>Ga0082335_1001862_pt1 | contig 42113 bp, 36 predicted proteins | sample Subgrocontami58m_FD_72375 | JGI IMG/M metagenome (GOLD analysis project Ga0082335, IMG submission 72375) | Subsurface groundwater microbial communities from S. Glens Falls, New York, USA - GMW37 contaminated, 5.8 m (SPADES assembly) (version 2) ...
GCGGCTGAAGCTGGAGGTCTCGCTCTACACATTGATGCAGGTATTTTCGGTGACAGTATTTGAAAAAACCTCGATAGAATCTGTGATCTTACAAACGGCCGACAGTTCCGAATACGTCACAGATTATAACCAATTGAATTTATTCGGTGATTGACCGGACAGCAGTGTTGACAAGTATCTCTGGCGGATGAACCTATGGGATCGACCCGAATGTCCGCATCATCGGCCGCTCCAGCCTACTAGTTCAGGCCTTTCCTTCGCACCAAGCGAGGAACTGCAGCACGTGATCAGCATACTCCTCGGCACGCGGACCGCTCCCATTGTAGCGCCGAACCGCCTCACGCTGGTCGCCTCCTGCTGCCTTGAACGTCCGCTTCAATTCCGTGACGATCATACCGACGCATGGGCCGATCCGGTGCCACAGCCGCTCGCGGAAGAATGATTCGTTCTTCTCAACATGCTGAAGGTCGTACTGGAAGATCCCGTACCCCTTGTAGACCCAGGAGGCCGGTGGCAAACCGCGTAGCGCGCGTGCGCTGTTTGCTTCACCGATCAGCATATCGGTGAAGTCAGCGCCATACTTCGCCCGGAAAGCTGCGGTGTCCTTTGGGAAGGCGCTCCGAGACGTCCCCGGGAAGTCGCCCGATGCGTCACCAACGCATAATGGCAGCAATGCCGCCGCCGCGTGTGTATTGATCCGCGGCAGCCAGATATTGTGGGTCTCCTTGCAGGCGATCGCCTGCACCAGAGGCAGAGTGATCGGCGTCCCCGCGATCGCCCCCTGTATCTCGTTAACAAAATTGGCGGACAACCAGGCAGCCCCGGAGAGAACCTGGCTCTTTTTCAGCGGTACAGTCATGGCCTCCTCCTCCATTTCAGGTTCTGGACCACGCTGATGAACTGATCCTTAGGTCGTTGGTCGATCAAACCGGCTGCGTTCAAGTGCACACGGGTGCGTCCGACGGAGTTACCCTCGTTGCCGCCGATCGTGGCGGCAAACCGGCCCTTGGCGTCCTGTCCGAGCGCCACGACGATGGCAGAGTGCGAAGGATAGAAAACGTGTTCTGCTGCCTATCCGAAATCAAACGCGTAACCGGGTTGGTTCCAATGGATCAGGTCCCCGATCGCCGGAGAGACCTCGTCAAATCGGACAGCCCGAAACGGGCCCGTTTGCGCCTGCTCATTGCCGATGGCCCAGTGGACAAACACGGCATGACGTTTATGGAACTTGAACTCCGCCTTGGTCGCACCCGCCTTCATCAGACACCATGAAACGAACACCGCCGACCACGCTGTCTTGAAGCCCGGGAACGCCCATTTCATCTCAGTCCAGTAGGTGTTGATCCGCGGGCCAAGCACGGCGTCGTCCTCACGGTGGCCCCCGAACCTCTGAAATTCATCATTGGCAATTTCGGCCAGTTTGGCTTCGAATGCGGAAACCATATTCCTTCCTCCCTTGTCATGCCGGTCGCCGGCAGAAATGAAGGGAGCAGAACAGCCGTCAAAGCCGCGGCTAATACAGCGTCAAAATGTCACCCAGCCGATCGGCGTGGCGTCAAAAATACGGGCGGGAGGCGAAAACGCGCGCCCTAATGCGCCAACTTCAAGGTCACCACCCCAGCAATAATCAACAGAACCCCCAGATACCGCCCCAGGCTGGACGGATCACCAAACAACCATATCCCAACCGCGAACGTGCCCGCCGCCCCGATTCCGGTCCAAACGGCATAGGCCGTGCCGAGGGGGATGTCCCGCTGAGCCAGCCACAGCAGGTATCCGCTGATCCCCATCGACACGACGGCCAGCACCACGCCCTGAATCGTCTTGGCCGGCTCCTGCGCCCATTTCAGGCCCAGCGGCCACCCTATTTCGAACAACCCCGCCGCAACAAGATAAACCCAGCTCAATGCCTTTCTCCCGATCAGTGGGTTTGGCCGGCCTCCGGAGCAGCCGCGGCATGCTTCGGCTTGCCGCTGCCCAGCCATTCCTCAAACCGTTGCATCACGACAAAGAACGATGGCACGAACAGCACCGCCAGACAGGTCGATGCCAGCATGCCGCTGAACACCGTGATCCCGATCGATTTCCGGGCGCTCGCGCCAGCGCCAGTCGCCAGCACCAACGGCAGCACACCCAGAATGAATGCGAAGGACGTCATGATGATCGGGCGGAATCGCGCGCGGGCCGCATCGACGGCCGCATCGATGATGGACCGTCCATGCAGCACCCGCCGCTCCCGCGCCACCTCCACGATCAGGATTGCGTTCTTGGCCGACAGCGCGATCAGCAGGATCAGCCCGATCTGCACATACAGGTTGTTCGACAGTCCCAATGACGTCAAAGCCGCCACCGGACCCAGCAGCGACAGCGGCACGGACAGCAGCACCGTGATCGGTGACAGCCAGCTTTCGTACTGACCTGCCAGTACCAGGTAGACCAGCAGGATCGCCATCCCGAACGAGAAGAAGATCTGGTTTCCGATCACTTTCTCCTGGTACGACATCGCGGACCAGTCGTAGCTAACCCCCGGCGGCATGGTTGCGGCAGCGGTCTCTTCCATCAGCGACAAGGCCTCGCCGCTGCTGAAGCCGGCGGCGGCCGCACCCAGGATCGTCGCGCTCGGATAGAGGTTATACAGCGTGATCAGGGATGGGCCGACGACCGGCTTGATCGACACCAGCGTGCCCAAGGGCACCATTGTCCCGGATGCCGTGCGAACGGGAAGCTGCTCCAGATCCGTCGCGCGGCCGCGGAAATTGGCGTCCGCCTGGATGTAGACCTGGAAGGTGCGTCCGAATTTGTTGATCTGCCCGACATAGCTGGACCCGATATAGGCCGCCATGGTCTGGAACACCTGACCCACGGTCACACCCAATGTCTGCGCCTTGATCCTGTTGACCTCGACGTCGAATTGCGGCACCCCGGCCCGAAACGACGTCGCCACATGGCTCAGACCCGTCTGCGCGCGGCTGGCGCCGACCATCGCATCCGTCACCGCCCCCAGCTTGGTCAGATCGCCGGAACCGTCACGCAATTCCACCTGCATCGTGAACCCGCCCGAGGCGCCGATGCCCTGAATGGCCGGCGGCACGATCACCAGGTTCGCCGATTCCGGAACGCCTTCCAGCACCTTGTTCAGAGCCGCATAGATCCCAGCAAGGTCCTGCCCGGGAATCTTGTCGCGGATCGACCAGTCGTTCAGCGTCACATAGGCGACAGCCGCATTCGCCAAGGTCGCGTTGTTATCGATGGCCGACACGCCGCTGATCGCGACGACATTGGCGACACCGGGCACGGCGGATGCCAGCGCCGAGACCTTGGCCAGCACCGCCTGCGTTCGCTGCAATGACGCACCGTCCGGAAGCTGGACGCTGACCAGGACATAGCCCTGATCTTCCATGGGCAAGAAACTGCTGGGAATGCGGGTGAAGCCGACAAACGCCAGAGTGATCATGGCCAGTCCGACAAGCGCCGTCAGTCCGCTATGGCCGGCCATCCCGTGGATGATCCTGGCGTAGCCGTTTTCGACCGGGGCATAGGCCTTGTTGAACGCGCGAAAGAAGACATTGCGCTGGTCCGGAGGCACCGGAGTCCGCAGCCACATGGCGCACTGGGTGGGTTTCAGGGTCGCGGCATTGATCGCGCTCAGCAGTGCGGTCGCCGAGATCACCAGAGCGAACTGGGCATAGAGCTGTCCCGTCAGCCCAGGCAGGAAGGCCGACGGGATGAACACCGACATCAGCACCAGGGTGATGCCGATGATCGGCCCGAACAGCTCACCCATGGCCTTGATGGCAGCATCGTGCGGACTGAGCCCCTGTTCGATCTGGTGTGCCGCCCCCTCCACCACCACGATCGCGTCGTCCACGACGATTCCAATGGCCAGCACCAGCGCGAACAAGGTGGACAGGTTGACCGTGAAGCCCAGGGCGGCCATCGCGGCGAAAGCGCCGATGATGGTAACGGGCACGGTGGTCGCGGGCACCAAGGTGGCGCGCCAGTCCTGCAGGAACACCAGGATCACCGCCAGAACCAGGACACCGGCCTCAAGCAGTGTCTTGTAGACCTCCGAAATCGATGCCTGCACGAACGTGGTGGTATCGAACGGCACGGAATAGGACAGGCCCGGCGGCAGGGTCTTGGCCAATTCCTTCATCTTCGCATCCACCGCCGTCGCCACATCCAGCGCATTCGCACTCGGTGTCTGGTAGATGGCCAGGCCGGCGCCCGGCTTGCCGTTGACGGTAAAGCCCTGGCCGTAGGTCTGCGCACCCAGCTCGACCCGACCAATGTCGCGGACGCGGGTGACGGCGCCTCCGTCCCCAGTCTTGACGATGATGTTGGCGAACTGATCCGCCTGGTCCAACCGCCCGGCGACGTTCAATGTGTATTGGAACGACGTTCCGGCCGGCGCGGGCGGCGCACCCACCTGGCCAGCGGTGACCTGCTGGCTCTGCTGTTGCAGCGCCTGGGCCACATCGTCCACCGTCAGGTCGCGGGCTTTCAACTGGTCGGGATTGAGCCAGATGCGCATCGCATACTGGCCCGAGCCAAAGATGTTGACCTGCCCGACCCCCGGAACCCGCGCCAGTTCCGGTTGCAGGGAGATCGTGGCGTAGTTGGCCATGTAGAGACTGTCGTATTGGCCACCATCCGCGGCCAACGCGACAATCTGCAGGATGGAGGTGGATTTCTTCTGCACCACCACCCCCTGCGTCTGCACCGCGGCAGGCAGCGATGCCAGCGCGGCGGACACCTTGTTCTGCACCAGAACCTGCGCAAAATTCAGATCGGTGCCGATCTCGAACGTGACCGTCAGGTTGTAACTGCCGTCGGAGGCGCTGGTGGACAGCATGTAGAGCATGCCTTCCACGCCGTTGACCTGCTGCTCGATCGGCAGGGCCACGGTGTTCATGACGTCCCTGGCACTGGCGCCGGGATAGAGGGTGGTGACGGAAACCGTCGGCGGCACCACGTTCGGATACTGCGCCACCGGCAGGGAGAACACGGACACGGCGCCGATGACCACCATCAGGATGGCCAGGACGTTGGCCAGGACCGGGCGGTTGATGAAGAATGCGGAGATCATGGCGGCTCAGCGCGCGCCAGAGGGAGAGGGAATGGGAGTGGGAGTGGGAGCAACCGGTACCGGCTCGGGCGTCACCTTCTGGCCTGGCACGGCGCGCTGTACGCCGGTCACCACGACCTTGTCCTGCGGGGTCAGACCCGTGTCGATCGCGCGCAGTTCACCCACCAGTTCACCGATGGTGACGCGGCGCTGCTCGACCACGTTCTGGTCGTTGACCACCAGCAGGTAGCGGCCACTCTGATCGCTGCCGAGGGCAACGTCGGGCACCAGAAGCGCATCGATGTCCTTTTGGACCGGCACGCGCACTCGGACGAAATAGCCAGGCTGCAACGCGATATCCGCGTTCTTGAAGATACCACGCACCGCCAAGGTGCCGGTCGAGGCATCGACATTGGGCGCCACGTAGTCGAGCATGCCTTCCCGCGGATAGCCGGTCTCGATCTGCAAGCCGATCTCCACCGGAATATTACCGACCGGATCGGTCGTGATCTTGCGTTTTGCCCGTTCAGCCTTGATGCGCAGCACGTCCTGCTCGCTGATCGTGAAGTTCACCCAGATCGGGTCCATCTGGATCGCGGTGGCGAGCTTGGTCGGCGTCGTGCCACCGACATAATTGCCGATCGAGACTTCGTGCGCGGTGACCACGCCGTCGAACGGGGCGGCGACCCTGGTATAGGTGTATTCGATGGCCGCTTGTTCGGTCGACGCCTTGGTCTGCTGCACATCGGCGCGGGCGGAGTCGCGCTTGGCCAGCGCCTGGTCGACCATGGATTGGGATGCGAAATCTTTCTGCCCCAACTGGGACTGGCGAATATATTCGGCTTCGGCCTGTTTGACCTGAGCCTCCGCAGATGCTTCCGACGCCTGGGCCTGCTGCAGCTTGCTCAGATAGGGCAGCGGTTCGATGGTGAACAGCGAGTCGCCTTTCTTGACCATCTTGCCATCCTGGTAGCCGATTTCCTGCAGGAAACCCGGCACGCGAGCCACCAGATCCACCTGGTTGACGGCGGCGGTGTTCCCGGTCGATTCCACATAGCGGGTAATCTTCTGCTGGACCGGCGCCGCGACCTGGACCTTGGGCGGGGGCGGTGCGGCAAACTGGTTGGTCGGCTTGCAACCAGACGACAGGAGCAACCCGCAGGCGGCCAGCACGCAGACGCTCGAACGCGTCGCATTTTGGCCAACCTGTATGGCACCACCTCTCAGCATCCGACTCTCCCAACAGTAACGACCGTGGCGCGGTGCCCCGAGGTCCAATGATCCAGGTCTTCTACGTCCCGTCGCGGTTTCAGCCAACCCGCAACACCATGCGGACACAAACCGACACAAGGATGGGGCAACCGCCGCGTCTCATCGATCAAAGGGTGCGACTTTTGGCCCAACACCATGCGGAACTCGATACGCCCGATCGCGCCGGAGTTAGGCCGCCGGGTGATCGGACGGCGCAACCGTCTGCTTCGGCGCCCCGCGAATCCGCTCCCGCAATCCCTGGAAGGTCACGTACAGGAGCGGGATCGCAAAAATTCCGATGAATGAGGCCGCGATCATGCCGCCAAAGACCGGCGTACCGACATCGCGGCGCGCCAGTTGCGACGGTCCCACGGCGATGACCAGTGGCAATAGGCCCAGGATGAAGGCGAAGGAGGTCATCATCACCGGGCGGAATCGAAGCCTCGCCCCCTCGGCTGCCGCCTCCAGCAGCGGGACACCGGCTTCCCGGCGCGCCTTGGCGAATTCGACGATCAGGATGCCGTTCTTGGCGGCCAACCCGATCAGCACGACCATGCCGATCTGAGCATAGAGATCCAGGGTGAGCCCGGCCAGGACCATGCCGACATAGGCCCCCACCACACCCACCGCCACCGATAGCAGGACCGGCACCGGGATGGTCCAACTTTCATACAGCGCGACCAGGAAGAGGTAAGCAAACAGCACCGCGAAGGCCAGGATGACGGCGGTTTTGCCCTCGGCGCGCTTCTCCTGGAACGACACGTCGGTCCAAAGACCACGGTAGCCGGGCGGCAATGTCGCGGCCGCGATCTCATCCATGGCTGCCAGGGACTGGCCGGACGAGATACCCGGCGCCGGGGCACCCTGGATCGTGACCGCCAGGCGGTTGTTGTAGCGGATCAGCGCTTGCGGCCCAATCACCGGACGGATTTCCAACAGGCTGCGCAGCGGAATCATCTTGCCGTCCTCGCTGCGGACATTGATGCGGTAGATGTCGTCCACCGTGCGGCGATCCTCGGCCTCGGCCTGCACCTGGACCTGCCAGGTGCGGCCGAACAGATTCATGTCATTGACATAGTAACCACCCAATGACGCCTGCAACGCCTGGAACACCACCGCCAGGTCCACTTTCAGGATTTGCACCTTGTCACGGTCGATATCGAGATAGATCGACGGGGTCGTGGCCGAGAAGGTGCTGAACACGCCGACCAGACGCGGGTCCTGGTTCGCCGCGACCAGCAGGCCGCGCACCACTTGCGCCATGGTTTGCGCCGTACCGCCACCTGAATCCTGCAACACATAGCTGAACCCACCACCGGTGCCGAGGCCGATGATCGGCGGCGGCATAAGCGGAATGGCTCGCCCGCCGCGCACCGCGGCCAGATCGCGGCCGAGTCGCGCGATGATCGCCTCCCCTGACTGGGATTTGTCAGCACGTTCCTCGAAGGATTTCAAAGATACGATCAGGAATGCCGCATTGGGCTGGGAGTAGTTGTCAACGAAGTTCAACCCGATCGTGGAGGAGTAGTCGGCGACAGCGCTCTCCGCCTTCACGACCTCCTCAACCTGACGGACGAACTCAGTGGTCCGCCCGATCGACGCGCCGTCGGGCAGTTGCACGACGACGAAGAACGCACCCTGGTCATCCTCAGGCAGAAAGCCGGTGGGGGTGATCTTGCCCAGCCCGACGACCCCAACCATCGAAACCGCCACCATGGCCAGGCCGATCAGCGAGAACCGCAGCATCCGGGCAACGATCGCACCGTAGGTGTCGCGGACATGATCGATGCCGCGCATCACGACGCCGATCGGACCACGCCGGGGTCCGTGATGCGGGCGTAGCAGCAGCGCGCACAGGGCTGGCGACAGGGTCAGCGCGTTGATCGCGGACAGCAGCATGGAAACCGCGACAGTGACGGCGAACTGGCGGAACAACTCCCCGGAGATGCCAGGAATGAACGCAATCGGGACGAACACCGACAACAGCACGAAAGTGATGGCCATGATCGGCGCGAAGATCTGCCCCATCGCCCGTTTCGTGGCATCCGCGGGAGAAAGTTCGGGGTGTTCCTCCATGACCTGTTCCACGGCTTCGACGACGACGATTGCATCGTCCACGACGATGCCGATCGCCAGCACGATGGCCAGCAGGGACACAGTGTTCGCCGAATAGCCGATCGCGTTCAGCACGATGAACGTGCCGATCAGGCTGACCGGAACCGCGATGGTCGGGATCAGGGTCGCGCGAAGATTGCCCAGGAACAGATAGACGACCAACACGACCAGCACGAACGCCTCGATCAGGGTCTTCTGCACCTCATGGATCGTCGCGGTGACGAAGCTCGTCGGGTCATAGGTGACCTTCCACGCCAGATCGTCGGGAAAATTCCGCGCCGACTCCGCCATAAGCTGCTTCACCGCGCCAAGCGCGGACAATGCGTTGGCACCGGGCGCTTGATAGATGGCGATCAACGCCGCGGGCGCGCCGTTCAGGCGCGTCGCGCGGTCGAGGTTCGCCGCACCCAGTTCCAGACGGGCGATATCACCCAGCCGCAGCACGGACCCGTCCTGATTGGTGCGGATGGCGATCTTCTCGAACTCGGCGACCGACGCCAGGCGTCCCTTGGTTTGGATATTCAGTTGCAGTTGCTGGTCGCTGGGGACCGGGCGAGCACCGATACGACCGACCGCGGCCTGCAGGTTCTGGGACTGGATCGCCTTGATCACGTCGGCCGCGGTAAGGCCGAGTCCGGTCAGTCGGTCAGTGCGCACCCAGGCGCGCATGGAATAGTCCTGCGGTCCGAACAGGGATGCGTCGCCAATGCCCGGCGAGCTCCTGATCTCGTCGATCAGGTTGATCGTGGCGTAGTTGGAGATGAACAACTCGTCGTAGGTCTGCTTCGGCGAATACAAGGCCACCACACCGAGCAGCGCCGAGGACTGCTTCTTGACCGTCAATCCTTGCTTGCGCACATCCTCCGGCAGTTTGGACAGTGCGACCTGGACCCGGTTGTTGACGTTGACGGTGTTGATGTCAGGATCGGTGCCGAGTTCAAACGACACCCGCAGCGAATAGCTGCCGTCGTTGCCGCTGACACTCTTCATGTACATCATCTTGTCGACGCCGACGATCTGGCTTTCGATCGGCTGCGCGACGGTTGCTTCCACCACGGCAGCAGATGCACCGGGATAGGTCGTGGTGACGGAAACCTGCGGCGGCACGATGTCGGGGTATTGCGCCACCGGGATTGACAACAACGACAACAGGCCGGCGATCGTGGTGACGATCGCGATAACCGCCGCAAGTCGTGGGCGGTCGATGAAAATCGCTGAAAACAACGGGCTAGCTCCGGCTCGCCGGCATCGTGACAGGACTTGCCAGCACCGGCGTCCCAGCGCGCAAGGTTTCCATACCTTGCACAACGACCTGTTCGCCGCCCGTCAACCCTTCCTCGACGATCACGAACGCGCCGTTTTCCCCACCCAGCTTGACCCGGCGCACAGCGGCCTTGCCGTCGACGACAACAAACACATAGGTGCCCTGCTGATCCACGATCAGCGCCGCTTGCGGCACGAGCACCTTCTCCTCAGGCTTGTCGGTCTCAAGCGACACCCGCACGAGCTGCCCGTCGATCAGCACGCCACGCGGATTGGCAATCGTTGCCCGCACGAGCACCGTATCGGTGGCCCGATCGACGCCGACATCGACGAAATCGACCCTGCCGATCTGGTCGTAGGCCGATCCATCGGAGAAGCGTATCCGCGCCCTCAGAGCGCCGCCGGCGTTGGGGTTCTGCGATTTGCGCAAATCCTCGGTGCCCAGGTTCAGGAACTCCCGCTGGCTGACCGGAAACGTGACATACATTGGATCCCGGCTGACAAGCACCGCGAGCGGTCCGCTTTCCGGTCCCACAACGTTGCCACGCGTCAGCTTGGAGCGTCCGATCTCCCCCGTGATCGGTGCGGCGATCTCGGTATAGCCCAGGTTGATCTGCGCGGTCTTCAGGTTGGCATCCGCGGTCACGACATCCCCTTGCGCGCTTTTCTCGGCCGCAATCCGTTCGTCCAGGGTCGCCTTTGCGGCGGCGCTGGTCTTGACCAGTTCCTCGGTCCGTTCGCGTTGAGCGGTCGCGTTCACGTAACGGGCCTGCGCCTGCAACAACGACCCGCGCGCATCCTGGACAGCGGCCTGGAAACTCTCAGGCTCGATTCGATACAGGACCGACTTTTCCTTGACCACGTCACCTTCCTTGAACAGGACTTCTTGCAGAAATCCTGTCACCCGGGCCCGCAATTCGACCCGTTCGATCGCCTCCATCCGGCCCACGAATTCGGTCTTCTGCGACACCGCCCGCCGTTCGGCCGCCATCGTCCCAACGGACGCGGCGGCTTTCGGTTGAGCCATCGCCGGAAGGGGCTGGGCAACTGCCGCAAGTAAGGCGGCAACAAGGATCGGCAGGCGCATCATGTCTCTCCACCATGGGGTTCGCGATGGCGCCGCGCCCCTGAGTCGCGTTGCTGGCATCCCGCTCCCTCACGAACCGCACCCGCGCGATCCGCCAACGCCAGATCAGTACTGCCCGGACCTATTGTCAACAAGCGATACTTTCAAGCCGGTTCACTCGCCCGCTGCCCGCGGCAGGATCGTGAACATCGGCAAGGCAAGAAAGGCCTTGGCGACCAGCGCATTCGCCAGGTCGACAAAGAACGAGCCGGCGAGCGTGATCAGCAGGAACGCTTTGGGCGAAGGCCCGTAGCGGCGTCCAACCTCGTCCATCGTCGCCATCGCCACCGGCATCGAGGACAGGCCAAAACCCAGGAAACCGCCGACCGTCACGGCGGCGTCGTAGTCGCGCCCCATCAGGCGAAACAGCACGAAATAGGCGATCGACACGGTGACAACGACCTGCAGTACGACGTTCAGCGCCAGTGGCGCAAGGATCGACGCGACCGAAATCAACGGTGTCGCCATCAGGGCGATGACCAGGAACAGGTGCAACGCGACCTCGCCACCCTTTTCGATCGGCGCGAAATCAAGTCTGTACTTGAACACGTCGGCCAGATTGGTGATCAGCACGCCCGCCAGCATGGCCGACAGAAACCCGGGCAGCAGCAGGCCGGCGTCCCTGGCAAGCTCGTTGATCCGCTCCCCCAGGAAGACCGCCACCGCGATCACCAGGACCGTGGAGAGCATTCGCTCGACGGTTCCGGAACTCGCGTCCGCGGGCGCACCGGGTTGGTCCAATGCCGCGAAACTGGCGGTCGTGGCCGCGTTGGGCGATGCTCCCAACCGATGGCGGGCAATGATCCATCCGGTGACCGGCCCGGCGACCAAGGCTCCGACGATCACGGCGAGGGTTGCGGCACCGACCGCCACGACAGGCGCGCCCTGGAGGCCTGCCGCGCGTAGCTCCTCGGCCCATGCCAGTGCCGTACCGGGGCCGCCGACGAAGGACAGGGAGCCGACCAGGACGCCGTAGGCCGGATGGGCGCCCCATAGGATGGCCAGGGCGGCGCCGCCGACATTCTGTGCGACCAGCACGCCGACCGTTACGGCGCAAAGGATCAGCAACGGCCTGCCGCCGGCACGCAACGCCGCCAGTTTTGCCGACAGGCCGATCGCGGTGAAAAACACCAAAAGCAACCCATCCCGCAACCTGGCGCCGAACACCACCCCGATGCCGGCAAGGAGTTCCAGCAGGAGAACGGCCAGCGCAACAATCAGTGCGCCGATCACGGCGTTCGGGATATCGATCCGTCGTAGAAACGGGAAAAGCTGGCGCAGACGGCGGCCGACGAACAGTGCCACGATGCCGATGATCAGCGTTGCCAGTTCATTCAGCTCGAAGCGGACGATAGGTTCCATCGCGAGTCTCCGTCCGTGATCCGATTGCACCGGCAGTCTTCTTGCTCCGACGATACGCGGGGTCGAAGGGTCCGCTCAGGCTTGGGTCCGGAATCAGGTTGGAGGGCTGGCCGCCCTGATTTCAGCCAAACCCCGGCGCGCGGTCCCATTCGGGTCAAAATTCTCCGGGTCCAGCCAGGCCAGCAACGCTTCGCGGCACCGTGGCCATTCGTCGTCGATGATACTGTACCAGTCCGTGTCGCGCTGGCGACCCTTGGTCACCATATGCTTGCGGTGTTGGCCCTCATAGGTGAATCCCAGCCGCTCCGCCGCGCGCTTGGACGGCGCGTTGAGCGCGTTGCACTTCCAGACCAATCGCCGATAACCCAGATCGTCGGCCGCAAGTTTCAGCATCAGATATATTGCCTCGGTCGCCGCCTTGGTGCGCTGCATGCGCGGGGCGAACCAGATACTGCCGAGCTCAATCGCGGCGTTCTTCGGCTGCATATCCATCAGCGCCAGCCAGCCGGAGACCACACCGGTCGCGACCGGGCGCACCGCCCAGGCCATCGGATCGTGGTGGGAGGCAAAATCCGCGACATGGCGGATCATCGCGTCCTCGGACGGAAACGGACCGACCCCGAGATAGGTCCAACTGTCATCCGCCCCCTGTGCCGCGTGCCAGAGTTCCGGGGCGTGACGGCGGTGCAGCGGCTCCAGCACCACATGGTGCCCACGGATCGGGATACGGGCCGGGAGGGCGCGCGGGGTGCTGTCGACCTCGGGGCCGATGGGTGGTGGCATGGCGGTCTCCTGCGAAGCGGCCACAAAATGGGCGATCCCAGGGTGACGCCGGGTTGTCGGAGGGGCAAGCTTCGGTGTTGTGTGCGGCGGTCGAAACACAGACCGAACGGAACGACCGACATGGAACCAATCCTGCGCGGGCTCGTCTGGCTGCTGCCCGCCCGGTTGCGCCCGCTCGCCACCGACGCCCGCATCCGTGTGCTGAGCGAGTTCGCGATGTTCGGCACCGTCGGCTTGTTCGGCATGATCCTCGATACGGCGACGGTCTATGCACTGCGCGGCACGATGGGCCTTTATGCGGCCGGCGTGGTTGCCTATGGCGTCGCCGCGACCGGGAACTGGGCACTGAACCGCGTTTGGACCTTTCGCGGCCAGGGCGGCGGCCCCGCCCATCGGCAATGGGCGCGCTTCCTCGCCGCCAATTTGGTGGGCTTTATGCTGAACCGGGGAACCTACGCCATCCTGGTGACCTGGTTGCCGGTGGCCGCCGAGGAACCCGTGATCGCCATCATCGCCGGTTCGATCATGGGCATGGCGGTGAATTTCCACCTGTCGCGTCGGATGGTGTTTCGCTGACGGTCCGCTCCCGGGCCCACCAGCTCGACGAACGCACATTCGTTCGTGCTGCTTGACCCCCGCCATCCCATCAGTGCCGCTGGGCAAGTATCTGCATACATTTAGATATTGTTCGTTGTGTGTTCGCGCAGTGGCGTCGATTTCACGAAAAATCACGCGCCACAAATGCAGGTGCATGCGGCGTTAACTCCGCGCTCAGCACCTCCGGGCTGAGATGGTCGCCCCACGCCACCTCACGCGGCTGCACCATGCTCGATGTCCAACCCAGAGCCCTTGATCGGCCGCCCGCACATGCGAGTGATGTTGTCTTCGCGCCCCCTGCCCTGGGACCGGTCACGGCTGGCTTGGTGTCAACTGGCTTGGCATCCATTGAATTCGGGGCGCCGGAGTCGGGGATGCCGGAGTCGGGGATGCCGGAGTCCGGGGAGGCCGAGTCGGGGGCACCAGAATCTACGGCGCCTAAGTCCGGGGCGCCTAAGTCCGGGGCGCCTAAGTCCGGGGCGCCAGAGTCCGGGGCGCCAGAGTCCGAGGCGCCGCCACGTTCCCACTCCGGTCGCGGCGCCTCCGGTCCCGGGATGCGCGGGGGCGATGCCCATGCGCGACATGGTGACTGGCAACCCGCCTTCGCTCGGACCCGTTCGGTCAGACGGCTTGCCCATGACACGCTGGTTCCGTCACTCCCGTTTCGCTCCCCGCTTGCCGGATTTCGGGGCGTCGTCAAACGCCTGCTCGATATCGCGATTGCATGGGCCGGCCTCCTCGTGGGTGCGATCCCGATGCTGGTGATCGCACTGCTGATCCGCCTGGACAGCCCGGGCGCCCCGCTGTTCCGCCAGACCCGGATCGGCCTGAACGGCACCCGGTTCGCAATGTGGAAATTCCGTACCATGCACCAGGACGCCTGCCACGAGCCCGGCTGCCGCCAAGCGACCCGGCAGGATCCGCGCATCACCCGATTCGGAGCGTGGCTGCGGCGGACGTCGCTCGATGAATTGCCGCAATTGCTGAATGTCCTGACAGGCGACATGTCCATGGTGGGACCGCGTCCGCACGCACCCGGCACCCGCGCAGGCCGGCGACTGTTCGAGGATGTGACCCATCGCTATGCCGCCCGCCATCAGATCAGGCCTGGCATGACCGGGTTGGCCCAGATCCGCGGTTGGCGCGGCGAAACCGATACAGAGGAAAAACTCCTGCTCCGGATCGAAAGCGATCTGGAATATATCGCGAACTGGTCGCTGGCCCTGGATCTGAAGATCATCTGGCGGACGGCATTCTGTCTGCTCCGCATGCGCAACGCTTACTGATCGGACCAGACCATGTCGCAAACCACGGTGTCCGACGCCATCGAGAAGCTGGCCGCCGCCGCCGCGCTGCCCAACACCGCGCCCGGCTGGCTTGCCGATGCCATGACGGAGGGGACGGAGGCGACGGGGGCAGATGGGCCCAAGCCGGGATCGGCCAAACGAGACGAAACCAGGGCGGCCGACGGACACGTCGTTGAAACGCCCCGGCAACCCAGGCTGACCTACAGAATCGCCGTGCTGATTCCTTGCTTCAACGAGGAAACCGCGATCGCCAAGGTGGTCACGGACTTCCGCAACGCCCTGCCGGACGCGACGGTCTATGTTTATGACAACAACTCCACCGATCGCACCGCCTTGCACGCCCGCGCCGCCGGGGCCGCGGTGCGTAACGAGACCTTGCAGGGCAAGGGCCATGTCGTGCGGCGGATGTTCGCCGATATCGACGCCGACGCCTATATCCTGGTGGATGGCGATGACACCTACGACGCCGCGGCCTCACCGCAGATGCTGCGGGTGATGCTTGAACGCCAGCTCGATATGGTCAGCGCGACCCGAGGCTCGCACCGCACCGACGCCTATCGATTCGGCCACCGCTTTGGCAACGCTCTGTTGACCGGAATCGTGCGTGCCGTGTTCGGGCGTGGCATCAGCGACCTGTTATCGGGTTATCGGGTTTTCAGCCGCCGCTTCGTGAAATCATTCCCCGCCTTGGCCGCGGGTTTCGAAACCGAAGCGGAGTTCACCATCCACGCTTTGGCCCTGAACATGCCCATGCAGGAGGTGTGCACCGCCTATCGCGGACGACCGATCGGGTCCCGCTCCAAACTCAACACCATTTCCGATGGGCTGCGCATCCTGCGCGCGATCCTGACCCTGATCGAGCAGGAACGCCCCCTGCCCTTCTTCGGGGTGCTGGCGGTGCTGATGATGGGGGCCGGACTGGCTTTTGGCACGCCCGTGATCATGGAGTTCGTGAACACCGGCCTGGTGCCGCGCATGCCGACCGCGATCCTGGCCACCGGGTTGGTCCTGATGGCATCCCTGTCGCTGGGATGCGGATTGGTGCTGGACGCCGTCGCCCGCGGGCGAAAAGAGATGAAGCGGCTGGCCTATCTCGCGATCCCCGCCGCTCGGCGGAGTGGCGAATGCAACTGATCGCTGGGACCTCCCCCTCCCGCCGGACGGGTTACGATGCCGACATCGTCATGCTGGTTCTGGATCGGATCGAGGAGACACTGGCCGCTATCGCATCGGTGTTCCGGCAGATCGGCGTATCGTGGCACCTGACGGTGCTCGACCAGGGTTCCGCGCCTGCCAACCTGACACGGTTGGCAGCCGCCCTGGATGGCCGGCCGGATGCCTGCCTGTTCGCGGCGGACGGTAATTTTGGTGTGGCCGGCGGGCGAAACCTGGCCTCGGCACCCGGGCGCGGGCGGGCGATCGCAGTGCTGGATAATGATGCGGAGTTCGCGGCGCCGGATACCGTGGCGCGCATGGTCGGCGCGCTCGACAACGAAGCCTCCCTCGCCGCGGTCGGCTGCCGCATCCTGCGCTTCGCCGATGGCGCTGATGACCTGTCGTCCTGGGGCTACCCTTTGTCGCTGCTGCCCGCCTCGGGCGAGAGCTTCGATGCCACCACCTTTGTCGGTGCCGGCCATGCCATCCGACGGACCGCCTGGATCGAGCTGGGTGGCTACGACCCGGCGTTGTTCTTCTGCTGGGAGGAGTTCGATTTCTGCCTGCGGGCCATCGCGCGTGGCTGGCGGGTTCGCTATCGCGGCGACATCGTCGTCCACCACAAGGTCAGCACCGAGCGGCGGATGGACTGGTCCGGTCAGCGCTGGTTCCATTTCGTCCGTAACCGGCTCTATATCGGCCGCAAGCACGGAGCGGCATGGCTGACGCTGACGCCTCGGATCTGCGGCTACCTGCTGAGGGGTCTCCGCAACGCCATGCCCGGACAGACCCTGACCGCGATCGCCGCCGCCATCCGCATGAGCCGGAGCACATCACCGCACCGGCTGCCGCGGGCGGCGCGCGATTACATCCACCGCAACGACACGCTTCACCGTGGCAGTTTGATCGGACGGCTGGGTCGCGAGGTGCTTGCAGTGTTGCCCGAGTCGTCGGTCGAAAGCGACCCTCCGTCCCGTCCCGCACGTTCCCGCAGCAGCAGCGGAATGATTGCCGGACTGTCGACCAAGTAGCGGCGAGCCAAGCGGGACGGATCGCCCGCCAGCCGGTGCAGCCATTCCAGCCCCAACCGCTGCATCCACATCGGAGCCCGCCGGCGCGCGCCGGTCAGGAACTCCAGGCTGGCTCCAACGCACAACCCAATGCCTCGAGCGGTTCCCGTGGTCGCGATCGCCGCCGCCAAACGCTCCTGCCGCGGGGATCCAACGGCGAGGAAGGTGAAACGGGCGGGGTGCCGCAACGCGAATTGCACGGTTGCGGCGAACGCGGCGGGATCGTGATCGAAATGCATTGGCGGATCATGGTGTGCCGGGGTGGCCAGACCATAGCGCTCAACCAGACGCGGCAGAAAGGTCGGAGCTAGGCCGATGATAGTCACACGCTGCCCCCGAAGCCGAGCCAGCAGATGGGCGCAGAGGTCGCTTCCTGGCACGACCGGCGGAACTGGCAGCCCACGCAGATACGCCAACCCGGCGACGACCCGAGAATCCAGCAGACGGAGCCACGCATCGGCGTAGATCGCCGCCAGGCCAGGATCGGCATGCAGCCGCACCAAATGATCAGCGTTGGGCGTCACCACATACCCGAACGGCGCGTCAGGTGGGCGAGCAAGCAAGCGGCTTGCGGTCTCCGCCAGATCCGTGGTCGCGAAGTCCAGGCCCAGCAGTCGGATCGGCGCGGTCACAAGCCTAACCGCAGGGTGAGCATGGTCAGGCTTCTGGTATAGTCACCGTTGATGGGGCCGGTGGTCACCTGCGTGCCCTGTATCGCACTGAAATCCTGTGTCGCCGAAAGCCGGACCGAGCGGTTCACCATCCAGGTGATCCCCGCCCCGACACTGTAGCCCCATTGCCGACCGCCCCCCTGCAGGAAGGTCGCCTGGCGGATCTCGGCCGACGCACGCAGCAGGATATTGCGCATGTATTCGTGGTCGATGCTCAGACGACCGGCGGTGTAGATGTAGCCGGCAACCCCCTCCTGCGCTGCGTCCTGGATGCCGCGCGCGAGTAACGCGCGAACCGTCGTCAGGCCGGTCGGCGTCCAGGTGATCTCGCTTTCACCAATGAAGGCGTTGTTCGTGTTGAACGTGGAGGACGCATAACGGCGGGACTCGCCGCCCAGTAACAGCCGGTAGCGCCACATCGCGTTGTCGTCGTAGTCGAGCCCGGCCAGCATCTGATAGCTCACCGAATCCTGGCTGCTCTGTCCTGGCGCGAGACTGGTGTAGTGCTGATCGGTGGCCCGCAGCACGACGACCAGATTGCGCCGCGGAGCCAGCTCGTATCGCATGGTGACACCGCCACGCAGCACATCACGATCACGATAGGCCTGGCTGGTGGGCACGCCCAGGATCGTGGTGTCGCCATAATGCCATCGCGCGACCGACAGATTAGGCGACCAGATCCAGCGGCCGAAGGCGGCATCATACGCCGCCCTCACATCATCAACCCTTATCGGCACCGGCCGATCGCTCGGCAGTGCATCGATCTGGGTGCGGTCCTGATGCGTCTCCACATGCGCCGCGGCCAGGGTCAATTTATCCCGGCCGATATCGATCATGCCACCGGCCGAGACGGTGCCGTCCGTACGGCTCTGTCCGGGCAGGTTCAGGTAACGGGTGTCACTCAGCGAGACATAGGCGCCGAACGCGTCACGCGACCAGTCACTGCCCAACAGCAGCGAGGGACGCGTGCCCAGGACCCAACTTCCCTTGCGCGCGTTGCTGCTGCCCAGGACATTGGAGTCGTAGCCGATCGCTTCCTCCCACCGTGGCGACAGCAGGAAGCTGCCGGCATGGATTCCCGGTGGCTCAAACGCCGATCGGTTGCGGGAGAGCACGGTGACGCCGGGCTGGGTGGCGTAGCCGGGGACACCCTCCGGGAACAGGGTCGACAGCACCTGCGCACCGGCATGGGCAGCGGCCAGCACGATAAGAGCGACGGCCGTCAAACCCGCCGCAACGCCCCAGCCAGGCTTCGTGAGTATCCGCATATGCAGATGGTGTCAGGAGAACCCTTGCCATCCGGTTAACGCCGCGGGTTTTGTCAGAGCTTGAGAGGTCCCCGCGGGCACCCCCGGCGGTGTTCGGGCACGCGAGCAATCGCCCGCACCATGGAGCGGCCCAACGGTCCCACACATCCGGCCATGGGGGTCTTCCCACGCAAGGTCGCCTCACGGGGGCACCGGGGGGCACGGGATTTGAATGCAAGGGTCGGTTCGCGCTTTCCCCATGGGGAATCCCATCGGAAGTCAGCGTCTGCCGCCTTCCCATGCCGCGCGGGCGCCAGTCGCTGAGGGGCGGACCTGCGCCCGCCGTGACCGGTGGGCATCGCCGTTGGGCAATGGTCAGGCCGGACGACCTACCCCGCGAACACGCGTTTCAGCCAGGCGCACGCGCCATCCATCGCCGCGCCGGATTTGTCGACGATTCCCACAAAGAAAAAGAATCCGTGGTTCATCCCGTCCCAGCGGACGATCTCGGTGGGCACGCCGGACTGCCGCAATTTCTCCCCATAGATCTCACCTTCGTCGCGCAGCGGGTCGTATTCCGCGGTGATCACCAGGGCGGGCGGCAATCCGGCCAGATTGTTGGCTCGCAAGGGCGAGGCGTACGGGTGCGCGGCATCCCCGGGATCGGCCAGGTAATGGTCCCAGAACCACTCCATGCCTTTCCGTGTCAGGCCGTAGCCCTCGGCATTCTCCTCGTACGATGGCGTGCCCGGCGTGTGGTAATCGGTCACCGGATAGATCAGCAACTGACCGGCCAGCCTCGGCCCGCCCTCGTCGCGGATACGCAATGCGATGACCGCCGCGAGGTTGCCGCCGGCGCTGTCGCCCGCGACCACGATGCGCGACGGATCGGCGTTCAGAGCGCCCGCGTTCGCCGCCGCCCAACGGGTCGCCGCCAGGCAATCATCCGGCCCCGCGGGGAATTTGGCGTCCGGCGCCAGGCGATAATCGACCGACACAACGACGCAGCCCGCGCCCTCACAGAGGTTGCGGCACATCGCGTCGTGCGTATCCAGACTGCACACCACGAAGCCGCTGCCGTGGAAGAACACCATCAGCGGAAACGGCCCGGTGCCATGCGGCGTGTAGATCCGCAGCGGCAAGGAGCCCTGTGGCGCCTGCATGTCGCGGTTGACCACGGAGGCAACCTCGGGGATGCGCAGCCCGGGAATGGCACGCGCCGCCATCTGTTCCCGCGCTTCGGCTACCGTCAAGGTGTGCAGCGGCGGCAGTTTCGAGCGAGCCTCCAGCAGGACGGCAATCTGAGGATCGACCGGCATGTTACGCCACCTCGAACAGGCCGGCGGCGCCCATGCCGCCACCCACGCACATGGTCACCACGACAAGTTTTCCGCCACGACGCTTGCCCTCGATCAGCGCGTGGCCAACCATGCGTGCGCCCGACATGCCGTAGGGATGGCCGATCGAAATCGCCCCGCCGTTGACGTTCAGCTTGTCATGCGGAATGCCCAGGCGGTCGCGGCAATACAGGACCTGGCAGGCAAACGCCTCATTCAGTTCCCACAGGTCGATGTCATCGATCTTCAGACCGTGTTTTTGCAGCAGCTTCGGCACCGCGAAGACCGGACCGATGCCCATCTCGTCGGGGTCGCAGCCTGCCACTGCCATTCCGCGATAGATACCCAGCGGCGCCAGGCCGCGACGAGAGGCTTCCGCTTCCTCCATCAGCACGCAGGCCGAGGCACCGTCCGACAACTGCGAGGCGTTGCCGGCCGTGATGTATTTACCCTGCTTCACCACCAGACCATCGGCGAAGACCGGCTTCAGCGACGACAGCCCGTCCAGATTTGTTTCGGGGCGGTTGCCCTCATCCTTGCCAAGGGACACTTTCTTGCGGGTGGTCTCGCCGGTGGCGCGATCGGTGACCAGCATCTCGGACGGCAAGGCCACGATCTCATCGTCGAAACGGCCGGCCTGTTGTGCCGCGGCGGTGCGCTGCTGGGAGCGGAGCGCGTATTCGTCCTGCGCTTCCCGCGTCACGTTGTAGCGATCGGCTACCAATTCCGCGGTTTCCAGCATGGACATATAGAGGCCGGGGACTTCGCGGACCAATTCGGGATCCTGCGAGCGAACCAGGTTCATGTCGTTGGTCTGCACCAGCGAGATGGATTCCACGCCGCCACCGACCGTGATGGTCATGTCGTCATGGATGATCTGCTTTGCAGCGGTCGCGATCGCCATCATGCCCGACGCGCATTGCCGATCCAGCGACATGCCGGCGACCGAGGTCGGCAATCCTGCCCGCAATGCCGCCTGACGCGCGATATTGGATCCCTGCGCGCCCTGTTGCAGCGCAGCACCCAGGATCACGTCGTCGACCTCCGCCGGTGCGACGCCGGCGCGCTTGACCGCTTGCGCAATCGCATGGCCCGCGAGGGCCTGGGACTGAGTGTCGTTGAACGCGCCGCGATAGGCACGCCCGATCGGCGTGCGGGCGGTGGATACGATGACGGCGCTGCGCATGGGCGGTCTCCCGTTTATAGTTCGCGGACGTGTCCCGCTGGTGCCAAGGCCTGCGCGACCCTGGCTGGTAGCGTGCTCGGTCTACTGAATGGCGAGCAGTTCGACGTCGAAAATGAGCGTCGCGTTGGGCGGAATGACGCCGCCGGCCCCGCGCGCGCCGTAGCCGTCCTCGGGCGCGATCACCAGGGTGCGATGGCCGCCGACGCGCATGCCGGCAACGCCCACATCCCAGCCGCGAATAACCTGCCCGGCGCCCAGGGAGAACACGAACGGATCGTCGCGGTCGCGGGAGCTGTCGAATTTCCGGCCCTTGTTATCCGGCGCGGCAGTGTCGAACAGCCAGCCGGTGTAGTGCACGACGACATCCTTGCCGCTTTCGGCAAGATCACCCGTGCCCAGAACTTTGTCGGTCATCTGCGTTTCCAACCATGATTGCCGGAGTGGTTCTAGCTGGGCTGTGGCGTGGTGTTAAGCCGGGGTTGAGATCGCGCCCGCCCCCGCCCCACAATGCCCACGCACCCAGGAGCCATCCCACCATGCACGATCTGATCACTCAGGTGACCGACCTGACCGCCGATCTGGTGCGGCTCGACAGCCGCAGTTTCCTCTCCAATCTGGCGGTCGCGGACCGCATCGAGGCCGAGCTGACTGGGTTCGAGATCGAGCGCCTGGATTACACGGATGTCGCTGGGATCGCGAAACGCGTGCTGGTGGCCAATCGCGGCGGGCCCGGCGGCATCGCATTCTCGGGCCACATGGATACGGTGCCCGACACCGGATGGCGGGAAGATCCGTGGTCGGCGCGCATCGATGAGGACGGCGTCATGCACGGCCTGGGTACAACCGACATGAAAGGCCCCGTCGCCGCCGCGATCCTGGCCGCACGGATGGTGCCGGATGGCATCCCGGTGACCCTGCTGATCACCACCGACGAGGAAACCACCAAACAGGGCGCCCGACTGATCGCGGAATCGTCGCAACTGGTACGACGGATCAAGCCCACGGGCATCCTGGTGGTGGAGCCGACCAACATGATCCCGGTGCGTGGGCATCGCAGCCACATTGCCTTCACCTGCGTTGCGACGGGCGTGCAGGGCCATAGCAGCACCGGCAAGGGGCATAACGCCAACTGGGACCTGATCCCGTTCCTGGTGGAGATGAAGGTGATCTTCCAACGCCTGCGCACCGATACCGGCTTGCAGGACCCGAACTACGATCCTCCGTTCAGCGATTTCAACGTCGTGATCGATAACCATGGCGCGGCGGTCAACGTCACCGTTCCGGTGGCGACCGCGCGGATCAAGTTCCGTTACTCGGCCAAGATCGACCCGACCCCGGTGCTGCAAGCGGTCCATGCAGCGGCTGAACGACATGGCATTACCGTCACCGAAGCGCGGGAAGGTTTTCCGCCGGAACTCCCCGCCGATCATCCGTTCGTGCAGCTTTGCGTAGATGCCGTCGGCCTGGCACCGCGGACCGCGCCCTATGGCACCGACGCCTCGGAATTGCAGGCCATCGCACCTTGTGTGGTGCTGGGTCCCGGCGATATCGCCGTCGCCCATACGCCTGTGGAGGCGGTGCGTCTGAGTGCGTTGGCCGATGCGATCCCAGTGCTGGTGGGTTTGGCGGAACGCATGGCCCGCTATGGCGCCAACAACCGATAGTCCGCCGACACCTCCCCGCGCGCCGCCGCCGCGAGCCCCTGCGCGAGACGGTCCGCGATCGCGACGGTATAGTGCAGCGGGTCCCAATAATGGTCATCGTTGCCGGTGATCGGGCTCGGGATCATGAAATCCACCGCCACGGTATGGGGCCGAGCTCTGGCCAATGCGGCGGTGCGTTGCTTGCATTCATCCCATATGGCCGCACCGGGCGAGCCTGGTGGTGGAAACAGGGTCTTGTGATAGGGCACGAAGAACAGGAGCTTGCGCGTCTCGTCTGGCAGCGCCGCCATCTGCTCGCGCAACACCTCCAGCGCGGGATAGCGCCAGTCCGAGGGCGGACCATCCCGTAATCCCGGCGGCACGGAGGGGCCGGTCCCATGTAGACGGCCCGCCACTTTCGTGCGGTCATAGGCGCTGTCCGGGGGCACGAAGCGTGTATAGCCATCGCGCCCATATACGGGGTCCTTGATGCCGATCAGGATGCCGAACAACTGCCCAGCGGATTGCACGGCGTATTGGTTGAGCATTTCAGCGTAACCACGCCAGGGATTGTCCTGGTACATCCATTCCGGGAACGGCCGATCGGTCAGCATCTGGTAGCTGTCCCCGGTGACGCACCATCTGACATCCAGTCCTACCAACACCAGTTTCGGCGCCGGATGCGCGCGTCGAAACACGTCCATGATCCGGGCTTGCTCGTAGATCGTGGCGTCATTCATCGACAGATTGACCAGCCGCGTGCCGAACAACGGGTCCAGCGCGGCGGGTCGGATCAGGCGACTGGTAGAGGTACCGAACAGCGCACTGTCGAATTTCGTCGATCGCGCCATCGAAGGGAACGCGAAACGGGCATTCGACGCGACCTGCACCCGGTCGGCGGGGAGAGACAATGGCAGAGCATCGAACGGATCAACCAGCACGACAAACGCATAGACGATCGCCACCGCCAGCGCCGAAGTGCCGGCGGCCAGGCGAAAAAACCGCCGCCAGGGATCAGAACTGGAAATAGATGAAGACATTGGGCAACCGGCCGCCGATCAGCAGCAGAAGATAGGCCAAACCGAAGCCGACAGGGATGGCGACCCAGGCCTCGGGCCGCAGGATGGCAAAAGCCGCACGCTGGCTGGTGGGGCCCAGCAGCGCGATGGCTGTGCCGACCGAAAGGGCCATCCAGTAGTCTCGATGCAGTTCGACGTCGTCGAAACCATGCCAGCCAGCCATGGACGCCAGGATATCGCCCGCCGTCGCAAAGTCCGGCGCGCGAAACAACACCCAGCACGCCATCACGAAGACCAGCGTGATCAACCACGATACCGCCGATGGCAATCGGAAGCCCCGCTCGGCCCACACATGATTGATGGCCAGCGCTACCCCGTGCAACCCGCCCCAGACGACGAAGGTCCAGGCCGCCCCATGCCACAACCCGCCCAGCAGCATCGTCGCAATCACGTTCGCCGCCTGCCGCACCGGCCCGCTCCGATTGCCGCCCAGCGGGATATACAGATAGTCGCGCAGGAAACGGCTGAGCGTCATGTGCCAGCGACGCCAGAAATCCCGGATAGAGACGGCCCGGTAAGGCGCATCGAAGTTGAACGGCAAACGCAAACCGAACATGAGCGCCAGCCCGATCGCCATGTCCGAGTAGCCGGAGAAGTCGAAATAAATCTGCAATGTGTAGGCACCGGCTGCGACCCAGGCCTCTTGTGCGGTCAGGGAGGTCGTGGCGGCCTTTTCGAACAATGGATCGGCGACGAGCGCCAAGGTGTCGGCAAGCGCCACCTTTTTGGTAACGCCGACGATGAACAGATAGAAGCCCCGTGACAGGTTTTCCCACATCGCCGGGCCGCGGGGATTGGCGGCGAACTGATGGATGATCTCATTGTGGCGGACCAGAGGTCCCGCGATCAGTTGCGGGAAAAATCCCACGAATAGACTGAAATCGAGGAACCCGTAGATGTGCCGGTCGCCGCGTTTCAGGTCGATCAGGTAGGAGATTTTCTGGAACACGAAAAAGCTGATGCCCAGTGGCAGGATCAGACTCCAGGGCTGCCAGGGTTGGTCGGAGATGGCAAAAAACGTCCCACGCAGGAAGTCGGCATATTTGAACAGGGCCAAGACGGCCAGGTTGACGACGACGCCCAGGATGGGAATCCAGCCGGCCTGCCATCGTCCGAAGCATCGCGCGATCAACCAATTGGCCACGGTCAGGCCGGTCAGCAACGGCACGAAACGCGGATCCCACCAGCCGTAGAACCCCATCGATGCGACCACGATCAGCACCTGGCGCGCGATCCGCCGTTCGGCCAGGGCGTAGTAAAGGCCAAGCACGACCGGCAGGAAGAAGATGATGAACGCTTGGGAGTTGAACAGCATCAGACGCTAGAACCGCACTCGCCCTGGACTGGTGGTTTGGCCCCGCATGGCGACGTTGAATAACCGAGCAGACGCCCTGCGTCCACGCTGGATCGGGCGATGCAGGGCAAGCGGGTGATGGAAAGAAAGCCTCGGGGCACTGCCCCGGACCCCGCGAGGGCTTCGCCCTTCGAACCCACCAGGGGCACGGCCCCTGGACCGCGATCTTTTGGGTCAGGGGAGCAAGGGGGCCGACCATGGCGTTTCAATATCCGTGTCGGCCCCCTTGCTTCCCTGACCCCAATAAATGGCATCCAAGGCCCAGCCTTGGTGGGGGTCGAGGGGGCAACGCCCCTCGCGGGGTCCGGGCAGCGCCCCGAGGCTTTCTTGCCGTCCCCAATTGCCCTATCGGGCGCTTGCAATTGGGATGATCTGACAAGAACGCGATGATCGAGGCGATCCCTCGCCGGTGTCCAACTCGCGCAATTCGAGCTATCCTGCCCCGATGGACACGCCCCGGATCAACCTGCACCTGGTCTCCGACGCCACCGGCGAGACCCTGAATTCGATCGCACGCGCCACCACGGTGCAGTTCGAGCATTCCCATATCATCCATCACCGTTGGAGCCTCGTTCGCACCCGCTTCCAGCTTCATCGCGTCCTGGAAGGCATCGAGCACGAACCCGGCCCCGTACTGTCCACCCTGGTGGACCGGGCCTTGCGCACCGAACTGGAGACCACGTGCGTTCGCCTGAACCTGCGGATCGTCAATGTGCTGGACCCGGTGCTGGACGTGTTGCAGGACTGTATTGGCGAACGGGCGACCGCTCGACCCGGCCGGCAATACGTGCTGAACGCCGACTATTTCCAGCGCATCGACGCCATGCACTACGTGCTGCAACATGACGACGGACAGGCGCACCCGGGCTTGGCGGAGGCCGATGTGGTCCTGGTCGGAGTGTCCCGCAGTTCCAAGACTCCCACATGCTTCTATCTCGCGAATCGTGGCATCAAGGCCGCCAACGTTCCTCTGGTCCCCAACCTGCCGGAGCCAGTCGGTCTGGCCGGCGTGCAATGCCCGGTGATCGGCCTGACCCTGGCGGCCGAAGCACTGATCGACATCCGTCGCCATCGGCTGCGCCTGATCGGGGGTGGCGCGCAGACTGGCCCGGTGCGCCAGGACAGTTCCGACTATGTCGACGAGGACGCTGTCAAAGCCGAGCTCCTTTGGGCTCGACGGTTGTGCACGCGGTATGGCTGGCCGGTGATCGACGTGACCCGGCGCTCAATCGAAGAAACCGCGGCGACGGTGCTGCAACTGATCGAGGCTTGGCACGCTCGCCGGGCGAAGGCGTCCGAGGCAGCCCCGCCGAGCTAGGCAGGGACAGTGCTTGCTCGCGCTGGGTGACGCGGATGGGAACGATGGTTCCGGATTGAACCTAAACTGTTGGGTCCAGTGTCGGCTTCGGCGCTGTTTGCCTTGTCGGGGATCGTTGGTCGAGGCGTCGTCCGAAAAGCGCAGGACCTCGACCCTCATGACGGCGCGCGCAGTCCAGCGGCAACAGCCGTGCCCCAGGGCCTCGTCATCTGCGTTGTAAAAATGCCACATCTGCCAGTGATCACCGACAAAATGCTGCGTTGCAGCAAAACTCCTTGCATGCTGCATCTGCGAAGGCCATTGTGTGCCTCGGCAGCCGCGCCTTGGCGCACTGCCTTTCTTGGACGTTTCCTCCCTAAACTTTGGCGGCGCCCCGTGCGCCGCCACTTTTTTTGGTGGCAAACCTCGGCGCGCCATCCGGTGGCGGTTAAAGTCCGAGACTCGGCTTGCCGAGACCGGGCCACCCAGCTATATGCGCGCCTCGGCCGGAGTGTAGCTCAGCCTGGTAGAGCACTGTGTTCGGGACGCAGGGGCCGGAGGTTCGAATCCTCTCACTCCGACCAATTTTCCCGTAGCCTCCCGACGGACGCGGCTCGGTAACGACAACCCTGACGTCGTCGCGCATCGCGGTCGTGCCGAACCGCCTGGCCGGCCCGTCCTTCGCAAATCCAAACCCGATTGACCGAGGCGCGCAATGGCCAGTTTCCTCTCCCGCCTGTTCTCTGGCAGCACCAATCCTGGTTGGATCGAGACGACCGACCTCACCCCCCATCTCGACAGTCCGGACGGCCCCCTGGTCATCGACGTCCGCGGGCCGGCGGAATTCACGGGGCCACTCGGTCACATACAAGGGGCCACGAATATCCCCCTGGACCAATTCGCGGCCCGCACCCAGGAAGTGACCGAGCCGGGCCGTCCGATCGTGCTGGTATGCCACACCGACCGCCGCTCTTCCGCCGCCGCGCATCATCTGCGCAACATGGGGGTCACTGAGGTGGCGGTGCTGCGGGGCGGCATGGTGGCCTGGTCGGAAGCTGGGCTGCCTGTCGACTGATACAGGAGGATCGGCTCGTCGAACCGTGATCCGCCGGCCGGCATATCTCTGATTTCGTTCGCAGCCGCCACATCGGCCCAGCGCACATGGGCGACGTCCGGGAATGAGCGAGTCGCTCAATCGGGCACACACACAGCTTGGTGGTGCAAAGCAGGAGCGGACAGTCCTGGGCGTCGCCTTACCAGCCACTGGCAAGGGGTGACCGGTGTGACACGTGAATGCCACTGAAGCCCATCTTGCCATCGGGCCGGTGGCCCGTACACTGCCTGGTATCGCCAAAAGCCAAAGGGAGAACACCATGAAGGTCATTCGTTCCGCCAATCGCAAGACCAATGTCGCGCCGGCGTCCAACTTTACCGGAACCGTATTCTCCGATGAGGTCGTGGTCGGCACGCTTCCATCGCGCATGCGCGGCTCGGTCGTCAGCTTCACACCCGGTGCCCGCACCGCCTGGCACAGCCACCCGGTTGGTCAGACCTTGTTCTGCCTGTCCGGTGCCGGTCGCGTGCAGCGGGAGGGGGAGCAGGTGCAGGAAATCCGCGCCGGCGACACCGTCATCATCCCACCGGATGTTCGCCACTGGCACGGCTCTGCCCCGGGCAAACTGTTCTCCCACCTCGCGATGTCGGAGTTGAACGATAAAGGCGAGGGAACCGCGTGGTTCGAGCATGTTTCCGATGCAGACTACAACGCCACGCCCGCTCCGGTCACCTGAGCCGCGGCTTCCGCCGCCTCGATAAGGCAGCTTCCATCCAGGACAAGGGCGGGCGTGAACAGACGTCAGCGCCCTCCCTTCAGATCGACCCAGATCCTGGCGCCGGGTCGGTGCCGCGAAACGGCACCGACCCGGGTGGGCACGTCACGAAACCGTGTTGCGCGGCACATCGCGGAACGGCTTGGTCGTGTCGACGCTGGGTTCCTTCGGCATCTTCAGCACACGCTCCGAAATGATGTTGCGCTGAATCTCGTCCGTTCCACCGGCAATCGAGGTCGCCGGCACGGACACCAGGATCTCGGCGATCACGCCGCCCATCGGACTGCCCTCCCCCGTCAGCATGGCGTTCGCCCCGGACATCTGGGTGTGCAACCGCGCAGAGGCCCGGGCGATGTAGCTGGAGACGAGCTTGCCGAGGGAGCCTTCGGGCCCTTGAGGTCGGCCTTGCTCCTGGGCGGTGCGGGCGCGCCTGGCGGTCCACTCGGCGGCCTTGGACATCACCATCAGCTTGGCGATTTCCTGACGGACCACCGGATCGTCGATCGCACCAGTCTCCTTCGCGCGCGGTATGATCAGATCGACGCGGCCGGCACGCTGTGGATACCATTTGTACGGCTCCATCGTCGTGGCGATCTCGGCGCGTTCCTCTTCGTAGGCACGACCGGGGCGCGTGGACGCCGAGGCCCAGGTCCGCAACGCATCCGCGCCGCGCCGTTCATGCATCAGGGTCGTTGTCGTGACCGCCCAGCCGTCGCCGACCTCGGCCACCAGGAATTCCGGCTGCACCGTCGCATCGGTCAGGAACACCTGGTTGAACGAGGCATGGCCGTTCATCTGGCGCAACGGCTGCACCGTCACCCCCGGCTGCTTCATGTCGATGATGAAATACGACAGGCCGCGATGCTTGGTCTTGTCCCAGTCGGTACGAGCCAGCAACAGGCCCCAGTGCGCCTTGTGCGCGCTGGTGGTCCAGACCTTCTGGCCGTTGACGATCCACTGGTTGCCACGCATTTCGGCCCGCGTCACCGCGCCCGCGACATCCGACCCGCTGCCGGGTTCGCTGAACAACTGGCACCAGGTGTCCTCGCCGGTCAGGATGCGGCGCAGGAACTTTTCTTTGTGCATATCGGTGCCGTGCGCCAGGATCGTGGCGGCGGCGAGGGTGCGGATGCCCGCCTTGGCGACCCCGATGGCGCCGATGCGCTGGAACTCCTCCTCGACGACAGGCACCAGCCCGACAGGAAGATCGCGGCCATACCATTGGGTCGGCCAGTGCGGCACGCCCCAACCGGCATCCGCCACCTTGTTGCGCCATTCGACCAGACCCAGTTCCGGGTTCCAGTTCGCTTCCAGCCAGGCGCGGACTTCGGCGCGGACGGCGGCTTCGTTGATCTCGGTCATATCGCTGTCCCCCTCACGCCGCCCAGTTGCGCATCATCAGTTCCCGATGGTGGTGGGCATCGCCCAGCAGCACTTCGGAACTCTTGGCGCGCTTGAACCAGAGATGGGTGTCGTTGTCCCAGGTGAAGCCGATGCCGCCATGGATCTGGATCGCATGCACGGCGGTCTGGGTATAGGTGTCGCTGGCGCAGGCCTTGGCCAAGGAGGCAGTCAAGGCGATGTCATCATCCCCATCGTCCAGCGCCGCGGCGGCGAAATAGGCCGCCGATTTCGCCAACTCGACCTCCAGCAGCATGTCCGCGTGCTTGTGCTTCATCGACTGGAATGACGCGATCTGCCGGCCGAACTGCACGCGCAGCATGGCATAGGCCAGTGCATCCTCACGCAGCCGCTCCGCGCCACCGACCATTTCGTTGGACAGGCACACCGCGGCTTCGATCATCGTGCGGGCGAAGGGCGCCGCGGCACCGCCGGCCGAACCCAGCAGGGTCGCCTCGACACCATCGAAGGTCAGGCGCGCCAGCTTGCGGGTCGGGTCCATGGTATTCAGCACTTGGCGCTTCAGTCCTGGCGCATCGCCCGCGACGGTGAAGAAAGACAGGCCAGCATCACCGCTCGATCCCGGTGCACGCGCCAGCACGACGATCAGGTCTGCGGTGTGCCCGTCAAGAACAAAACTCTTGTGGCCGTCCAGTCGATATTTGCTCCCCGATGGCGTGGCCGCCAAAGTGGTACCGGCCGCGTCCCAGCGCCCGTTATCCTCGGACGACGCCAGGGTCGCGACCGTCTCGCCCGATGCAATGCCGGGCAACAGCGCCTGTTTTTCCGCCTCCGTCCCGGCGTTCAGAATCGCACCTGCGGCCAGCACGGTGGTCGCGAAATACGGCGCGCACAGCAGCGAGCGCCCCATTTCCTCCAGCACGATGCAATGCTCGCCGAAGCCGAACCCATGTCCGCCATAGGCTTCCGGGATCCGCACCGCCGTCAAACCGAGTTCGGCGTTGATTGCGCGCCAACCGTCACGCTCCCACCCCGCCTCGGTTTCCATCAGCCGCCGCACTTCCTTGGTCGGCGACCTGTCCGTCAGGAAGCGACGGAGATTGGTCCTGAACTCTTCCTGCTCACTTGAGAAACTGAACTTCATGAACTCTCCCCTCTGCGGCACAGTATACGGCCAATCGGTGGTCGGCTGGAAGCGCGTGGGCCGGTGCGACGGGGCAATCGGGTGGAGGCAAGCAAGCCTTGGGGCGCTGCCCCAAACCCTGCGAGGGGCGTTGCCCCCTCGACCCCCACCAAGGCTGGGCCTTGGATGCCATTCATTGGGTCAAGAAAGAAAGGGAGCCGACGCGGACGTTGATAGGCCATGGTTGGCCCCCTTTTCTTCCCTGACCCAACCGATCGCGGTCCAGGGGCCGCGCCCCTGGTGGGTTCGAAGGGCAAAGCCCTCGCGGGGTTTGGGGCAGCGCCCCGAGGCTTGCTTTCCTTCCCCCGATTGCCCTGATCCAACCGGCTTCCATGCTCGGTCGCGGATCGGGAAGCCGGTATCGCCGCAGGTTTTTCGAACGTGCCCTAGCGATCCGCCGCCACTACACGATCCAAAGGGCGTTTGAACCGAGGCAAGGCGGGCGGACATCAGGTTTACGGCGGCGAAATGGGGCATGGCGGCGCGATAAATGTTTGCTTTTTGTTCTAGGCAATGGTCAGGCCGGATGGCAAGCGAAATGCACGTTTAACCGGTCAAAGGCCGGTTTCAAGGCCGATAATCCTCAGAGATTCCGCCATTTGCATGAATTATGAGCACTGGTTAACAAAATCGCGTCCTGATGCCAATAACGGTCGGAGCGGATGCGAGATCGCACGACCGAACCTCGGGCATCGCTCGAAGATCGCTCCTTATGACATTGATACAGCTTGGTATTTCGGAACTCCTCAGAGTTCACTTTAATTATGGATTTTCTGTAATCCATTCCGAATCAATGCGAATATGGCGGGTTTTTGTTGCAAATCCCTGCGGAAAACGGGGCGGTTCGTTGCGTCTCCTGGCCGTTAACCGGTGGCGCGGAATTGTCCAATACTGGCGATATTGCCTAATCCGGGGGCAGCACCAACCGTCCGCGACGCCAACCGCCGTCGATCGCCGGATCCCGCCAGACGCGGACCGCGCCAAGGGCCGGAATGACGCCCGATCCGGCCGAACCGCCCCAAACCGGTTTGGGGCGGGCTTCGTTCCCCCCTACCCTATTCGGCGACCATCGGCACGTCCCGCCAACGGCTGACCGGGATCGGCAGGCCGAGATGCTCACGCAACGTCGTGCCCTCATACTCCGTGCGGAACAATCCCCGGCGCTGCAATTCCGGGATCACCATGTCGACGAAATCCGTCAGCGAGCCGGGCAGCCAGGCCGGCATCACGTTGAACCCGTCAGCGGCGCCGTTCAGGAACCAGTGCTCCATCACGTCGGCGATCTGGGACGGCGTGCCGATCGCCAGCAGATGGCCGCGCGGGCCGGCATTCAGCAGGCACAACTCCCACAAGGTCAGGTTGTCGCGGCGGGCGGCTTCCAGCAGAAGGCGCTGGCGCGACAGCGGGCCGTTGGTATCGCCCATGTCGGGCACCGGTCCGTGCAGCGGATACTTGTCCAGGCCGCCGACGCCGATCGTGTGCTCCAGCACCGACAGGCCGACGCTGGGATGGATCAAGGACTGAAGATAATCGAATTTCTCTCGCGCCTCTGCCTCCGTGCGTCCGACCACGGGATAGATGCCGGGCAGCACGCGGACCTCAGCCTGGGAACGGCCGTAGCGCGGCAGGCGCGCCATGACATCGCCATAGAAGGTCCGCGCCTGCTCGAACGTGGTTTGCGCGGTGAACACAACCTCCGCCAGTTTCGCCGCCAGATCGCGCCCGGTGTCGGACGCGCCGGCCTGCACCAGCACCGGCCTGCCCTGCGGCGAGCACGCAACGTTCAGCGGACCACGCACCTTGAAATACTTGCCGCGGTGATTCAGAACATGCATTTTTTCTGGATCGAAATAGATACCGCTCTCCTTGTCACGCATGAACGCGTCCGGGTCCCAACTGTCCCACAAGCCGGTGACGACTTCGGCAAACTCCAGCGCGCGGTCGTAGCGTTCGGCATGCGCGTAATGTTCGTCGCGGTTGTGGTTGAATGCCTCGGCTTCGTTGTTGGAAGTGACCAGGTTCCACCCGGCACGCCCGCCGCTGATCTGGTCCAGGGAGGCAAACTGGCGGGCCAGCGTGTATGGCTCGTTGTAGGTCGAAGTCGACGTAGCAACGAGACCCAACCGGGAGGTGACCGCGGCGAGGGCTGAGAGAATGGTCATAGGCTCGAACTTGACGACCTTGCCCATGCGGCCGCGCGATTCCGGATTGCCGAAGACACTGACGGCGGCACTGTCGGCCAGGAACAACAGGTCGAACTTGCCGCGTTCAGCGGTCTGCGCAACGGCCATGGCCTGGGCGAACACGGTGCCGGATTCGGCGAATGCGTCCTTATGGCGCCAGGCGGCGACGTGCTGACCGGTTTCGTGGACGAAGGCACCCAGACTCATCATGCGGCGCGGGGTGTGCGTGCTCATGGGCTTGGCTCCCGGGGCGGGTCAGATGGGAGCGTAGAGCGGTTTGGTTGGGTGTGGGAAGGGCGGGGCTTCGCCCCGGACCCCACCAGGGCTCTGCCCTGGACCCGCCAAAGGCGCGGCCTTTGGAATGCGATTCTTTTGTCGTTTCAATCCCCAGGGCCTACCCGGACCTATCAGGGTCCGGGTAGGCCCTGGGGATTGAAACGACAATGTTCCGGTTCCAAGGGCCGTCGCCCTTGGCGGGGTCCAGGGGCAGCGCCCCTGGTGGGGTCCGGGGCGGAGCCCCGCCCTTTCCCTACCGCGGCCAATCCAACCGAGGCTCACTCCGACCCGGCCGCGCCGTCGGCTCGCTGCGTCGGATCGGGCGCGTATGGGCCGGCGGCGGCGGACGGTCGTCCAATTCCGGCGCGTCCGGCAATTCATACGCCGCTGGAGGGATCGGTGGTCGGACCACGACCGGTTCGGACGGACGCCGCTCGGGTGGGCGCGGGGCGTAGATCTCCTCGAAATCCGCTTCCCGGGACGCCGCGGGCAGACGCAGCGCCAGATGGCGGATCTCGTTCTGGATCTCGTCCAGGCGCGCCTCGATCACTTCCAGGCGAGATTTCACGCCGATCACGCTGAACGGCATGAACAGGAACGCCACGGCATAAAGCAGGGCCGGCAGCAGAAGCAGCAGCGGCACCCACCAGGGAACCCAATCGGGCAGAACGAATGGCATGGTCATGATGGCGACACTAACACTCCGTGATGGTAGGGTGGGTGGATTTCCGTCCGCCGTCGTGCGAAGCCTGCACCCATGTTGCTGCTGATTCCAGGCCCCGTCACCACCCGCCCCGAGGTCCGTGCCGCCATGGCGCGGGATCTGGCGCCCTGGGACAATGATTTCCGCGATTTCCTGACCAATCTGCGCCAACGCGTGCTGAACGTGGCCAACGGCTCGCCGGACACACACGCCACCCTGCCGCTGCAAGGCTGCGGTCATTTCATCACCGAGGCCGCGGTTCGGACCTTCCTGCCCCCGGGCGGCAAAATCCTGATCCCGAACACCGGGTCCTATTCCGACCGCATGGTCCGCCTGACGCGGGAGGCCGGGCGGGTGCCGATTCCGATGCCCATCGCGCGGGGCGAACCCACCGACCCGCAAGCCGTCGCCGATACGCTGGCGGCCGATCCGTCCATCAGCCATGTCGGCGTTGTCTACTCGGAAACCGGCAGCGGGGTGGTGCACGATGCGCGCGCGATCGGTGCCGCGGTCCGCGCCGCCGGCGGACGGATGATCGTCGATGCCGTATCGGCCTTCGGTGCCCTGCCCTTCGACATGACGGCCCAGCCCGAGGTCGACGCACTGGTCTTTACGTCCAACAAATGCATCGAGGCCCTGCCGGGTGTCGCCTTCGCCGTCGCACGCATCGACCGGCTGGAGGCATGTGCCGGCAACGCGGGAAGCTGGTCGTTCGATCTGTCCGACATCCATGCCCATGCGTTGCGCAGCGGCCCGGGTAGTTTCCGCTTCACCCCGCCGGCTCAGGTGCTGGCCGCGTTCGATCGGGCGCTCGATTTCTACGATGCCGAGGGCGGACAACCGGCACGCCTGGCGCGTTACACCGCCAACATGCGCGCCTTCTACGACGGGGTGCTCGGCCTCGGCCTGGCCCCGTATCTGACGCCCGCGCAGCAAGGCCCGATCATCGTCAATGTGCACGCGCCGGCCGATCCGGCGTGGAACCTGCAACGCTTCGTCGATGCCTTGAAGGCGCGCGGGGTCCTGATCAGCAATTTCTACAACACGCCGACTCCAACGTTCCGCGTCGGATGCATCGGCGCGATCACACCCGAGGATATGCGGCGTGCGGTCGCGGCGATGGATGCGGCCTTGGTCGAAATCGGCGTGAAAAACCGGGAGCAAATCCAATGAGCAATCCAGACCTCGAAATAGCCCGCGCCGCGAAACTCCGCCCGATCGGGGAGATCGCGGCGAAGTTGAACATCCCCGATGACGCGGTGGAGCCCTATGGGCGGCACAAGGCCAAGATCGGGCTGGACTTCATTTCCTCCCTGAAGGATCGCAAGGATGGCGCGCTGGTGCTGGTCACCGGCATCAACCCGACGCCGGCCGGCGAGGGCAAGACCACCACCACGGTCGGATTGGGCGATGCGCTGAACCGGATCGGCAAACGGGCGGCGATCTGCCTGCGCGAACCCAGCCTGGGGCCGAGCTTCGGCATGAAGGGCGGCGCGGCGGGCGGCGGATACGCGCAGGTCGTGCCGATGGACCAAATCAACCTGCATTTCACCGGCGATTTCCACGCGATCACCTCGGCCAACAACCTGCTGGCAGCGATGATCGACAACTCCATCTATTGGGGCAATCCGCTGGGCATCGATGCGCGCCGGATTTCCTGGCGGCGGTGTCTGGACATGAACGATCGGGCGTTGCGCTCCATCGTTGGCAGTCTGGGCGGGGTGGCGAACGGGTTTCCGCGGGAAGACGGGTTCGACATCACCGTTGCGTCCGAAGTCATGGCCGTCTTCTGCCTGGCGAGCGATCTGGCCGATTTGCAGGGGCGGCTGGGCCGGATGATCGTGGCGCAGAAGCGTGACGGGACCAACGTGACGGCGGCCGACGTGAAGGCCGATGGCGCGATGTCGGTGCTGCTGAAAGACGCGGTCGCACCCAATCTGGTGCAGACCTTGGAGGGTTCTCCCGCGCTGGTGCATGGCGGGCCGTTCGCCAATATCGCGCATGGCTGCAACTCGGTGATGGCGACGCGGCTCGGGCTGAAACTGGCGGATGTGGTGGTGACCGAGGCCGGCTTCGGCGCCGATCTGGGCGGCGAGAAATTCCTGGACATCAAATGTCGGGCGGCGGGGCTGCAACCATCATGCGCGGTGGTGGTGGCGACCGTGCGTGCGCTGAAAATGCATGGCGGCATTGCTCGGAACGCGCTGGGGCCGGAGAACGTGGAGGCGGTGCAGCGTGGCACGGCCAATCTGGCGCGCCATGTGGAGAACTTGCGGAAGTTCGGGCTGCCGGTGGTGGTGGCGGTCAATCACTTCACCTCCGACACCGCGGCTGAGTTCGAGGCCATCCGTGCGGCCATGGCGGCGATGGGAGTGGAGGCGATTTCCTGCACCCACTGGGCGCATGGCGGGGCCGGGGCCGAGGCGCTGGCGCATGCGGTGATGAAGCGGATCGACGCCGGAGAGGCTGCCTACAAGCCGCTGTATCCGCTGGAGATGAAGCTGGCCGACAAGATCCGGACGATTGCCCGGGAGATCTATCGAGCGTCGGATATTTCCGTGCCCGACGCGGTGGCGCGCCGGTTGCAGGCGTTTGAGGATGCAGGGTTCGGCAATGTGCCGGTCTGCATTGCCAAGACGCAATACAGTTTCACGTCGGACGCAACGGTGATGGGTGCGCCGACCGGGCATACGATTCCGGTGCGGGAGGTGCGGTTGTCCGCGGGCGCCGGATTCGTGGTGGCGATTTGCGGGGATATCATGACGATGCCGGGGCTGCCTCGGGTGCCGGCGGCGGAGACGATCCTGCTGCGGGAGGATGGGGAGATCGAGGGGTTGTTCTGAGGGACAGGGCGGGGCTTCCGCCCCGGACCCCGACCAGGGGCGCTGCCCCTGGACCCCGCCAAGGGCGACGGCCCTTGGAACCCGGAACATTGTCGTTTGAATCCCTGGGGCTTACCCGGACGATGAAAGGCCCGGGTAGGCCCCAGGGATTCAAACGACAAAGGAATCGCATTCCAAAGGCCGCGCCTTTGGCGGGTCCAGGGCAGAGCCCTGGTGGGGTCCGGGGCGAAGCCCCGTCCTTCCCTCTCCATTGACGTCGCCGCCTCCTGGCATCAGCCTGTCCCGGTCAACGTCAGACCAAGGAAGGAGGGACCGCCCATGCCCATGCCAGAGGATGTGGACGTCACAACCGCGAAATACTTGCGGGATAAGTATGCCATTGTCGGTGTCGGAGAGACGACCTTTACCCGTGGCTCCGGGAAGACCACGCGCGCTCTGGGCACCTGGGCCCTGCGCAATGCCATCGCGGATGCCGGGATCAAGGCCTCCGACATCGATGGGATGTTGTCCTACTCGGGCAACGACTCGACGCCGGCGACCTTCATGGCCGGCGACATTGGGGCTCGCCTGAATTTCTTCATGGACTGCATCGGCGGTGGGTCGTCCACCGAGGCCCTGATCGGCATCGCCATCGGCGTGATGGAAGCCGGCCTGTGCAAGACCGTGGCGATTTTCCGGGCGATGAACGGGTTCTCCCAGGTGCGCATTGGCGGCACCGGCGCTCGATCCGCCGCGCCGGTCAATGGCGATGCGCTGCACAGCCGAGCGTACGGGTGGCAGAGTGCGGGACAGATGTTCTCGCCGACATTCATGCGGCATATGTATACCTATGGCACGAAACCGGAACAGGTTGCCATGGTGAAGGTGGTGCATTCGGAGCACGCATCGAACAACCCGAAGGCGTATTACAAGAAGCGCTACACGGTGGATGACGTGCTGAACAGCCGCATGATCTGCAAGCCACTGCATCTGCTGGATTGCTGCGTGGAAACCGATAACGGCACGGCCATCATTATCACCAAGGCGGATCGCGCCAAGGACATGCGCCATACGCCGGCCCTGATCCGCGGCATCGTGGGCCGTTGTTCGAAGCCTCGAATGGACATGCACTACCAGCACGGGCCGATCGACCGGGTTGGCGGTTACTATGCCAAGAACATCCTGTGGCCGAATGCCGGCGTGGGACCCGAGGACATCGACGCCACGGGGGCCTACGACGCGTTCACCTTCACCTCCATGTTGCAGTTGGAAGATTACGGCTTCTGCAAGAAAGGCGAAGGCGGGGAGTATGTGTCGTCCGGTATCACGCGCCTGGGCGGCGGGCGTCCGAACAACACATCCGGCGGGCATCTGTGCGAAGGTTACACGCACGGCATGAACATGGTGATCGAGAACGTTCGCCAGTTGCGCCACGACGTCGACGATTCCTGCCCGATCGGGCCGGATGGCAAGCGCCAGCACACCTATGACTATCGGGAAGGCGGTTGCCGTCAGGTGAAAAACATCGAGGTGACGGCAAATCTGGGTTGGGCCAATCCGATGACCACGTCGGCCATGGTCATGCGGCGCGGCGCCTGAGGGGAGAACGGATCATGTCAGGAATTCGCGCTGAATATATGGGCATGCCAGTGTCGATCGACGACCTGGATGGCGAGAACCTTGCCTATTTCAAGCACTGCTCGGAGCATAACTTCCATTTGCAGAAATGCGATAATTGTTCCTTGCTGCGCTACCCGCCGACCACCGCCTGCCCGTTCTGTTCGAGCGACAAGGCGACGTGGACTCCAGTGGAAGGCAAGGGCGAGGTGCATTCCTACGAGGAAGTGCATCACGGCATCCAGCCGGCGTTCAAGGCCAAGACACCCTACATGGTGTTGCTGGTCGATCTGGACACGCAGAAAGGCAAGCCCACCGAGTATGACGCTCTGCGGGTCGTTGCCAATCTGACGACTCCGGATGGGATTCTGGCACCTCCCGAGATCGTGAAGACGGTTGGGATCGGGACGCGGGTACGGATGGTGTTTTCGGACATCACGGCGGGGCTGTCCCTGCCGCAATGGACGATCGACGAAGGGGCGGCGCAGCCGGCGAAGCCCTGGCGGTATGCGATCGAGTGATTTTTCGTCGAAACGAACCACGCCGGGGGACTGGCGTGGTTCGGTGTTGCCACGGCGTGTTCGGCTTGTGGAGCAGTGGACCTGTTTCGGCGGGTGGCCGGCGGCGTGTTGCGTTGACTCGGCGCGGGTCCACCTTGCCGGCGAAACGCGCCAGGTATCGGTTTGGGACCTCCCGCCGTCGCCCGAGCTGGGATTGACGTCTCGTGTTATCGAGGTCGGGTCAGACAGCAATGACCGTATCGCTGTAGGCGGCCACCCTGGAATCGTGGGTCAGCAATCGCAGCGGGGTTGTCAGGGCCTGGGCAACCAGGATGCGATCGAACGGGTCCGCGTGGACCGGCGGCAACGTGCCGACAGACGCTGCGTGGAGCGGTGATATGTCCAGCAGCTCAAATCCCGCATCGATGAAGTAGCCCAGCGCCTGAGGGCCAGAGATGGGCATGTCGTTGGGCCCTCCCCGCGCCAGGGCGTGCTTGATCGTGATTTCCCAGATGCTGGCGGCACTGATGACGATCTGGTTTGCCGGATCGTCGATCAGTTCGCGCGCCTTGGCGGATAGTTTTGGGTCGTCAGCGATGGCCCAAAGAGCGATATGGGTATCCAGCAGCAGCCTCATGCGGTCTGGCCGGTGAACAGGCCGACGATGGTCGCTTCATCCGCATCGATCGTGTCCGGGACCGTGAATTTGCCTTTGGCGATGCCGATGCGTTTTCCTTTCGGGGCGGGCGCGAGGGGCACCAAACGTGCCGCCGGGCGGCCGTTACGGGCGATAATGATCTCCGTCTGCGCGCCGGACTCCACCGATTCCACCAGGCGGGAGAGGTTGGATTTGGCTTCCAGCATGTTCACGATCGGCATTGCGGTGGCTCCTGGCCAGACCAGACTAACCTAGGTAGCACACGTGCCGTGGTCAATGGATTTGGCGTTCGGGCCAGGTGGGTCGCATGGCGAAGCCCGAAACGGGCAAGACAATACGCGGTCCAGGTCCGGCCCTGGATGCCCGCGCGGGTCCCACGGGAGCCCTCGCAACCGCCGCGCCGTCCCACGGTCTTCCGGTCCCCCGCGTGCCTTCGCACACTCCGCTCGGTTTTGTCACATGCGCGTGATAGACCGAGACGGACACAGCCTCGATTGACCGAGCCGGCCCCTCCCCTGCCGAGAATCGGGCCGCACCCCGGCGCTTCTTTGGCCCCAACAACAGGACGAATGCGCATGTTCCCGGTCGGACGGAAGGTCTTTCACAAGACCGGCAAGCATAGCGGCACGGTGACGGAGCTGGATGGCGAGACCGTCTATCTGGTGCAGGCCAATGGTGTGGAGATCGAGTTTCCCGCCAGCGAACTGACCGCGACGCCGCCGGCCGGGGCTGGTTCGGGGAGGGCGTCCGGCGCTCCGATGGCTGGGGCCGCGCCCAGCAATCTGTCGCGCGTGCTGACGATGAAGGATATCGCAGACGAGCATCGGACGGTGCTGGGGATCATCCCGCCCCGGACAATCCAGGCGGTGGCGGCGTTGTATGAGCGGCGCCCGGGGGTCGGACGGTTCAGCGCGCTGGATGTGGCGCAGAAGATCAACTTCATCGCGGATGTCACCGAGGTGCCGTACCGGACGATGAAGGAATTTAGCGACCAACCCGGCACTCTGAGCCTCATGATGGGTCGCGGCCTGGCTGCTCGGCGGGGTTCGGGGCGGTAGTTTGGGCCGAGGGCGTTGGCCGCTGGGTCAGGGTTGGTGGAACGGGTTGGCGATGCGTAGGGTTAGGGTGAGGCGGAGGCCGCCTTGCATATCCTCCGACCACAGCGTGTCGCAGCCGGCGTCCAGGGCGGATGCGGCGATCATGGCGTCGTAGTTTGAAAGCTGAAACCGTTCCGCGAGTGCCAGGCCGGAATCGTGGATGGTGAGGGTGATGGGGCGGACGATCAGGAGGTCTCTGATCACGGTCAGGAACGCGTGAGTCTCCGGCCAGGACAGGCGCATTTTGCGGCGGGCGACATGGGTGAACTCCTTCAGGACCTGCACGCTGATGGTGCCGCCGGCGGTGATCAGGGCTTCCGCGCGGTTTGCCTTCTCGGTGTCGTTGGAGGCGAGGTAGAGCAGGACATTGGTGTCGAGGAGGCTACCTGGCATTGGCGTCTTCGCGGTCGAAGCGGAAGGCGACCGCGGAATTCTCTCAGGCGAGCGGCAAGCTCCTGGCGGTCGGGCTTGCGAGCCACGCCGAATTCCCGGGGGCCGGTGAGGTGGATTTCGATGTTGTCCCCCTCCTTCAGGTCGAGGGCCTGGACGACGGCGGCGGGAAGGCGGATGGCGAGACTGTTGCCCCATTTGGCGACTTGCATCGGGTGGGTTTCCAGATATACTTTTGATCACTGCTGTCCGGTCAATCACCGAATAAATTCAATTGGTTATAATCTGTGACGTATTCGGAACTGTCGGCCGTTTGTAAGATCACAGATTCTATCGAGGTTTTTTCAAATACTGTCACCGAAAATACCTGCATCAATGTGTAGAGCGAGACCTCCAGCTTCAGCCGCTTCCGGACGATGGCGACCAGCACGTAAACCGACACCGCGATCCAAAGCTGGGTCTTCACGGCATTCTCCGAGGTTCCGTAGAAATTCTTGATCCGGAGGTGCTGTTTGATCCACTTGAAGAAAAGTTCGACCTGCCAACGGCTCTTGTATAGGCCGCAGATCGTCAACGCCGGAA
>Ga0082335_1001863_pt1 | contig 42089 bp, 39 predicted proteins | sample Subgrocontami58m_FD_72375 | JGI IMG/M metagenome (GOLD analysis project Ga0082335, IMG submission 72375) | Subsurface groundwater microbial communities from S. Glens Falls, New York, USA - GMW37 contaminated, 5.8 m (SPADES assembly) (version 2) ...
ATTCCGGTTATGTTGCGCCGGAAGTTATGTTGCGCCGCTCGCGACGAGCCAGGAACGACGCCTTCGTTCCTGGCTCATGCCGTACATAATCCGGCGGCGGTTTCGACCCTACAGCCCCTTAAGGAAGGTCATCAGCGAGGGCAGCGCGCTGGGACGGCGCGGGGCTTGCGGCAACCCTGAGATATCGACGCTGGCCAAGGCCTTGGCCTTCATCTCGATGTCGACCTCCGCATAGACGTGCGTCGTGTCCAGCGAGACGTGTCCCAACCACGCTCGGATCGTGTTGATGTCGACGCCGGCACGCAGCAGGTGAACCGCGGTCGTGTGCCGGATCGTGTGCGGACTGACGCGCTTGGCAAGTAATGACGGGACTGACTCGCCGGCCAGCTCGGCGTAGTGTGTGACGACACGGTGTATCCCGAAGCGGGTCATCGGCTCATTCGTACGGCCCATGAAGACGGCGTCGTTCCCGTTCCGGCCGGCCACAAGGCGCGTCAACAGTGACGACGTTACGGGCCACAAGGGGCAAATCCGAATCTTGTTCCCCTTGCCGAGTATGCGCGCCGATGGTGAGTCGCCGAGCCGCAAATTGCCAATGGTTAATCGTGCCGCCTCGTCGGCGCGTGCTCCGCTGTTGTACAGGAACAGGAGCAGCGCATGGTCGCGCGCGCCCAGCGCAGTGCGGCGGTCGGGCTGGTTCAGCAAGGCGTCCATCTCGGGCTTCTCAAGGTAACCGATCATCGTCTTGGCCGTCTTCTTGAACGGAATCGCCCGCACCTCGGTGCACCACGACAAGTGGACCGGCGAGCGCATGCCGATGAACCGAGCCAACGAATGGATCGTGCTGAGGCGCTGATTGCGAGTAGCACAGCCGCAATGTCGATCCCGCTCCAGGTGATCCAAGAACTGGCGCACGATCACCGGCGTGAGATCATCCACCGTCATCCGATCGATGGGATGGCCGCCACGAGAACAGGCGAACGGTATCAGCAAGGTCAGTGTGTCGCGGTAGCTGGCCTGTGTGTTCCGCGCGAGATTGCGTTCGGCCACAAGGTACTCCAGCAGGAAGCGACGCACCCAAGGGCCCAGCAGGCTTCTGTCATTCATAGCCGGCTCCGCATTGCGAGTAGCGCGCGAAGCGCCCGCTGGCCTCCAAAAGCAACTCGGGGGTCATCTGCAGGTAACGCTGGGTGGATCTGATGTCGACGTGGCCGAGGTAGGTCGCCAGCTGCGGCAGCAAGCGCTGGACATCCTTGCCGGATCGATACCACGCAATGACCCGATGGACCGCCGCCGTATGGCGAAGGTCGTGCAGGCGTGGTGGGCGTAGTTCGCCCGCAGGGCAATCGATACTCGCGGCGCGACGCAGGTGCTGAAACAGCGTAATGACGTGTTGGTAAGGCCACCCCTTGCCGGTGCGCGTCGTGAACAGAGCTGAGTCCTCGCCCGCCGGCATCGGTAGCTGTTGGCGCCGCTTGAGATGAACAGCCAACTCTTGCGTGAGCTTCGGGCCAATCGGCACCAGCCGTGTCTTGAAGAACTTGGTGTTGCGCACCGTGATCAGGCGCTGAACCAGATCGACGTCCCGCAGGGTCAACGCGAGCACTTCGCCGATACGCAGGCCGCTTCCGTAGAGCAACAGGATCAGGGTCCGATACATCGGTGCCTGCTGCCGGCTGTGGCCAACGTGCAGAGTCGATGTGGCATTGATCAGCCGACGCAGCTCGTCGGTCGAGTAAACGTAGGGCGTCTGTTGAGGCGGCAGCTTCGGCAGGCCCGTCGGCAGCGGCGAACCACCGACGTGTCCTCTGCCGATCGCGAACCGATACAGTCCGGACAGCACGCGGTACTTGAGCGCCCAGGTGGCACTGAGCGGGCCCGCACCCCGCAGGAAGTCCGCGACTGCTTGTGGCCGGACCTCGTCGATGCGTATGTCCCCCATCTCGCGACTGAACTGCCGCAGTAGGCGCCGAGCTGCTTCAAAGCGCAGGCCGAGCGATTGCTGTAGCGCAACGTAGGCGTCGATCACGTCGATGAGCTTCATTGCAGATCCCCCAGGTCGAAGTCACCGACTTCGCGAAGGGCGACCAAGTTGACCTTGGCATAGGTTCTGGTGGCCGATACGCTGCGGTGACCCAGGTGGTCGCCGATCTCCTTGAGGGTCAATCCCTCCGCAACCAGGCGAGCCGCACAGGCATGACGCAAGGCGTGAGGGCCACGGTGTGCGGCCTGGATCCCGAGCGCTACAAACCTGCGACTGACGACGCTGTAGATGCCCATTGGGGTGATCGGGCGCTGGGGCGAGTGCAGCCTGATGAACACCTCCTGATGCGGTGTTCGTGGGCGAACCGTATCGATGTAGCGGGCCAGTGCTTCGGCGACCGATGGCAGTAACGGATAGACCTGCGGCTGCCGCCGCTTCAGGCGGAACAGTCGCAACATGCGCTCACGCCAGTCCACCTGGTCAAGACGTAAGGATGCGACTTCGCCGCGGCGCATACCGTAGATCGACAGCAGCATCAGGATCGCGCGGTCGCGCACATCGCGGGGCTTGTCGGTCAGGGTGTCGGCCAAGATTCGCCGCACATCGGACCACCCCGGTGCCAACGGCAGCGACTCCTGCTCGTAGACTCGCGGGCCGCGGATCGTCCCGGCCAGGCGCGGGTCACACTCCCCTCGAGTTGCCGCGTAGCGCAGGAACACTCGCAGCGCTGACGCGATGCCGGACACTGTTACGCGGCTCCAGCGCTGCGCTCCCTCGCTGACGAAATACTGGTCGATGTCGCTCGGCAGCAGATCGAACAACTGCCGGTCGGTCGCCGTACACCACTGAAGGAACATCCTCACGTGGCCTTGCCACCGTTCGACCGTGGAAGTGCTCAAACCCCTCTCGTCGCGCATCCAGCTTACGTAGCGATCGAGTTGGTTCTGAAACGGAACCTCGACGACGGGCGTGCGCCACCACCCGAGAAACCGCAGCCACGGACGGGCGATATCGATCAGTCTGCGTGCAGTCGTGGCTCCCTTGTGCACTGACGTCCGCTGCAGCACGATCTCTTGCAACCGCGCCATGTCAACGCCTTGCGGTGCGTTCGGATAAAGCAGGCGGGCCGCCCAAAGCAGCTCATTGCTCTTCATCCGCAGTGTCGCGCGAGTCGCGCCTACATCGGCGCAGTGCTGCAGGTAGCGCTCTCGCTCATCGGAAAACGGTGCTTCGCGATGGCGACGCAGTGCAGCCTCGGTACGCAGCAGCCTCTGGAACATGGCGAGCCTCCAATTCGTGGACGGCTCGTCAGCAAGCGCCCGAACTTATGTAGCGTCAACAACCCGGCTCATCGCGTCCGGTGCCCTGCGCGGCATGGGTACGCAACATAACTTCCGGCGCAACATAACCGGAACTATGTTGAGCAACACATAGTGCCGGTTTCAATCAGATATACGAGGGCGGTGCGATCGTGGAGGCCGGCTGCTGGGCGCATGTGAGGCGCAAGTTCCATGATATCTACGCAGCCAACGACTCTCCGATTGCCTTGGAAGCGATGCACCGCATCGGCGCGCTCTATGCAATCGAAACCGAAATCCGCGGCAAACCGCCTGCGGAACGCCAAGCGGTGCGGCAGGCCCGCGCGGGGCCGTTGCTCGATGACTTGCATGTTTGGATGCAAGCGACCCTGTCGCAGCTCTCCACGAAATCGGAACTGGCCTTGGCGATCCGCTATGCACTGTCGCGCTGGCCGGCGTTGACGCGTTACCGAGATGACGGCCGAATCGAGATCGACAACAACGCTGCGGAGCGCTCGCTGCGCGCCGTCGCATTGGGTCGCAAGAATTACCTCTTCGCGGGGTCCGACGCCGGGGGCGAGCGCGCCGCCGCCATCTACAGCCTGATCGGCACCGCCAAGCTCAATGGTGTGGATCCGGAAGCTTACCTGCGCACGGTGCTCGAGCGCGTCGCCGATCATCCGATCAACCGGATCGAGGAGCTGTTGCCCTGGGCGCTCGCCACAGCGCCACGCGCCGAGGAGCGTCTCGCCGCTTGATTGGGTGGCGATAATCTGCAACCTTACTGGCCAAACGAGGCACGGACGCTCCCATCGTGGCTAAAGCTAAGGCGCGCGCAGCCCGCCTGTACTGCCTGCGCATCGAGCTGGAAGACATTACCCCCGCGATCTGGCGGCGCGTCTTGATCGAGGACGGCGCATCACTGATCCGACTGCACCACACGATCCAGGCGGCGATGGGCTGGACCGATGCCCATCTGCACGAGTTCCAGATCGGCGGCGTCATCTACGCCACGCCTCACCCCGAGGACGACATCGACCGGGTCATCGTCGACGAGCGTCGTGTCCGGCTGCTCGATGTTCTGAAGGGGATCTCTCGCTTCGGCTACCAGTACGATTTCGGCGACGATTGGCAGCACACCGTTACCGTTGAGAAGGTCGCCCCTGCGCCGCAGCTCTGGCGCGGCGGCGCATACGTCGAGGCGGGCGAACGGGCCTGCCCGCCAGAAGATGCCGGCGGTGCACACAGCTATCAGGAGTTCCTCGATCAGTTGGCCAAGGACCCGCGGCACGAACAGGTGCGCGAGTTCCTGGATTGGGCGGGGGACGACTTCGACCCCGCCCGGTTCGATCGCTACGCTGCAAACGCGGCGCTGCTGCGCATGGCGTGGAATCAGTGGGGCGACAAATAGCCCGCCGCTCAGGGTGTCAAGACGGTATTCACCGAACGCTTACCACAAGTGAAATGGCGACCGTGTCCTTAGAGTCACGCGTCCTTTCGACGCTGGCGACAGCGTCTGATTGCAATGAGACCGTTCCCGTATGACGCAGGCGATTCACATTGCTGAGTCTCCGAAAGCGGCCGATTCTGCTGAAAAACTCTTCGGAGCCACTCTTGAATGAAATTCAGAGAGTCTCCCAACCATCAACCAATCGACGAGCGTCGATTGTGGGCTGATCTGAGAGGTCGAGTTTGCTGCACGCTGTCTCGCGAGCTGCGACGAACGAGTTTTTTAACAGAATAGGCCAGAAGCCGTCAGTGACGGTGCGGAAAGTCTTGCTGGCTGGCCGTCCGGTCTTCGCTACATAAGAGACATTCGGAATGATTGGTTCGGGAGCTGCTCATCGGCCTTATGTGGAGCTCCACATAATGCAGAGGGTTTTTAGCCTGGCGGACGCGGGGCACCGAGTTCAATGAGCGGCGTGGCGCCGCCACCGCGACCGGTAGGCTAAAAACCCTCTGCACTATGCAAAGCTTTACATAGCGACCCGAATCGGCCGGTCAGGTTTTCGGAAAGCGGACATTTAAAGTCCGTTGTGACCGGCGGGGTTTCTGCGGCGCGCCAGGTCCGGAAGCACTTGCCGTGACGCGGGAACCCCGTGCGAGTTGAGCGCGTTGTTGTGCTTCGTCTATTTCTTGCTGCCGTACGGGCTCTGATTGGTTGGTTTGAGCGAGACGTTCGACTCGGAAGCTTTCGTCCGCACGGCCCCTACCGTACGGCCCAGTTTCAGCCCGATCACTCGCGTCGGCGTGTTTGCACGGGCAAGTGATCGAAGCTGAGAGACTTCCGATTCTGTCCAACCCTTTCCGCTGTTCCTATTGTATTTCGCCATGTCATGTCCTCCTGTTGCTATCGTATCGTTTGCTCAATTATTCTCGATCCATTCATAGACGAGATTCCCGTAGTCGCCGAAGGTCAGGTCAGCAATCCTCAACTTCACGCGACGACATTGCTGCGGAAGCCATCGGATAAACGAATTGTAGTCTCTCCAGATTGCGTGCCCGCCCGGTAGCTGAGTCTTGGGTGAGTTAGCCGAAAGCCAATCTCTGATCATGACGACCATCGTGCGGGGACTGTTGTTGTGAGCACTGATGTCTTGGCCCTTGATATCCGAGATGAATGCCTCGTAGGTATGCGGCCTAGCCTCAAACACTTTGGAGACTTTTCGGTCATGCTCTTTTCGTCCGAAATGTTTTGCAGCCAGGAACAAGCCAAGCTCAAAGGGCATATTGAATCGCGGCAGTCGTGATCGCCCGTCCAGTTGAGTTCGGGAGAGGTCGTGAACTCCCAAGCGGCATTCCGAAATAATGCGGTATATCTTGTGGAGGCGCAACTCGCCGGAGTCGTCTTCTTCGAGTGCGCACCGAGCATTGAAGCCGCACCGGAGGATCGCGAAAACCGACGCACGGAATAACGGTGTGTATCCGTCATCGATCGGGCAGTTGATGAATACGCTGTAATTGTAGCTCTGTCTCGCCATGACGTGGCTCTATCTCGTCAGTGCGATCTCAAGCCCAACGTTCCCAGCAACCGGCGCGCGCCCAGAAACATTCGCACTGCACGGCGCCTCCGCGCGCGTCCGAGTTGGCTGGGGAGTTAGGTTTCTCTCTACGCAACCGATTTCAACTCGGCGGTCGCTGCAGCGTAGACAATTAGAGCTCGACGGGCGTCCTCAAGCGCGCGATGCGCATTCCCCTCGGCGAATGCGCCGTCATTGGCGAGATGTTCCAGGCGAAAGCTCTTCCTACGTGGCCACGCTCGCCGCGCCATCTTCAACGCACAAGACACCGGGTTTGCGGGTTTTGCGATCCCATGCTTTTCGTAGGCTGCCTCGAGAAATGCCATATCAAACTCGGCATTGAAGGTGACGAGACGCAGGGAACCAATGAACTCGGTGAACTGAGGCAGTACTTGCGCTAACGGTTCGCCGTCTTGGTCGAGCATCGCCTGAGTGATTCCGGTCAACTTGGTGATTCTTTCGGGGATTTTTTTTGTGGGTTTGACAAGCGCCTGCAACGTGTCGTGGGCGTTTGTCCCTGCGCGGTAGCGAATGGCCGCAATCTCGATAATTTCGTGTCGGGCTGGATCTAGGCCAGTTGTTTCCAAATCAAGCACCACAAAGGTGTCTGGCATGTATACCGTGGGTACCGGCTGCCGGCCTCGCGTCCTGCCTCTGAACAGGAAGTAGGCGACGACGGCAAGAACAATGAAGATCAGTAGCGCTTCCATACGTGGGAGCTGTGCCCGTGCAACCTAACGAATAGCGTTTATCCGCCGCCGCACAAACGTTGAATCCTGCCGCGGCGGCGATGGCGGCGGATAAACCTCGTTGGACTGAACCGCCGTGCGAGCGGTGATTATGGGGATTGTAAGCCTGCGGGAGCGCGATGCAATCGTTTGGCATGACGCTGATTGCGTCCGATGAAGTGCAGGCAAGCATCTGCGACGGTCAAGAACGGTAGCGAAGTTCGGGGACAGGCGCGAGTGAACGCGCGTAGTACACGAACCGGGCCGTATGGCCGAACGCGCCCCTGGCGACCGACAGCGCCAAGCGCCCAGAACATGAATCGCGAGGGTAGCCGGAATCTCACGGTGGTCCCCGCAGATGCAGCAAGCGCACCGGGGCGGGTGCGACGGATGCCGTGGGCACGAATTGGCCATTGCCGCAGTGCGGGCAGCGCGACCACTCGAGCCGATCGATGCGGCGTATGAAGGCCTCGATCGACTCCGCCACGACCGGATCGGGCGCCGGCGCCGAGAGCGCCGCGCGCGCCTGCGCCAGTTTGGCCGCCTTGGCGGCTGGGCCGAGCAGGCCGTAATGGCGGATACGCTTGAAGCCCTTGGGCAACACATGCAACAAGAAGCGATCGATGAAGGTTTGCGCCGGCAACGCGATCGTGCGCCTGCGGTTACCGTGGGCCGAATCGCGCACCCGCAAGCGCACCGTGTCAGCGTCCATGCCCAGGATGCGCTCGTTGGAGATCGCCACCCGGTGCGTATAGCGACCCAGATAGTCGAGCACCTGGGCCGCACCGCCCAAGGGCTGCTTGGCGTAGACCACCCAATCATGCGCATGGAGCCGCGCCCGTAGATCGCCCCACTCGGCATCGGCCAGTTGCGCCTTCCCGCACTGTGTGCTGCCTTCGCGCGCCCGCTTCAGGGAGGCGACGAACTTGCCTCGAAACACCCGGGAGAGCGCCCTGACCGGAAATAGAAACCCGCGTTTGGCCGCCACCCAATCCCCGGCCGCCGTCAGCGCCCCACCGGCTACCAGGGCATGCACATGCACGTGGCGCGCGAGGTCCTGCTTCCAGGTATGCAGCACCAGCGTGAACGCGCTCACCCCGCCCAGCCAGCGTGGGTTCGCTGCAAATTCGGTGAGCGTTGCCGAGACCGCGCCGAACAACGTCTCGTAGAGCGTGCGCGGGCACGCACCGATGAGGCCGTTCAAGTCATGGGGCAAGGTGAACACCAGGTGGAAGTACGGCACCGGCAACACCTCGCGCCGGCGCGCGGCGAGCCAGGCTTCCTTGACGCGCGTCTGGCACAGCGGGCAATGGCGGTTGCGGCACGAGTGATAGACGTGGCGCGTCGTGCCGCAGACCTCGCAGGTTTGCACGTGCCCACCGAGGGCGGCGGTGCGGCAGGCGAGGACGGCGCGCCAGACCTTCGCCTTGGCAACCGACAAGGGATGAGCCGCGAGATAGGCCGGGCCGTGGCAGCGCAGCACCTCGGCCAAGCCCACACGGGAGGTGGCCAGCAGCACGTCAGTGCGCTTAGCGTCGCGGCGTGTCGAGCAGTTCCAGAGGAGAGGTGGTGCCGGTCAGATGGCTGCGCGCCAGATGCACATAGCGCATAGTCGTGCTGATGTGACCGTGTCCGAGGAGGCGCTGGACCGTCGGTAAGTCCACGCCGGCTTCGATCAGGTGAGTGGCGAAAGCGTGGCGCAGCGTGTGGATGCCACCTTCACGAGGGATGCCGGCAGCGTCGCGCGCGGCGCAGTAGATCCGCTGCGCCGTACTCTGATCGATTGGCGCGGTGCCCGAGACATTGGGAAACAGCCACCGGCGCGGCCGACGATCGCACCAGTAGTGGCGCAGCCTGTCGAGCAGTCGCGGCGAGAGCAGCGTGTAGCGATCCTCGCCCCCCTTGCCTTGGCGCACCTTGAGGCACATGCGGTCGGGGGCGCTCTCGATGTCGGCCAGTTGCAACGCGCACACTTCGGACACCCGCAGTCCGGCGGCGTAGGTGGTGGTGAGCAGTGTGCGCCCGCGCAGCGTCGGCGCTGCGTCGATCAGGCGCGTGACTTCCTCGCGCGAGAGAATCTGCGGCAGGCGTTTGGGCACTTTGGCCATGGGGATGTCCAGGCGAACCTCGGGCTGGCGCAGCACGGTGCAGAACAGAAAGCGAAAAGCACAGGAAGCCTGATTGACGCTCGCGTAGGCGAGCTTGCGCTCGGTGATCAGGTGCAGCAGGTAGGCTTGGATCCGCACTTCGCGGCCGAGCTGGAGGCGGCGGGCGCCGACGGAATGGTGCTCTTCAACCGCTTCTTCCAGCCGGACATCGACATCGAGGAGCTGGAGCTGCGCAATGAGCTGCGTCTCTCGGACTCCTCGGAGCTCCTGGTGCGCCTGCGCTGGCTGGCGATCCTCTCCACGCAGCGCAAGCTGGACCTCTCGGTGTCGAGGGGCGTGCATACGCCGGAGGACGCGGTGAAGGCGGTCATGGCCGGGGCGCGGGCGGTGCAGGTGGTATCGACGCTGCTGAAGAACGGGCCGCAGCATCTCGCGAAACTGCGCACCGGACTGGCGCGGATCGTCGAGGAGCGCGGCTACGCGTCGCTCGCCGAGATGCACGGCTGCATGAACCTCGCCCACTGCCCCGACCCCGCGGCCTTCGCGCGCGGCAACTACATGCGCATCCTGCAGAGCTGGCGGCCGTAGCCCGGAGGGATTCGTAGGTCGGACTGAGCGAAGCGAAGTCCGACATCGTGAGGTCGACAGTTCAGTATTCGTCTGACCCCATCTTGCTGACGTAACCGGGCCGGGTACGCACGTCAACGAGATAGCATCCACCCGCCTTCACGGCCTCCAGCCCCTGAGCGAGTGCCGCGGGCAGGTTCGCCACATCGGATACGGTTCCGGCCGTATTCCAGCCTTGGGACCGGGCCAGCGCCGGAATATCGACCGGCGGATCATCCAGACGCTGCCCGATCCATTTGTTCTCCGCCGGTCTCGCACGCATTTTCGCCACGGCTTCCTGGTGCGCTTCGTCGTTATGGAACGAACGATTGTTGGCGACGATGACCAGCAGCGGAATGCGGTGACGCGCCGCGGTCCACAGTGCCATGCCACCCATGAGCAGATCCCCGTCCCCCAGGACAGCCACCGGGATCCTGTGCGTCTGTCTCAACGCCAGTGCGGCTCCCACGACCATGCCGGGGCCGGATCCTATCCCCGCTCCGCCGTCGTATCCAAGGTAGTCCAGCGGTTGTGCAAATTCGCAAAGCGCGCCAGGCCAGCCGAGCGGCAGCCGCAGGAGAGACACATTCTGCCCGCGAATCACCCGGTTCAAACATACGGCGAGGCTTGTGAGGTCGATGGCGCCGGAACCTGGAATCTCTGGTGTTGATGCAGGCTTGCTCTCCTTGTGCACCGCGTCCGTACCCGTGGCCGGCGCCCCCAGGCGATCGAGCAAGCACGCCACGACCTGGTCCGGCGTCGAGGCGATCGCCAGGTCATTGAGTGCGAGTGCCTGGTGATCCATGCTCCAGCCGTTGGTCCGGAAGCCGTCCAGCGTGACGTTGATGATGCGCGCACCGACTTGCTCGTCGCGGTAGCCCTGGCGCAGTGCCCCGGCCAGATCGATCCAGTCCAGGCTGAGGACCACATCCGAGTTCTTCAGCAGCGACTTGTCCTCGGCCGAAAGCCGAAATCCCGGCGCCCCGCCATGCAAGGGGTGGAGCGTGGGAAACGAAGCCGCCGTCTTGAGGTCCGTGATGACCCGCGCGTTAAGGCGCTCGGCAAGCTGAACGCGCTGTCTCCACGCCTCAGGATCCCGCGAAACACGCCCCGCGAAGATGACCGGGTTGCGCGCCTGGGCGAGGAGCGCTGCGGCCCGCTCGATGTCCTCTTTGCGGGGATCGGGAGGCATCGCCTGCGCGTGTCGGCTCAGGTCGGGCATCGGCGGCACCCGCGACAGTGGTTCTTCCTGGATTGAAACGTCCAGGCAGAGGTACACGGGGCCGCACGGCGCCGTGCGCGCGATCATGTTTGCGCGCACCAGCGATTCAAGCGCGGCTGCGACGGAGCCCGGCTGATCGTCCCACTTCACATAATTGCGAACCAATGCACCCTGGTCGCGCGAAGTGTGAATCCATTCGATCCAGGGTCGGCGCCTGGCAGCATCCACCGGGCCCGTCGCGCCCAGCACGATGACCGGTGCCCGGTCGCACCAGGCGTTGTAGATGGCCATCGTTGCATGCATCAGGCCGACATTGCTGTGAACGGCTGCGGCCATCAGCCGCCCGGTCACCTTCGCGTATCCGTGCGCCACCGCGACCGCATGCTCCTCATGCAGGCAGGTGAGCATCTGCGGCTGCTCGTTACCCAGATAGTTGACGATGCTGTCGTGCAGGCCCCGATAGCTGGCGCCGGGGTTGACCGCGATGTATTCGCAGCCGATATCGCGCAGGAGCTGTGCGATCGCGTCGCTGCCCCATTGCATGGCAGGCACGGTCGCTTGCCCGCCCGCTTTCGGACGATCGCGTCCAGGAGTGTCGTTGGCGAGTCGATTGTCTTCGTTCATCTGTATCTTCTGTCTCTCGATCGACTGCGGCGACGGGTCCGCTTCAAGTCCGCAGCGGCCTTCAATGTTTCTCTACGGCCTGTTCGAGCCGCATGCCGAGGCGGACCTCCTCTTCGATCATCTTCCAGATCTGGTGCTCGTAATCCACGAATTCCTTCGTGTGCTTCACGTCCAGGTTCCTCGGTCTGGGAATCGTGATCGGCACCACTTCCTTGAGACGCCCCGGCCTCGCCGTGAAGACGACCACTTTGTCGGACAAGAAGACCGCCTCGCTGATCTGATGGGTGATGAACAGCACGGTCTTCTTGTGCTGGGACCAGATCGAAAGGAGTTCGGCCTGCATGATCTCCCGGGTCTGAGCATCCAGAGCGGCAAACGGTTCGTCCATGAGAAGAATCTCGGGATCAATCGTCATGGCCCGTGCAATATTGACCCTCTGCCTCATCCCGCCGGAGAGCTCATGGGGATAGTGGCCGCCAAACCCTTCCAGGCCCACCATCTTGATGAAGCGATGGGCCACCTCCCGGGAGAGGCTGCGATTCTTGCGCTGCACATCCAGTCCGAAGACGACGTTGTCTTCCGCCGTCCTCCAGGGAAAGAGGCTATCGGACTGAAAGACAAAGCCCCGGTCCGGCCCCGGCTTGGTGACTTGCCGGCCGTTCAGCAGGACCTTTCCTGCGGTGGGTTCGACGAGGCCGTCGATGATGCGCAGGAACGTGGTCTTCCCGCATCCGCTCGCGCCCACGATGCTGACGAACTCGCCCGTTCCGACCTTGAGATTGATGTCCCGTAGAGCTTCCACTTGTTCCCCGTCTCTCTTGCGAAAGACTTTGGAGAGTCCCAGCGTTTCCAGTGTCGGCATGAAAGAAATCACCTTTTGCGTAAACCAACAGACATCCGATTCCGGGCAGTACGTGAAGCGGCACTTGCTACCTCATGTCAGTCCCCGGTGTCCACGTTTCTCCAGGGGGCCTGCCACCGCTCGAGCACTTTCAGCAACTCGACGGCAAGGACTCCGGCGAGCGCGAGGATAATGACTCCAAGAAACAAGCCGGCCGTATTGAAGGTCTGGGCGGAGACAATGATGAGATATCCGAGCCCCGCCCGGGCCCCGATCATTTCGCCCACTACCACCCCGACCAGACCGCGAGCGACTCCGAGGCGAAGGCCGGCCACGATGAAGGGCATGGCCGCGGGCACACGGACCATGATATATAGCTGGCGGGTAGTCGTGCCGAACGAACGGGCGGCTTCGACCAGATTGCGATCCGTCGTCGTGAGTCCGATATAGGTGTTGATCAGTACCGGAAAGACCACGGTGACGATGATGATCGCTACTTTCGAGGGGATGTCGATCCCGAACCAGAGGATGAAAAGAGGACTCAGCGCTATGACGGGAGTCGAATAAAGCCCCGAGATCCAGGGATCGAGAAAATCCCGCAGTACTTTCGAAGCGGCCATGAGCGCAGCGCCGAGAATTCCGGCAACCGACGCAATAACAAAGCCGATTGCGAACTCAATGAAACTGATCCACATGTGATGCTGCAACTCACCCGTGCGCCAGAGATTCACGCCTTCTTCCAGCACGGCCGACAGGGGGACGAAGAAAAGGCTCCTGGTCAGAAAGTAGCGCGCGCCGAATTCCCACAAGGCGGCGACAATGAAAATGGAGGAAAGGCCCCGGAACTTGCTGCCGTTCAGGACCCCGCGGACTTGTTCCCATCTTGCGTGCGGCATTGCCATCCCCCTGTGTCTTCGCGTTTCCCTTGCCAGCGGCAAGGCGAGGCCACTACGCAGGGGACCTCGCGCCGTGCCGTGGGTTTCAACGCAGGCAAACGTTCAGCTCGATTGGCTCGGGGCCGGACTTTCCCCGGAGAGAGTCACGCCGGCGTTGTGGAAGTGCGGTCGCTCCTGGCAAGCCGACGCTTCAGGTACTGGCCTGACGGGGAACCGACCACTCGGGAACGAGGTTCTCCCTCCGGCCATTCCATCACGACCTGTCCGCGCAAGACGGTCATCACCGGCCAGCCTGTGACCTCGCGGCCCTCGAAGATGGTCCAGGGCGTCACCGTATGAAGCATGTCCCGTGTCATCCGCGCCCGGCGCTGCAGGTCGACGACCACCAGGTCCGCGTCCGACCCCACCGCGATGGCCCCCTTCTGAGGATAGAGTCCGAAAATACGAGCTGGATTCTCGCTGGAGACCTTGGCCAAGCGCTCGATGGTAATTCTTCCCTTGTTTACGCCCTCGCTCAACATCATGGGAAGCATCCCTTCCACACGGGAAGGAAAACCACTGATCGTTGTCCAGACGTTTCCCGTCTCCATCGACTCCCGCGTGCGTTCATGGCTCACGTGATCGCTGCCGATGCAGTCTATCCGCCCGGAGGCCAAGGCACGCCAGAGGCCCTCGTGCGTCGAACGATCGCGAAGCGGCACGTTGATCCGCCACGCATCCTTGTGAAGCACCAGGTAATGCGTGCCAATCTCTCCATACGCGACTACGCCCTCGGCCTTTGCCTTTTCAACTTCGACCACCGTCTCCTCGCTCGTCACGTGGACCACGTAGACGGGGCAGCCGGTGAGCTTGGCGTAGTACAAATACGCCCTGGCGTGAACCGCCTCGGTGAACCAGGGCGAATGATCGTCCCATGCACCCATGTCCTTGCGGCCGGCCGCGGTGAGACGTTCTTGAAGCACCCGGGCGATTCCCCAGTTCTCGCAGTGAAGCAGGACGACTCCCGGTGACCCCAACTCGCTCACTGCCTTGAAAGCCGCGTAGACGGTTCCGTCGTCAAAGGCATAGGCCGCCCGGTCGGGTCGCCAGTCTCCGGCATAGTTCAAGTGAAATTTGAAAGAGGTAATGCCATGCTCGGCAGCGAGGCTGGGAATCTCCTCCATGTGTCTATCGGTGGTAACGATAGGCGTGAGGAAGTAGTCAATGAGCGAGCCGCGCCCGGCTTGAAGGAAGGAAGGCATTGCCCGGGTGAATGTGGGGATATCGTCCGGGCCACGTATTTCTGCTGCCGTGCCCGTGATGAAGACGCTGGAAAGCTGCAAGCCCCAGGTCGTGACGCCTGACGCCGCCGCAGCCCTCGTTTCGGTCTCGAAGTCCTGGGCCAGGGAACGGATGGCACCCAAGTGCGATTCGGGATCCACCAGGCCCGGCAAGAGGTATTTCCCTCCCAGGTCGATTTGGCGTGCGGCTGCGGGCAGGAAAGAATCCCGCCCCACGGCGACGATTTTCCCTCCGGAGATCGCCACGCCCCCCTCTACGACTCCCGAGGGAGTGACGACGAGCCCGTTCCTGAAGACTGTGTCCGCGAGTTGACTTTGCACGATTCACTCCGATGCAGGGAAATACTGCTTTTCTGCTGAGACGATGAACCGTGTCCAACGGTCAACCAGTTCTTCCGCTCGAGCGCGCTGGCCAGCCCACTTGCGAGAGGAACTGAGGATCGCGTCCGGATACCAGCGCGGCACCACACGCACGGCGACCATGTAGCGCATCAAGCTGGTGACCAGTTCACCGGCATTCTTCTCAATCGGAAACTCGTCCCAACCGAAGGCGAGGCCGGTGGCCGGGTCCACCAGTCCGTACCGGGCGCCCGCGTCGTACACCCGTCGGGACACGGCTTCACTGTGCAAAATCTCCGGCCTCTCCAGGCCCGCCGCCAGGCAGGCCTCCACGGCAAAGCCACCGTAGTTCGACTTGGATCCGAACACGCAGTAATCGGTGGGGGTCGTGACGGCGATTCCGGACCCGCAGGGACACCCGCATTTGGCCCCCGTAGGCACATAGCGCCGCACCGCATCCGCTATGCACGCCGTCCCAATCTCGTTTCCTCCGTCGCCAATCCCTATGGTCGGAATGCCGCGGTCTCGGGCCAGATAGAACAGATGGTCGACCTTCGCCTGCACCGCCGAGACATCGATCCCGAGGCCGTTGTGATAGACCCCCTTTTCATTCTTCGCCAGTTTCTCAATCGCGATGATCCCCTTGGGTTGAAATCGATCGAGAAGTCGAACAGCCTCGCGGCGGCCCAGTTCGTCGTCCAGAGGAAAGGGCAAGACGATGACCTTGCGGGGCGTACCCAGGGCCATTTCCGGCGGCGCCGGCAGCAAGCCGGCGGCAAGGCACAGGGCTTTCATCGCTTCAAAGGCGGAGGCTTCGCAGACCACGATCGGGGTCGCCTCCAAGCCCACGTCAATGGCTCGCGCCAGGGTGGCGGCGGCAATCGGGCCATCCCCCTCTGCAATCATGAAGGGTGGCGCCACCAATCCTGTGGTGATCATGACCGTGTCGCCCGGTTTGACATTATCCGCCAGCGCCTTGGCGGCAAGATGCGCGAGCGGGGCTCCGGCCTTTTCCCGAGCCGCGTCGTACAGAACATTGGTCACGGGTTTGTTGGTCAGGGCAGATCCCCCGCCGGACATGAAGAATTGGACCGAAATCAGGCGATCGATCACCTCCCCCAGGTTGTAAGACAATTCCTCGTTCTTCATTTTCGAATCCTATTTCTGCGCTTCTTTCAGGTAACTCAGATCGATCACGCCGTCAACGGGAGGGGGTTTCACCTGGAGACCAAATTCCTTCCAGTTTTCCGCGACGATTCGAGATCCTGCAAGGTCGATCTCGCCATGTTGCGGCAACGTCTTCCTGGTCTGCTGGTACAGGGCATACGTCTTCTCCGCCACATCCCGGTCGGCCTTTGTCTCCTGCATCAGTATGCGTATGGCGGCTTCCCTGTTCTTCGGGTCATAGAAGAACTCGCAACCTTTAACGTACGCGCGTAGAAATCTCACGGTGATCGGTTTGTTCTTCTGAAGCCACTCACGACGGGCCGCGGTGACCGTGTACTGGAAGTGGTCGACAAAGTCGGTGGAACGGCCGAGTTGCCCCATTCCGTTGGCGGCAGCCCGGAAATCGTCGGGTTGGGAGATCAGGCTTCCAGCCGCTGCCCCCTTCAGTACCGCAGAAAGCCGATCCGGGGTTCCTCCGACGGGGACCATCTGGTAGTCAGCGGGGGTGAGCTTGTTGGCCGCCGTCATACGCTGCAGGATGTAATTCAGCGGGTCCGTCGGCCCTGCCACTGCGATGCGCTTCCCCTTCAGATCCGCGTAGGTCTTGATCGAAGGCGCCACAATCAAGGTGTAGATCGGCACCATGACGTCCCCGGCAACCGCCACAAGATCGGCCCCGGCGATATTCGCGGCAAGAAGTTGGACCAGGTTCATCTGGGCCAGATCCGTGCCTCCGGCAACGAGCGCCTGTGAGACGCTCGCGGTGTTGCCACCCACTATCTTCTGGAGATCGATCCCTTGTTGTTTGAACATGCCCTCCCGATCGGCTATCAGGTACGGCCAATTGAAGGCAGCGATCGTGATTTGTCCATAGTTGACCCGGGTAAGCTTCGCACCGGATCTGTTGGCGGCTGGACTTTGGGCGCTGGCGGGGGAGAACTGCGTGAGCAGCCCGCAGGCAGCAATGACTACTACGACTATGATCGACAGCTTGACAGGCAGAGATCCTTTCCTCATCTTCGTTCCTCCTCAAACGCAGTGTGGCGGGACGTGGTTTTTACTGCTAAGTCATTGCATCACGCTTCTCGTTCCGTGAATCTAGGCCACCGCCATGCAGAGCATGACCGGTAGACTGTTCTTTCAGATGGACACTGATCTTCTGCCTTAAGTCCCCTCCGTTTCTGCAAACTGTGCAGGACCTCTCGAACAGAGATACCTCATTCTAATGTCGGTTTGGCAGGCGTCAATTCACCTTGACGTACGGGGACATGTCGGGCCGCTGGTGAAAGAGTCACCGTCCCCCTCCCGGGGGGTATTTTCTTCTTGCCTTCCTGGGAACGCGAAAAGTGTATCCACAGTCAAGTGTATTCACAGTCTATTGGCCACGCAAGGCCTTTTCACGGAGCCGAAGGGATGGTGTTGGGCGATTGGAACCGGTCGGGCAGGTCCAGTTGGTAGTGCAGGACCCGACCGCTCTTCGCCGCTCGAGCAGCTCGACGCACGATACGCTCGCAGACTCATCGGCCGCGACCAATATCTGCGAAAGAAGGGCGAGTTCAGTCAGGCCTGGAATTTCTCCGCCCGCGAACGCAGATCGACTTCGAGGGACGAGGCGTCGCACGGCTGGTTGTGCAGCCGCCAGTAGGTTTCGGCGATGTGCCCGGGTGTGGGCGCGCCTTCGGGCGGCAGTTTCGCCATGCGCTCGGGAAAGTGCTCGTGCGCGCGCGCGGCAACTACATGCGCATCCTGCAGAGCTGGCAGCCGTAGCCCGGAGGGATTCGTAGGTCGGACTGAGCGAAGCGAAGTCCGACATCGAGCGCGGACCAACGGACGTTGGGCTTCGCTTGCGCTCAGCCCATACATGGTCGCCCCCGGTTTGCCAAGCACTCAATCAATGACGGCGAGAAGGTAAAGATTGCAGCCATACATTCGGACTTTGTGTGAAGCCTGTGCTTCGGTCCCTGATGGAATACGCTGGCCGGCTCCTCTATCAACCTAGCGCGCTCGAAGCGCTTTGGGCTGAGCGGGCGAGCGCCGAAACCATGGCCTCCTCCGTAGCTGCGCCGCTTGAGCGTCAGTTGGGACAAATTGCAGGCGTGACTCAGATGACCTCATCCAGCACTCTTGGCGCGGCATCTATCACGATTCAGTTCAACCTCAATCGGAACATCGATTTGGCCGCGCAAGACGTGCAGGCAGCGATAACGGCTGCCGCCAAGACACTGCCACAATCCATGACGACGCCGCCAATCTATAGAACATTCAATCCGGCCGATGCGCCCATCCTCATCCTTTCGGCGAGTTCCGACACGTTGCCGTTTACCGTTGTCAACGAGTATGCCGACAATATTCTCGCTCACAAGATATCCGAGGTGCCAGGCGTCGCCCAGGTTTCGCTCGGCGGAGAACAAAAGTCGGCGATCCGCATTCAGGTCGATCCCGCAATGCTCGCCCAGCGCGGGTTGACGCTCGAGGAAATACGGAGTTCTCTGACCGGCGCCACGAGCAACGCCGCGAAAGGCACGCTTAGTACTGCCAAGAAGAACTTCACTATCGCTGCTAACGACCAGCTCACCGAGGCCAGGCTATTCGATGATGTCGTTCTCGCTTACCGTAACGGCGCACCGGTGCGAGTGGGCGACGTGGGCCGCGCGGTTTCCGCTTCGTCCGACAGGACCTCGGCCGCCTACCATAACAATGCACGCGCTATTCTGCTAACGATTTACAAGCAACCGGGCGCCAACGTCATTGACACGGTAGACCAGATCAAGGCGTTGCTGCCGCGGCTCACCGCCGACATCCCCGCCACCGTCAGGATCGTCACTGTTCTCGACCGAACGCATACCATCCGTGCCTCGGTCGAAGACGTCGAGTTCACGCTCGTATTCGCTATCGGTCTGGTTGTGATTGTGGTACTGCTGTTTCTGCGCAACGTCTGGGCAACCCTCATCCCAAGTGCGGTCATCGCGCTGGCACTGCTCGGTTCATTCGCCGCGATGTACCTGCTCGACTTCAGTCTCGATAACATTTCGCTGATGGCGCTTACCATCGCCGTTGGCTTCGTGGTCGATGACGCCATCGTAGTCGTCGAGAACATCTATCGCCACCTCGAACGAGGCGAGCCGCCTTACGAAGCCGCGCTCAACGGTTCCGGTGAGATCGCCTTCACCGTGCTTTCGATCAGCATGTCGCTGGTCGCAGTCTTCATCCCGCTGTTGCTGATGGGCGGGATAATCGGTCGTCTGTTTCGCGAGTTCGCTCTTACCGTCACCGCCTCGATCCTGGTCTCGGCGCTGGTGTCGCTCACGCTCGCGCCGATGCTGTGCTCGCGCTTCATGCGGCGCGCGCCGAACGAACACGGCCGCCTCTACCGCGCCATCGAAGCCTGTTTTAACGCCATGTTGTCGGGCTATCAGCGCACGCTCGACATCGTGCTACGTCACCAGGTAATCACGCTTGGTGCATTCTTTGCCACGCTGGCGCTGACCGTCTACATGGCCGTTGCAATCCCCAAAGGCTTCTTTCCGATTCAGGACACCGGCATGATCCAAGGCTCAGCCCAGGCAGCGCAGTCGGTTTCGCCAGAAGAAATGATGCGTCTGCAGCGAGAACTCGGTGCGGTGATCCTGCGCGATCTCGACGTTGAGGGGCTCGGTTCGCAGACCGGAAGCACTGGTGGCTCCGGCAATGCCCAGACCGCGAATACCGCGCGCTTTTTCATCGTCCTGAAACCGCGCGAACAACGCAAGGCCACAGCCGCGCAGATCATCGATCGACTGCGCCCGGAAATCGCCAAGGTCCAGAGCTCTAGCTTCTCTATGCAGGCAACACAGGACATCACCGTGGGCGGTCGAAGCTCCCGTGGCGGTTTCCAGTACACTCTGCAGGATTCCAGCGTGGCCGAGCTAAGCGCGTTGTCGCAGGAGATGCTTAAGAAGATGCGCGCGCTTCCCCAACTCGTCGATGTGACGAGCGATCTTTTGGCGGACGCACCGCAGCTTAAAATCACCATCGACCGCGACCAAGCTGCGCGCTTCGGCGTTTCGCCGCAAATGATAGACGACACGCTCAACGACGCCTACGGCCAACGGCAAATCACGCAATATTTTACCCAGCTCAATACCTACCCGATCATTCTCGAGATTACCCCCGAACTGCAGCTTACGCTTGCGTCGATTGAACGCCTCTATGTGAAGTCGCCGCTGACCGGCGCTGCGGTGGCGCTGCCCACGTTCGTGACTATCGATTCGACCAAGGTCGGGCCGCTGTTGGTGACGCACCAGGGACAGTACCCGTCGGTTACGCTGTCGTTCAACCTGCGGCCCGGTGTTGCGCTTGGCCAGGCGGTGGACGCCATCAGGCAAGCCGCGCGGGAGATCGACATGCCCGGCTCGATCACCGGCACGTTTCAGGGCAATGCCCAAGCATTCGAGACCTCGTTGTCGAGCACGCCTTTGCAGATAGCGGCGGCACTAATCGTCGTCTACATCATTCTTGGTATGCTCTACGAGAGCTTCATTCACCCGCTGACCATATTGTAGAAGTGGCTCCGGAAATTTGAACAGTGCGATAAGTGGAAACTCCGGGTATAAAGCCGGACCGAAGGCGGTCTGGCGAAGGAGAGTTTCTGATGAAAGCGAAGGCATCGGCGCGACGCACGCGCCGTACGCACAATGCGGCGTTCAACGCGCGGGTGGCTCTGGCCGCGCTGCGGGAGGACAAGACCCTGGCCGAGCTGTGCAAGGAGTTCGAGCTGCACCCCAACCAGATCACCGAATGGAAGCGGCAATTGCTTGAGCGTGCCCCCGAGGTGTTTGACGCGGGCGGCCAGGCCGCGCCGGTGGATCTGGCACCGCTGCATGCCAAGATTGGCCAGTTGGCGCTCGAGAATGATTTTTTAGAAAGCGCGCTCACCAAGGCGGGATTGCTGAGCGCAAAGCGATGATAGACCGTACCCACAAGCTTACGATCACGCGCCAGGCCGAGCTGCTCAACATCAGCCGCGGCACGGTGTACTACCTGCCCCAGCCGGTGAGCCCGGCCGACCTGGCGCTCATGCGCCGCATCGACCAGTTGCACCTGGAACACCCGTTTATGGGCGCGCGGATGCTGCGCGATCAGCTTGCCCGGCAAGGCATCCGGGTGGGCAGGCGCCACGTGCGCACGCTCATGCGTCGTATGGGAATCGAAGCGCTGACGCCGCAGCCGGGTACCAGCAAGGCGGCCCCTGGCCACACGATCTACCCATACCTGCTGCGCAAGCTCGCCATTACCCGCGCCAATCAGGTCTGGGCGCTCGATACGACCTACATTCCCATGGCCCGGGGGTTTGTCTATCTCACCGCCGTGGTCGACGTGGCCAGTCGTAGGGTGCTGGCGCACAAGGTGGCGATCACGCTGGAGGCGGTTCACGCCAAGGAGGTCATCGAACAGGCCTTCGGGCGCTATGGTGTGCCCGAGATCGTCAATACCGACCAGGGCAGCCAATTCACTGCCGAGGCGTTCACCGGGGCGGTTCTCGCCCAGGGCTGCCGGCTTTCCATGGACGGGCGCGGGGCGTGGCGTGACAACGTGTTCGTCGAGCGTCTGTGGAGGAGCGTGAAGTACGAGCGGGTGTATCTGAAGGCCTACGACAGCGTGAGCGCGGCCAAGGCCGACATCGCCGATTACTTGGGCTGGTACAACGCGCATCGTCCGCATTCCCGTGTGGCTCGGCTCACGCCCGAGGAGAAGTACTTGGCTGCCTTGCCGCAGATGAAACTGGCCGCCTAACATGGCATTCCCGGTGCGCCCCGAGTTGCCCACCGCGCCGCTCGCCTCCGGCCTGATGCGGGCCGGCGGCGGCGCCGTGGACAACTCTGCACCGAACACAACCCGCCCGGGGTCCACTTATAAATCGGGGAATACTGTTCAAACAAGCGGAGCCACTTCTTGTCGACACTGCCGTCAGCCGGCATCGGCGCATTGCTCGCGTTGCGCGCCGGAAATATGGACCTCTCGGTGATCGGCATCATCGGCATCATTTTGCTGATCGGCATCGTCAAGAAGAACGGCATCATGCTCGTTGACTTCGCTATCGCGGCCGAGCGCGACCATGGCAAAACTCCGTTGGAAGCGATCCGCGAAGCGGCCCTGGTACGTTTCCGCCCGATTGTGATGACGACGGCAGCAGCCTTGGTTGCCGGCGTGCCGCTTGCAATCGGCCAAGGCACTGGTTCGGAGTTGCGTCAGCCGCTGGGCTACGCGATGGTCGGAGGTCTAGCACTGAGTCAGTTGCTGACTCTCTACACCACGCCGGTCATCTATCTTTATCTTGATCGGCTACAGACTTGGCTCAGGGGAGAATAAATGGAGCGAGACGGAGACATGACGACAATAGATGCAACTGCGATAGGGTAAAAGCTTAAAAGACAGTGACCTCCTTGGAACATAAAAAATTGCTTACGCCATTGCCAACTTGATTTTTGGGGTCAACTTCCCCGTGTAACGGTCAAACGCGCAATAGATTGGGCCGAGACCTGACCAGGAATAAATAAAAGTACGTTCGATCATTATGATGCTGCGCAATGGCAATCTGTCATAGTTCTCCACGCGCTTGACGCCGGAACTGCTTCGCACCTATTGAGCGCATGGGTCGCACCACTTCCCGAGCAGTCTCCATGAACAATTCGGCACTCGGCGCAAGCGTACGATTCTTCACACGAATTATTCCAATTGGTATCCCGGCTGGTACATCCAACGGGAGAACGCGCAGAAACCGCAGCGCGTTCCCGAACTGAAGCACCGATCCATACATCACGGTTAGGAAGCAGTTCGTTGCTATCAACTCATACCGAACTAGCATGGACATCGTGGTAACTACAGACTGCGGTAACTCTAATCTTTGCCGACGAAACTCATTTCTCAGCTGCAATATCATTGAACCTTCTGTCGCCGGCAATATCCATTCGTGATTAGCTGTTTCTTCCAGCGTGACGGATCGGCGGGAAGCCAAAGGATGTTGCGCACCCGCGACAATGAATAGTCGATCATCGAACAGTTGGTCGAACACTAGATTGTCGTTATCACCAGCAGTGTGCTCTCGACCTATGCCGAAATCGAGTGATCTAGCAAGCACTTCGCCCGCTAATTTCCCTGATTCAAGCTCCGCTACGCGGAATCGGAAATTGGCATGTTGATTTAGAACGGTGCTAATAGTGCGCGGCAGGAGTCCGGCACAGATGGTTGGGGTCCCGCCGATACGCAACTCGCCACGACTGCCATCTGTTATGAATCCCAATTCATCTACGGCTTGACGTAGTTCTTCAAAAACTCCGGTTGCCCGGCGTAACAAAACCTCGCCGTGCGGAGTTGGGGTTACGCCTCGGTTGGTGCGATCAAACACTCGCACACCGAAAGTACCCTCCAGCTCCGCAATGCATTTCGATAACGCCGGTTGAGTAATACCGATTTCATTCGCTGCCTTCAGAATGCTGCCGGATCGCGCAACGGCCAGTAGTAGCCTCAACTCACGCAGCGTTATTCGCCGTGCAATCGTGTCCACAGAATTCATATTGCGTGTTCTAGATAGAACCATTTGGTTATATTTAATCGTAAAAATACGATATCTGTATTATATCAAATCAACTATAGTGACTTGCGTGATTCCCCACACATCTCAATGGAGCTTGACAATGAATAGACAATCTACACTCGGTGCTGCCTTAATCAGGTCGGCTAAATATGCGCAATTCGTATTAGCAATAGTCACTTACATTTCTCTGGCGGCGTCTGTGGCCTACGCACAAGATCCGAAAGACACCCCACAAAAGTCGGGGGTAACGGCTACCGATCTCATAGTACGTGCAGTGGCTGGCACAGCGAATCAGGAGTTCACTGTCTTGGATGTGAAGTATGCCCCAAATGGCATTAATCGCCGCCATTTCCATCCGGCGGCGGTCACCTTCTACGTGCTTTCCGGCACACCTGTTTTCCAAGAGGAGGGCAAGGAACCTATTACCCTGAAGCCCGGCGACAGCCTGCTCGTTCCTGCCGGAACAACTCATTCTCATTGGAACCCAAGTAAGACTGAAGGGGTTCGCTGGCTGGAATTCATCGTGGCCGAAAAAGGCAAAGGACGATCCATCCGAAAGCCTTGAATAGCTAGGTTTCGTCTGAACGCTCTACGCGGGACGGCGCAAAACGGCCTGGAAGTGGCGTGCCGGTTGCACACATCAATTTCGAAGCAGTTCCTGCGTGGGGGTTATGACGGATTTATGCCCAATAAAGCATTAAGCAGAGGAGTCCGAACATGATGCATCCAGCCGAGCAAAAAATAGGAATAACGCACACGCCGTTATTGAAAAGCGAATTAGCCAAGACGGCACAACAGGAAGTAATCGTTTGGGATACTGAGTATCTACCCGGTGCGACTAATCCTCGCCATCTTCATCCGGTGGCGATTACCTTCCATGTCTTGTCCGGATCAGGGGTTTGGCAGGAGGAAGGCAAGGCTCCCGTTGTATTGAAAACCGGGGACAGCCTCTTTGTTCCTGCCGGAACGGTGCATACGCATTGGAACCCAAGCACTACGCAACCGCTCAGATTTCTCGAGTTCATCGTGGCTGAAAAGGATAAAGGACGCTCTATCCTTCGCCCCTAAAACCGGCGTTGTTCCCTATGAAAAACCCGCTGGAGATGCTTGTTTTTTGTATCGTGGCGCTATCGTTTTCGCAGGGCGCTTTGGCACTCCGGGCCGTCGCCTGCGAGCCCGAGTGGGCCGCGTTAGCCGCCGAACTCGGCGGCCGGATGGTTGAGGTGCGCAGTGCAACGTCCGCAAATCAGGATACGCATCATATCGAGCCGAGGCCAAGCTTGATTGCGATGGTGCGTACTGCCGATTTATTGGTTTGCACCGGCTTCGAAGTTGAGCAGGACTGGCTTCCAATCTTGCTCTCCAGTTCAGGCAATTCGAATATTCAGCGATACCAACCTGGGTACTTCGAGGCTGGAAATTATGTCCAAAAACGGGTGGCGCCCACCGTGTCGGATTATGCACATGTAAATCCACGCGATCACGAAAACCATCACATTCATGGCGATCCCCACAACATTTCACTTATTGCTGATGCCTTGGTAAAACGCTTCGTCGAGGTAGATTCGCAAAACGCCGAATACTACCTCGCACGGCACAAAGAATTCTCAGCGCGCTGGACTGAAGCCATCAGACGCTGGGAGAAGGAAGTCTGCGCCCTATCCTGGCGACCAAGCTAGACCGAGATCCGCATGCTTGCTGGCTCTTCCGGCAATCCGCAGTATTGCATAGAGCATTAACAAACCGCGATAAGTAGCACAGTGAAACGTAGGCCAGCAGCGTACACCGAGAGCGATTGACTGGCTGCTTTGAAAGACACTTCTTTAGTGACTGGTCCTGGCCGAATGCCGCCCAACTACCCTCGTTCCCGCTGAATTACAGGCCCTGGCCGGCGCTTTTCCGGGAAACGCTTATCGCCGCACTCCGACTCGCCACCTTACGTCCATAGTGTGGCGAGTTCCCCGCCCCCCGGTGCCGCCCCCTCAGCTTCCGCTTTCGGGAAATAAGCTCGAGTGCGTCGACCTGGCGATCGGGCAGATCAATGACGGTACGCATGGCTAGTATGATGGATGATGACGGAGCGTGATATCACGATTCGCCGCGGCACTGCTGCGGCGAGCAGGCATATCTAGAATGAGGGCTTTTCCGGGGCTTGTCAGGAGCTTGACGCTGGCTATACAAGAACGTAGATTTGTGTCGAGGAATTGTGGAAAAAGAGACCCGGATCTTGGCGCTCATCTCTCGGACGACCAGGGAGTTGTTCGAGCGGCGTGTTCGCGCCACCGGCGTGAAGAAGGGCCGTCTCGTCGAACAGGCGCTTCGCCACCCTCTCCAGGGGCTGCAGGAGCTACCCGTCGACCTCATCGTCCATCGTAGGCCTGTCGTCACGCGCAAATCCGGCACGGCGATGCTCAAGCGGATGGAGACCGGCAAACCGACCGATGCGCTCCGCGACCTGGCGCGTGATCGAGATCAGGGCGCTCCGCGAGTGTGACGATCGCTCGCAGTTCCACCCCGGCGATCCCGACCTCGATCGTTTCATCCACAAATTCGCGGGCGAGAACCCGAGTAGACACGACGTCGCCGTCACCTGCGTGGCTGCGGGGCATCGCGGGATCCTCGGCTTTGCGAAACTCGCTCCTGGCCGCATCGAGTTCGAGGGCCTCCCCGCTCCTTCACGCAAGATGCTGCCGCGGTATCCCTGCCCGCGCTTCGGCCGGCTCGTCTTGCGGTCGACGAGTCGGCATGCGCTCGAGGGCCTCGGCACCCAACGCCTCGGGCTCGTCCTGAAGCTTTCGGTCCGCATGGCGAACGACAACTGATGCCTCGGCGTGCTCGTCGCTGCGAAGCCTGGCGCGGTCGATTTCCACGCGAAGGACGTGTTCATTCCAGTCGACGCGCTCGAGGCCAAGTCCGACGCCCGGCCCCAGCCAACGCCGATGTTCTTCACGATGCGGTCCATTAAGGACGGCGGCAGATGACATTGAGGCCTAGATGAGGACCGCGCCGCCGGGGCGACGCGAGGAACTGCTCGCCGCAATCGCGCGGGAAGAGGGGCGTGTTGCTCGGCTGGAATCCGAACAAGCCGATGCCCGAAGCCGACTGGCGGCGCTCCGCGCCGAGGTGGCGTCGTTCGGCGCCGAACCGGAAATCAGGGTGCGCTTGCCGGTGGTCGTCGAGGCGCCTGTCCCGAACACGTCCGCGGAGAAGGTGAAGCTGTTTCGCTCCCTGTTCCGCGGGCGCGAGGAAGTCTATCCGACGCGGTTCGTGGGCAAGAAGACCGGTAAGCCCGGCTACGCGCCGGCGTGCCGGAACAAGTTCGTCAAGGGCGTCTGTGACCTTCCGAAGGTGAAGTGCGGCGAGTGCCCGAACCAGGCCTTCATCCCGTTCGACGACGCCGCGGTCCTCGGGCACCTCTGCGGCCGCCACGTGATGGGCGTGTACCCGCTTCTGGACGACGAGACCTGCTGGTTCCTCGCGGTTGACTTCGACAAAAGCACCTGGACCGAGGACGTGAGCGCGTTCGTCGAGACGTGCCGGCGCGTCGGTCTGCCCGCCTCGGTGGAAAGATCGCGCTCGGGTAACGGCGCCCACGTCTGGTTCTTCTTCTCCTCGCCCGTGCAGGCGAGCATCGCGCGCAAGATGGGTTGTTATCTCATCACGGAGACCATGTCGCGGCGGCACCAGCTGAGCATGGAGTCCTACGACCGCCTGTTCCCGAGCCAGGACACGATGCCGCGAGGGGGTTTCGGAAACCTGATCGCGCTCCCGCTCCAGCACGAACCGAGGCAGCGGGGGAACTCGGTCTTCCTCGACGAGCAGCTGCAGCCGCGCCCCGATGATCAACAGTGGACCTATCTCGCCTCGGTGACGCGCATCGATCCGGGCACGGTGGATCGGATCGCGCGCGAGGCGACACGGCAGGGATCCGTCGTCGGCGTGCGGCTCGCGGAGACGGCCGATGATGAGGACACGGCGCCGTGGGCGAGGCTCCCGTCACGCAAGCGCAAGCCCGTGGTCATCACCGAATCACTCCCGCCGAGGGTGCGTGCTGTCCTCGCGCAGAAGCTCTTCATCGAGAAGGCAGGCCTCCCGTCACCGCTGATCAACCAGATCAAGCGACTCGCGGCCTTCCAGAACCCGGAGTTCTTCAAGAAACAGAGCATGCGTCTCTCCACGGCAACGACCCCGCGAGTGCTCGCGTGCGCCGAGGATCTCCCTCGGCACGTGGGCCTGCCCAGAGGCTGCAGGACGGAACTCGAGGCGCTCCTGTGCGAGTACGGTATCGCCATCGAAGTCCACGACGAGCGCATCGGCGGCGAGCCGATCGGGTTGCAATTCCGCGGTAAGTTGACGCCGGTACAGCAGCAGGCCGCGAGTGCGCTGCTCGGGCACGACATCGGCGTGTTCGTGGCGCCGCCCGGCGTGGGCAAGACCGTGGTCGGAACGTATGTCGTGGCCGAACGCGGCTGCAGCACCTTGATCCTGGTCCACCGTCGCCCGCTCCTCGATCAGTGGCTGGCGCAGCTATCGCTGTTCCTCGGGATCGAACCGAAGGAGATCGGGCAGATCGGGGCAGGCAAGAAGACCGGCAACGGCCGGCTCGATGTCGCGATGATCCAGAGCCTCGTTCGCAAGGACAAGGTCGAGGACGTCGTCGCGAACTACGGCCAGGTCATCGTGGACGAGTGCCACCACCTGCCGGCCGTTTCGTTCGAGCGCGTGCTGGCCGAGGCGAAGGCCCGCTACGTCGTAGGGCTCACGGCGACTCCGCAGCGCCGCGACGGGCGCCATCCGATCATCGGGATGCAGCTAGGGCCGGTCCGCTTTGCCATCGATCCGAAGAGCCAGGCGGCGCAACGGCCTTTCGGCCACAAACTCGTGGTGCGCGAGACGGGCTTCAAGGCATCAACTGAGGGGACGCCCAGTATCCAGGAGCTGTACGCGGCTCTCGCGGCCGACGAGAAGCGCAACCGGCTGATCCTCGACGACGTCATACAGGCCCTCGAACAGGGCGCCTCGCCGATCCTCCTCACGGAGAGGAAGGACCACCTCGAATACTTCACCGGCCAGTTGATTAAGTTCGCACGCCATCTCGTCGTGCTCCAAGGCAGCATGAGCGCCAAAGAGCGGCGCGCGGCAAGGCAAGAGCTCGCCGCGATTCCGAACCGCGAGGAGCGGCTGGTCCTGGCGACCGGACGCTACATCGGCGAGGGCTTCGACGACGCGCGGCTCGACACGCTCTTCCTGGCGCTGCCGGTGGCGTGGAAGGGAACGCTGATCCAGTATACGGGCCGTCTTCACCGCCTCCATCCCGGCAAGACCGAGGTCCGCATCTTCGACTACGTCGACCGCGGCGTGCCGATGCTGCTGCGGATGTTCGAGAAGAGGCTACGCGGCTACCGGGCGATCGGCTACGCGCGAGGCGAGGCGCCGCTGGGTTTCGCGGAACCAGCGGAAGAACTCACAGTCGAGCACGACGAGGATGTGCTTCGATCGCTCAAGGATCTGGACGACTTTGCGTGAGAGAGGGGGTACGAGCGAAGCACGGCGGAGCCCGTAAGAGTTTTGAGGTTAGCGCCTTTTAAGTTCTATTCTTTGTTTAGAATCTTTATGTTCTATATATACAATAGTACTTCTATGTTCTATAATGCCCCCAGGCTTGCCGAGTTCCGGCACGAGACGATAGGGGTAAAGCATGGAATATCGAATAGCAATCGCCCAACAGTTGGCCCCTCTGCTAAGGAGTATTCGCAAGAAAAGCCACACAACCCAGCAACAACTGGGGGAGCGCTTGGGCTTGAGCCAGCGAATGGTCGCAAAGCTCGAGGCCCACCCGGAGAAGGCCAGCTTTGAACGGGTCCATCAGGCGCTCAGTGCATTGGAAATCGACCTCGTCCTGAAGGAACGCAAGGCGCCCGACTCACCCTCGGGTCGGAAGAATCCGGCGAAAGACTCCGAGGGTAACGCATGGTAGTCCCCGGCAAGAGGCGTTCAGACAAGCGCCACTCGCTCAATGTCTGGATGAATGGAGAGCGAGTCGGCACTTGGACGGTGGCGCAGAACCGACCGCAACGGTTTCAGTACACAGAAGCGTGGGTCCAATCTCAATCCGCACGCATACTGTCCCTGTCATTACCCTTTCAGCCGGGAAACCCACCTCACGAAGGCAGAACGGTCGAGAACTTTTTCGACAACCTGTTACCCGACAGCGACGACATCCGCAGACGAGTGCAGCGAAAATTCAACACGAGGAGCGACCGGGCTTTCGACCTATTGGATGCAATCGGACGCGACTGCGTCGGAGCTATACAACTTCTGCCCGAGGACCAGGAGCCTCGTGGATGGGACCAAATAACAGCAGCGCCTCTGACAGACCAACAGGTGGAAAAGGTGCTGCAAGCCGTTGTGGCAGTCCCATTGGCAGGTCAAAGCGAGCCCGACGAATTCCGTATCTCGATTGCCGGAGCACAGGAGAAAACCGCGCTGTTATGGCACCAAGGGCTGTGGCACGTACCCAAGGGAGCTACACCCACGACGCACATTCTGAAACTGCCGCTGGGCTTGGTCGGAAATATGGCGGCCGACATGAGTACTTCCGTTGAAAACGAATGGCTGTGCTCAAGACTCATCGCCGCCTACGGAATGGACGTGGCCGATTGCCACATTCAGGTTTTCGGAAAAGCTAAAGCCCTGGTCGTTAAGCGCTTCGACAGGAGATTGGCACCCCAAGGCAGCTTTTGGCTAAGGCTGCCGCAAGAAGACATGTGCCAAGCTACGGGTACACCCGCCGCCGCCCGATACGAGGTCGACAACGGCCCGGGCATGAAGACGATTCTAGACCTGCTTCGCGGGTCCAGCCGGCAAGAGCACGACCGCCGGGCTTTCCTAAAAGCTCAAATCCTGTTCTGGATGCTCGCTGCTACGGATGGTCACGCCAAGAATTTCAGCATCTTCCATGAGCGCAATGCCACGTATCGGATGACACCTTTGTATGACGTCTTGTCCGCTTGGCCCATCATTGGCGACGGACCCAACCAGCTCTCTTGGCATCGTGCCAAGGTATCCATGGCTTGGCGTTCAACCAACGTTCACTACCGGCTTAGCGAAATTCGGCGCAGGCACTTCAATCGAGTTGCGGCAAGACTTGGTGTGGGAAGGAACGCTGAGGACATCATCGAAGAATTGCTGGCGGACACACCAAGGGCCATAGGTGAGGTCGGCGCACAGCTGCCAAACAATTTCCCCGAACAGGTAGTCGCGTGCATTTTCGAGGGACTCAACCGCTCGGCGGAATTGCTGAGAGACATGCCTATTGATTAGGGCGGTCGAGCTCGCGCGCGCCGGACAGATCGCCTCGCGTTCCGCCATTGTGCAATCGGATCGGTATAAGCTGGAAATGGAGCGGGCAGTTGGAGCCATTTCATTACTTCGCCGAGCAGCCACCTGATGGAGAACGCGCTGGTTGTCGAAAGCTATCGCTGGCATCGGACCGTGCGTCATCATGATTCCGTGGCGCGACGTCGATTCAATTCGTAGGCCTGCGCAATACGTCCAACAATCTCGGCAACGCTGTTATTGATCTTGATTGATTTCGGATCGATCGAGCGATCTGCCTCGATTCCATCGAGAAAGCGATTCAGATCCTGCGCGATCCTCGCCGCTACCGGTATGCGAACGTCCGGCGCGAGCAACTGTGACAGGCGCAGTACGTCATTCGCATGTTTGCGAATGCTCCTGGTGTCTACCTTCTCGCCTTTTGCCTGGCGTTCACCGAGATCCAACCAAGCGCTCGCCTTGAGTGGAATCAGCCTGTCCTCGCCGACCCACGGCAAGCCATCAACCTCCTTGCGACCCGCGAGAATGAACTCGTAATACGCATCATCGAGCAGGATTGCGGACAGACTTGCAACGGCCTCGTCGATTGGGATCGGCGTGAGGTGGCTGCCCTCGGCGAGCTTGATCCCGGCGGGTGCGCGACAGAACAACTCCAGCATGACCGGGAAGCGCTCATCGGCTGGCTTCTGGAAGCGATAGAACACGGGCTTCCCGGTGTCGCTGGCCTGTCGGATTTCGTAGCGCCCCGCTTCGATGAAACGCCAGAACACTTCGGCGAATTCTGGTCTGAGCGCTTCAATGTGGAGGACGATGTCCAGGTCCTTCGTGGCGCGAAATTCGAGGCCCGCCTCTTCCATCGCGAGAGTCGCGGCCGTGCCGCCGACCAGCACCAACTGGTCGGCATGGCCGGCAAAGTATTCTCGGAACACATCGAGTCCCCTCACCACGGAAAGCGCTCCTTCAGTTCATCCAGCGCGAGCTGAACACGCTCGTCGGTGTTGCCCTGTAGGCTGAGCGTCAAGGAAAGCGGATCGACGGTCTCGCTGTTCGGCACGAGTGCGGGGTTGTAGTGCCAAAGCTCCCATTCGCAGGCACCCGGCATCTGCTCGGGCAGGGTCTCGATGCCGGCCTGTGTGGCTGTCTTCCACTGCGACGGGCCGATGGCATAGATCGGCCACTGCGGCTCGGCAAGCATCGAATATCGCGCCAACGCGCTCAAACCCGCCAACCTGACGTGCGGCGGCTTCCAGTTGAGAATGGGCTGCGCCCAGAATCGGCGCCTGATGGGACTGCGCAACAATGGCTTCGCTCGCTCCCACGTCTCCGCGGCAGTGCGCTCCATGTGCAACCATCGCGCCCTGCCCTCTGTGCGCATTGTTGCAATGCCGGCGGCCGTGATCTCCTTGACCGCTCGGGACAGCGTCATCGCGGTGTAGCCCAAGTCTGTGACCACCTCGGCGGGCTGCCATTCGGCGCGCCAAGGTTTGCGCAACAGGACAACAATCAGCATCGCCTGCGTCGCCGGACTCAGCGCGGTGTCCGCAGCGGCGGGCCGCTGGCGAAAATACTCCCGCAAGTCGATTCCGAGGTCCGGCAGATAGAGCTGGTTGCCCGGCACCATGAACGGCACGTTCTGCTCAATGAGACGCTTGCGCTCGTAGGACGCCAGAGCTCCGGTCACGTAGACCACAGGCATCCCAGCCAGTTGGCGCAGCTTGTCGACCTGGCTGCGGACAGTGGCCAAGCCGCGCTTGCTGGGCTGCCTATCGATCGCGAGGAGAATCAGGCGATCCAGCAGTTTCAGCTCCCGGACCTCAAAGGCGTCCTGTAGGAAGTACGGCAACTTGCCGGCACCTGGCCACGCCCGGACCTTGGGGGCAATTCCCAAGGTGTCATGCAAATACGCCTGGACGGTGGTATCCATGGTGCGTGCTGGGGCGGCTCGCTTTAACATAGTATATGCACGATAACACATGATATGTTATCGTGCAACATAATGTTAGCTACCTACTCATGGGCGCCGTTGGCAACTCCGCCACATCGCACCCGCAAGAATGTGGCTGCAGTCTGACACCCGACGCCCGGATTCGGCGACTGGCCTCCCGGGCCGTCGCCACACCGTTCCTCGGTGCGTGTCATTTTTCGCCGTAATGGAGCCGGGGTTTTTCGGCGTAATGGAGCCAGTCTGCAGGCGGGCAAACGGACATCCCGGTGCGGTTAAGAATGCGTGGTTTTGGCGTTGTTTGCAACCCTGGATTTGGCCGCGGCCGGAGCGAGCTTCGGGGCGCGGTAGGAGGTTCCGTCCAATACCAAGCAATAGGCGTTGTGGCGCACCCGATCGAGCGTGGCCGAAGCGAGCAGGCGGTTGGAGGGGAAGGCCTGGTCCCACTCGGCGAAGTCCAGGTTGCTGGTGACGATGGTGGCGGCGGTCTCGTAGCGCTCGGCGATCAAGTCGTGCAGATCCTCGTCGGCCGGTGCGCGCAGCGGTTTCAAGCCGAAGTCGTCAATGATGAGTAACCCCACGCGAGCCAAGCTCGCCAGGCGCCGCTCGTAGCTGTTGGTGGCGCGCGCGGCGTTCAGGCTCGCGGTGAGGGTGGCGCAGGTGGTGAACATGACATCCACCCCCTGGCGCACGGCGCAATGGCCCAGGGCCTGCGCGAGATGACTCTTGCCGGTGCCGCAGGGGCCGACGATGAGCACGGGAGCGCGCTCGGCGAGATAGCGCCCGGTGGCAAGGTCGTGGACGAGCGCGCGGTTCAACTGCGGCAGGCGCTCGAAGTCGAACTGGTCCAGGGTCTTGGTGGCGCGGAAGGCCGCACGGCGCAGCCGCAGGTCGAACTTCTTCTGCTCGCGCCGCGCGACCTCGTCGGCGATCAGCATGGCGAGGAACTCGGTGTAGGCGAGCTTGGAGTCGATCGCCTGGCGGTTGCGGGCTTCCAGGGAATCGAGGATACCCGACAGGCGCAGCTGCTTCAGGTGCGGTGAGAGCTCGGGGATGGGATTCATGGTGCGTGGATCTCCTTGGGTTAGACCTCAGTGATGAGCGCTTTGCTCGGGATGGAACAGGCTGTCGGCGTCGCGCGCAAAGCGTGCGGCGCTCGCATAGGGCTCGCGATTGGCGTGGTCGCCAAGGGGCTGCTGGTCGTAGCCGTGGATGAGGACGGTCTTCACGGTGCGGTAAAAGGGGCTCGCGTGCGCAAGCGCCCGGGCGCAGGCCGCCTCCAGGCGTTGCGCGCCGTAGGTGCTACCCATGCGCAGCACGCCTTGCGCGGCGCGCAGGCGCTCGACCACCCGATCGGCGAGCAGCCACGCGATGAGCTCGGTGCAGGCCGGCCCGATCGCCGCGGCTTGGTTTGCGCACCAAGCGCGGTCCTGGGCGAAGAAGGCGCGCGCCTCAGGCGGCAGGTGATCGCGCACGGTGGCGCGGTGGCCGGGCTTGCGGCCGCGGGCGTGAGTGGCGACGAGGCGATGATCTTCGTAGATGGAAACCGCCCCGTCGGTCGCGCGCAGCCACAGGGTCTTGCCGACCAGGGTGAACGGAACCGAGTAGAGCATGCGTGCCTGCTGCACGTGGCAATCGCGATGCACGACCACGCGATGCCAGCTCCCCAGGTCCGGTGCGATCGGGGGCAGCGCGTGCAGAAAGGGCTTCTCCACTGCGAAGCGCTCAAGCGGCGGCTCGCGCGTGGTGCCGTGGATACGCACGCCGGCTTCCTCCATCACCCAGCGGCGGGCCTGGTCGTTCAAGTCGGCCAGAGTGCGGAAGCTGCGCGTGGGCAGGAAGTTGCCCTTCACGTACTTGACCCCGGCCTCGACGATGCCCTTCTTCTGCGGATCGGCCGGCGGACAGGGATCGATCTTGAAGCCGTAGCCACAGGCAGCCTCGGCATAGGCGCGCTGCACCAGGGGATCGCGCGAGCAGGCGCGCGTGATGGCGCACTTGGGGTTGTCGATGATGACGCGCTCGGGGACGGCTGCGAACCACTCGAACGCTCGGCGGTGACAGCCCAACCAGGTGGGCACGCTCTGGTCCCAGACGAATTCAACGTACTGGTGGCGCGAGAAGCACAGCGTCATCACGAAGCACCAGGTGCGCCGCGGCCGGCGCGCGTCCGGATCGAACAGCGTCGGTCCGGCGCCGAAATCGACCTGGGCGGCTTCCCCGGGTGCGAACACGAGCGGCACGGTCGCCTCGGGCGGACGGTTCTTGCCGATCGAGCACAGCATGCGGTACACCGAGGAATAGCTGCCGGCAAAGCCGTGTTCGCGGCGCAGCACGCCGTGGATCGCGACGCCGGAGACGTCCCGCTCGGCCCAGCGCGCCACGATCTCCCGCAGCGGCTCAAGACTGGAGACCGTGGAGCGGGCGCGCCGGGCGCTGCCAATCGCCTCGGCGATGGCGGCATCTTCGGGAAGCGGGGCGGCGGGATCGAGCCAGCCGCGTTCGATGGCGAGCGCGCGCAGCGCCGCGGCCTTGGGCCGACCCATGAGGCGCGAGCGCGCGATCTCGCGGTCGGTGTCGCCCTGGCGCAGCCGCACCAGAACAGCTCGGTACTGAAACATCTCGATTCTCCTGCGGCCCACCGCGATCCCTCCGGACAAAAAGCCCAAAGGGTAGCGGTGTCCGTGTCAAACCGAGATGCCCGTGCCCTGCCTAGACTGGCTCCTATATGCCGAAAATCGACTGGCTCCAATATGCCGAAAACGCATTGGCTCCATTACGCCGAAAATCGGCTGGCTCCTTTATGCCGAAAACGCCTTGGCTCCTATATGCCGAAAGATGACAGTGCGCTTGCAGCTGCGCTGGTGCTGGCTGAGATCATCCGCCCGCTCACACGGCGGCGGCGTTCACTCAACCCTCATTTTCAGATGAAGAAGCTCCGGCACCGGGCCGGAGCGGCACCACATGCACACGGCGACAGGCTCCCACCGCATGTCGTGGCCGCGCTCCTGCACTAGATTCCGCCGGGCACGACTTGACTGGGACCCAAAGCGAATCAGTAACTGTCAGCCATAGCAGGACGACCACAGCTGCCGTACCAACGCCGCAGCCGGCGACGCTTGTAAGATCCACGAACATCGAATTGCCCGCCACCGCCTGCTACTCGCAACACTACGTCTATTTTGTGGCGAGTGGGCGCAGGGCAGGGTCTACCCCGTGACGTGTCAGCGCCCAGTGTGGGTGAGAATCTCGGTCATGAATCGATTTCGACCACGAGCAAGTATCTGCATTCAGAAGATGACCAGCGCCACAAAGAGCCTGAAGAGAAGCACCAGCTGAGTTGGTAATCGTCCGGCGTGTGGTGTCGCAATGTGAACTTCGAAGAGGTATTTCCCGAGACTTTGCCATCGAGAAAGCCGACACACAATAGGACACTCTCCCACATTTCGCCGGACAATTTGTCCGCGGCTGCGCTTTCACTTACGTTGGCATCCGTTTGTGGCTTGAGCTGCCACGCTAATCGCACTTCAGCTAGTTGACGTCCTTTATACAACGACTGCAACGGTCGTTGCCGGGTCGGCGGGAAGTTCTGAAGCGAAAAAGGTGTTACGCTAAGTCCGATTCAGCGTCTTAGCCGAGCGAAGACGGGCACTAAGCCGAAACGGCACATTTTGGGCTACAGACGCACCAACGAGGTTGTCCGGATCGCTTCGCTTGCGTGGGGGTGCAATGGCAAACGAGATTAGAGATCTCGAGATTGACGATGGTCACAAGGCTCTCAACACTCTAGTCGAAACACACAGGGCGCTTGTCCTTAGCAATGCCAATGAGGCGAATACTCGCGCTAAAGTAATCGATTGGACTCTGAGAAGAGTGCTCGGGTGGCAAGACGATGATTTGCAGTTTGAAGAGCGAGTTACTGAGGACGGGAACACAACGTTTGCCGACTACCTCATTTCTACTGCTACGACCCTAGTAATCGTTGAGGCAAAGAAAGCGGGGGCCGCATTTGTCCTTCCCACTAGTGTCAAATCGTCGAGACTGGGTGGCGTACTCTCGCAGGGAGATGTTGGAGAGGCAATCCGTCAGGCCAGGGACTATTGTCGGGGGCGAGCCGCGCAATTTGCCGCTGTTACTAACGGAAGTGCCTGGGTAGTCTTCCCGGCGATTAGAACGGACGGCGTTCCCTTCGAGGAAACGCAGGGGCGCATATTTAGAAATCTTGAGGACATCCAAGAGCGATTCGTCGAGTTCTGGGAACTCCTCTCGAGACAGCGCGTAATCGAAGGGAGTCTTGAACACGAGCTTCTGGCGGCCCGAGGCGGACCTCAAGGGCGCAGGCCGATCACCCTTTTGCGGGAGCCAGAATATCGATTGTCAAAGAACTCCCTATATCCGCATATTGAATTCGCGATAGCCAAAGCGCTAACCGATGAAGGTATATCTAATGATCCGCAAGCGCTACGTGCCTGCTACATTCAAAGTGTCGGTCGCACCAAGTTCGACTCGCGGCTACGGATGTACTTGGCCGATGCAAAGCCGCTTCTTGGAAGAGCAACCGTTCGCATTAAGGCCCGTAAGAGTCGAGAGTTTCTGGATACACGAATCGCTGAGAGCGTATCCAGTCCTGCGCGATTTTTCCTTCTCTTGGGCGCTGTAGGTTCAGGAAAGAGTACTTTTCTCAACTACACCCGCAATGTTTCCGGGGATGATGTTATCACTGGCAAAATATTGTGGCTCTCCGTTGACTACAAGAAGGCCACTGAGGCAGACAATCCAAGACGCTTTCTATACTCACAGTTGCTCTATCTAATCGAGCGCGACGAGACTTTTGCACTCGGGGATTGGGAGAAGTCGATTATGCCCGCCTACAAGGATCAAATTGATTCCTTGGCTCGCGGTCCGCTATCGCCCATCAAGAAGACGGAGCCGCACCTCTTTGCCAGGCACGTGTCGGAACTGGTAATGCAAGACCGTCAGGATGGGCAGCCATACGTCGAAAACATTATCCGGAATGCATTGAAAGCACGTCCTGGGTTTTTGATCGTAGATAACGTGGACCAAATCGAAAATGAGCAAGTACAGAATGCTATTTTCAGCGAAGTGCAAGCTGCCGCGCAGCGGATGGGACTCAATGTGATCATGGCGCTGAGGGACTCGACGTATATAAAGAATAGAAATTCGCCAACCTTTGACGCATTTCAGTTCGATTCGATCTACGTTGATCCACCGAGCGTTATTCCAGTGCTTTCACGTCGCCTTCAATACGCGAAGAACCTATTGCGTGGGAAGGCTGCCGACTTAACGCTATCGAATGGGATGCATCTGAAGGTTGACGATTTGAGTGTGTTCTTTGACATCGTCACACAATCTGTCCTCACTGAGGACGCTGGGTTCATGTTTGATGTTCTATCCGGTGGTGATATTAGACGCGGTCTCTCACTGGTTCGAGAATTTATGGCCAGCGGTCACACTACTGCCGACTGGGCGTTGCAAAACTATATGTCAGACCGATCCTACCGCTTCCCTTTACACGAGATCTTTAAGGGAGCAACCCTTGGAAGTAGGAAATTCTATCGGGAGGAAGAGTCGCTCTTGCCGAATATCTTCTCGGCAAAACTCGGGACTGCGAGCCTTCAACTCCTAAGGCTGCACCTTATTGGATATATGGTCGCGCAGGCTCAATCCATTTCCTTCGAAGGGACCCTAGTCGAGAAGCTTGTCGCCGATTTGCATCAACTTGGCGTGACCGAAAGCGACGTCGATACGGTACTGCGCAAGCTGCTTGATACTAAGGCCATTCGGACTTCGGACGGAGCTGAGTATACGCGGTTGTCGCGGCTATTGCCGACACGCCTTGCAGGCTATTTGCTTAACGAGCTTACGCGAAGATTTAATTACGCAGAAATGTGTATGCTGGATGCTGTCATTTACGACGAAGAGACTTGGAAACGTATCGTTGAACTGACTGCAGCCATTCAACGCCAGCGTGACACGATGAAGGGCGTTCCCTTACGCATTGACCGGGTTCGGGAGTTTGTCACGTACCTATTGGGTATTGAGGAGAGGTGGGCTATAGAATGCCGACGGCGCAATCTTGCATCGCCATGGGGCGACCAGATTCTCGGGCAATCAATATTCCCGGCCTTAGAGCAGGATTTTGCCCGTATTGTTGCCTCTGCCGATCGACAGATCGTACGAAGACAGGGGTATTCGTCCGGGTGATGAGTTTGTCGCTGCGTGCTCTGGATGAGGACAGGACGCGAACTGTGACGCGCCTCTGTTTGCCGCGGCGGCGGCCCCGCCGCAGAGCATGACTAGAGGGCATCTCAAAAATAGCTCTGTTTACGATCAATGAGTTCTGTTAACTTTGGGGGGTCATTTTCCCTGAGGTGACAGAGGATGAGCCGAGCCGAAGAGCTGACAGAGGAACAATGGAGTCTGATCGAACCCCTGCTACCCAAGATCGAGCGCGTGGACGGCCGTGGCCGACCTCGAATCGAGGATCGGGCAGTGCTCAATGGCATCTTTTGGATACTGCGCACCGGAGCCCCGTGGGCCGATCTGCCGGGTCGATTTCCCTCGCACCAGACCTGCCACCGACGCTTCCAGGAGTGGGTGGACTCAGGCACGCTGAAATCGGTCCTGGAAATGCTAGCCGAGGATCTGCGAAGTCGGGGCAAGCTCGATCTGTCGGAGTGCTTTATCGACGGCACCTTCGTAGTGGCGAAAAAAGGGGGCTCTGCGTGGGAAAGACCAAGCGGGGCAAAGGTACGAAGATCATGGCTGTGGCAGACCGCCATGGTCTTCCTATCGCCGTACACGTTGCATCTGCTTCTCCGCATGAAGTCACCCTTGTCCCGAGTACTCTCGAAGACCGGCTTGTCACCGATTCCCCTGAACGACTGATCGGGGACAAGGCCTACGACAGCGACAAACTGGATTCCAAGCTTGAGCAACAGGGCATCGAGCTGATCGCCCCGCACCGCAGAAACCGGGCCAAGCCTGCGACCCAAGATGGTCGGGTACTGCGTCGCTACAAGCGGCGCTGGAAGGTCGAGCGGTTGTTCGCCTGGCTGCAGCACTTCCGTCGCATCCTCTCCCGCCATGAGTATCACGCCGCCAACTTCCTGGGCTTCGTGCACCTGGGTTGCCTCGTGATCCTCATGCGCAATTATTTTTGAGATGACTTCTAGTAGATAGTGCACTTGAATATTCAATTACTAGTTATCTCAATCGCGGCATCGTACATTGGCGCAATGGGACAAACGCGGTGGAGGCGCTCATGACGACAGCGGATGATGCATGGCTGCAAACTAACACACGAGTAGCGTACATCGTTGTCAAACTGGGTGTTTTGCCAGAGACGATCACCTATGGCCAGGCCCTTGTTGCACTCACTACGAGATTTCGACGTGTTTACGGAATTAGCAATACAACAACGTTTGCGATGAATCATGAGGGCACAGCCTGCTCAGCGATTAGAAGGAGCGGGGAGATAGCTATAATTATCTTGATTCCAGAAACCGTGGGCTGCAGTTCCGGCGACCTGCAATTTCAAAAACTCGAAGCGCAGATTGCAGCATACGTGAGTGAGATCCGTAACACGTTGGGAATCGGAAAGGATCAGAGGGGATTGACAGTGCAGTCGTGGGCGTTGGAAGTCTCTCGCTTGCGTGCTTGACCGCGAACTGCTTTGGCATGCGGCCATGGTTAGGACCAATCCTAGTCTCCTTCACGCATAGCATGCACCGGCCAACCTGTGGAATCGGATAAGGAGGGATATGGAGACACTAGAGGAGAAGCGGAATTTCGCGAGGCGTGATGCTTACGATCTGATTCGCGTATTCGAAACATGCAACTGGGTTACAAAGCACGATGGGAGGAACTTTAATGTATACAGCAACGGATTTCGAATCGGGGACTCGACGTCCGATGTTCGGGGGGAAGGGTTGTCGGTTCAGACCATGAACTTGATCAAGCACAGAGGATACTTCAGTGCGAATGCTGGCGAGCGTCTCGTGAAGTTTGTAAATCGGCACTTGTGGGTACGGAATTCGGCTGGCACGGTTGTCAGGGAAGATCTGACATTATCTCCATCTGATCTACATCGAGGCCCCCACCATGTCCTTCAGAAGCTTCACCAAACGGAAGACCGAATTGATGAGCATCTGGGTCAGTTTTGGGCGGAGCGAACATCGATTCCACAAGCGATGACTTTTGAAGGAGAATCACTGGCGAATGAGATTGGGGGAGGTCTGGCCGGTTTATATGAATTTGATCGACGCCTGCCGGAAAATAAGGGGGCAAAGTGGGAACATCACCGGGCCGCAGTGCGAAAGGTCGCGCCATATCAACGTACCCTACGCAAGTCCAACGTCGAAGGTGAAAGGAAGAGTACTCTGACGCGATACATTATTCTGATCGATCTAACGATCCTACGGAAGGACGTGACTTACTACTATAGAGGCCTTCTGTCTCGAATCTATGAAGGTACGGAGAATAACGGAAAGGAGCTGAGCACGAACGGACAGGCGCGAGGCTTTCTGTGGAGTTTCACGCAGGAGGAAACGTGGACTAGAGATGGAGACCCCGCTGACACTAACAAGAATCCAGACATGCTCTATGTAATGACAGCTGATCGCGAATTACCAAGCAAAGTATTCGTAGGTAAATGCCTCACTATGTCAGAGAGTCCCGCACGACCAGTCGCGTACGACGTGAAAATTAAATGGGCGCGAGAATTGGGAAGTGCATCTGAAATTCGTAGGTACCTCATGAGAGCGAAGTAGATGTCCATAGGGACGTGCGGAGGACGTCCGCCAGCGGCGTAGGCCGCATTCTCGCGACTTTTCAGACGTAAGGTGGCCATTAGGGAGCACGGCGGACCGTTCCCGCTAATCGGTGCGGGAGTTGCAGTACTTCGTTTCAGATTGGTCCAATCGGCAAGCTTACTGCTGAGTTGCACATTAAGATCTTCTCTTGAGTAAACGCCTAGTCATGGGAGTGTCCTGATTTCTGTGTGTGAGGCTTGGGAAAGACTTTTCCACGGTGGCGGGCGTCGCTTGCGACGAACGACCGACGCGGTGGGAAAGTCGGTGGCAAGACATATTACGCTTGCGG
>Ga0082335_1001864_pt1 | contig 42086 bp, 46 predicted proteins | sample Subgrocontami58m_FD_72375 | JGI IMG/M metagenome (GOLD analysis project Ga0082335, IMG submission 72375) | Subsurface groundwater microbial communities from S. Glens Falls, New York, USA - GMW37 contaminated, 5.8 m (SPADES assembly) (version 2) ...
GCTGATAAAAGAGTGATTGAGTTGATTAACACTTTCCATAAAAACTAAAAAAAGAGCCAAGGGCTTTAGCTCTCAGCTCAATTATTTAAGAATGAGGATTTGCTTTTTAACATAAAAGACAACCTCTTTGACTTTCAGAATTTTAATTCTTACCACCGAACTTCATTCCTCTTTTGAAATATTTAACTATGAGTTCACACTAAAAATGTATCCCTGTCATTGCGATCCCTACGGAAGTAGGGAGAAGCAATCCCAATCTAAAAGTTTAGAGATTGCTTCGCCCGGCTTTGCCGGACTCGCAATGACAATACACAAGGATTTTCTTGACATCTTCTGACAAAAAATAAACAAACACTTACATCAATCAGACAATGGCAGATTAACCGGAAAGTATATTGCAGTGAAATTAATTCACTAACAAAGGAGATTTAACAAAATGAAAAATCTATTTGTATTTTTTTTGTTTCTGTTCATTACCGCATCTTTGAATGCTCAATGGCAGATGGAAGTTCCGTTGACCAGTGACCCTACTAATTCTTATACATCTTTCGGTAATGCACGGTGTATCGCCACCGACGGTAATACTATCCACGTTGTGTGGTATGATGGGGTAACAATCGCTAAACCTAACTGGGAAATATTCTATAAACGCTCTACGGATGGAGGATTAAACTGGAGCGCGAATGTAAATCTATCGAACAACGATTCTATTTCATATAATCCCGCAATCGCTGTATCGGGCAATTATGTTCATGTAGTTTGGTATGATAACCTCGACTCTAAACTAGATGTTGACGGGAAACCCGACTGGAACTATGAGGAATATTACAAACGTTCAACTGATGGAGGTATTACATGGGGTCCGGTAATAAGACTTACAAATAATGCGTACAAATCCTTGCACCCATCTATTTTTGTATCAGGATTAAATGTTCACATCGTATGGAATGATAATCGTGATGGTAATTATGAAGTATATTATAAAAATTCGGCAGACAGAGGTGATAATTGGTCGGCGGATATGCGTTTGAGTTATACTGCCGGTAAATCTTGGATTCCTGCAGTTGCAGTATCCGGTTCGGTTGTTCACGTAGCATGGCATGATTCAACTGCCGGCAACTGGGAGATATATTACAAGCGTTCAATCGATGGAGGCATAAGCTGGGGAGCGGATACACGGTTGACGAATAATTCAGCTAGTTCCGAATATCCCACTTTAGCTGTTTCAGGTTCAATTGTGCACATTGCCTGGAACGACTTCCGTAATGGAACAATTCCGAATATATACTATAAGCGTTCGACGAATGGAGGTTTAAGTTGGGGAACGGATACAAGGCTATCTATGAAAAACAGTAATTATGATTTATTTCCATCCTTAGAGCTGAATGGCTCTAATCTGCATCTTGTATTTTACAGTCATCGTACGACTGGTAAGTATGCCTCTTATGATATAATTTATAAGAAATCTACTAACGACGGTGTAACATGGGGAAGTGATGTTCAGTTGACTAATAACCGTGCTCATTCAGTTGTTCCCTCTATTGCTGTATCGGGTACTAATGTCCACGTAATATTTCGTGATAATCGCGAGGGAAATTACGAGATTTATTATAAACGGTATATAGGTCCTTCTCTTCAAAAAGGTTTAGCAGTTGTTGAACAAGAAGAAGGACTTCCATCAACATTTGAGCTAACGCAAAATTATCCTAACCCGTTTAATCCAAGCACAGTTATCAGTTATCAGTTACCTGTTGCCGGTTATGTTACACTAAAAATTTATGATCTACTTGGAAGTGAGATTTCAACTTTAGTAAATGAATATCAACAAGCTGGAATTCATAACTCAACATTCAACACTCAAAATTTATTTTTACCAAGTGGAATTTATTTTTACAGACTGCAAACAAGCGATCCTTCGCTTCGCTCAGGACAGGGTTTTGTTGACATGAAGAAGATGATACTTGTAAAATAAGTACAAGGTTAAATGCACAAAAATTATGAAAGAGGGTGTTGGGGGAACGCCCTTTTTTATTTTTGTTATGGTGTCCAAATCCAAAACTCTGCGGTCACAAAAAAAGCGACTAAGATCGCTTTTCTAATTACTAAATACTCATATCTTAATACTATTTCTAATGTCCGCTCTCAGCTTTTTTAGTGAGATCCGCTATTTGAGAAAAACTTGTTTGCAATTTTCTTAGTTCGGTTTCTAATTTGTAAATCTTGTAAGATTCAATAGCTTCTTTTCCGCCAAGGAGCCAATTAACATCGCAACCTAATTTTAATAGCTTAACTAAAATTCTTGTTCCCGGTTCTCTCTTTCCGCTGATGTATTGCTGTAACTGCTGCGGGGAAATCTTCATTGCTTCGGCAAGTTTTTTTAGAGTGCCGTATTTTCTCTTTGCAAACAATCGCAACCTTTCACCAATTCCGAATTGAAGTTTTTCATCCGTGAACAGATCTAAATTTTCGGGGTAATCTCCTTCAAAAAGATTTAGTTCAAATTGGTAATCGTCAATTATTTTTTTTATCTGATGATAAAGTTCATCATCAAATTGCGGACTCTCGTTGATTAAATAAGTAAGTGTTTGGACTTTAATGCCAAGTTTTTCGGCAATCAAATTTTGTTTGATCCCGAGCGTATGGACAAGATATTTTATTTCTTCCTGCTTCGTCATTTTTAGTTTTAAACCTTTTGTAAAGCAGCTGCTAATGCAAAATAACAAACGGTATTCCATCAGGCAAGTTATATCTGTTTGAACCTTCCATGCTTCATAAGTCTAAATTTTATAAGAAATTCATTTATGAAGTTTCTGTACTAATTCAATATCTTAGTAACCTATGAAATTACAGTTCAATAAAGATCATAAATATATTCTTAGTCTTGCTTTGCCGGCAATTGCCGGGTTATCAACTCAAATGGTTGTTTCGCTTGTTGATACTGCAATGGTCGGACGTCTTTATAATGCTGAGTATTATCTTGCTGCAATGGGAATTGGTGTATTTGCTACCTGGGCTGTAGTAAGTCTTTTCTCAAGTCTTGCAACCGGAACTCATGTATTGATTGCAAGAAGATTTGGTTCGAAAGAATTTGATAGATGCGGAGAGGTTCTAAATACTTCTCTAATTATTGCTCTGTTAATAGGGACTGTTATTGCATCAATTGTAGTTGCCTTTTCTTATGATATAGCAAATTTTTTTGCAGTTGATCCCAAGGTTGGATTCTATGCCGGGGAATTTTTGCATTACCGTTTTATGGGGATTCCATTTTTTCTAATTACCGTTTCCTACCGTGGATTTTTCTTCGGGATAGGGAAGACAAAGATTTTTATGTATTCCGCAATTCTTATCAATATCCTGAACATAATATTTAATTATATTTTCATTTACGGCGGATTTGGTATTAAGGGGATGGGTCTTGCCGGATCGGGGCTGGGTTCTACAATTGCTACAATTTGTGATGCTCTTTTTTATTTCACTGTTTCTTTGTTACCTTCATTCAGACATAAATTTAATTACTTCAGAAATTTTAGATTTATAAAGTCAATTGCTTCTTCGATAATAAAAATTTCTCTTCCGGTGTCACTTCAAAATATTTTTATACTTATCGGCTTCTTAAGCTTTATTGCTATTACGGGATTTATCGGAACAGCAGAACAAGCAGCAAGTACAGTTATTTTTTCAGCACTGCAATTTTCACTTATGCCGTGTTTTGGATTTGGAATTGCAATTCAAACTCTTGTTGGTAACAGTCTTGGATGCGAAGATGTTCACAAAGCAAAATATTATGGTTATGAAACAAGTAAACTTGCTACTTTTTATACTCTTCTTGTAGGCATAATTTTCATAATGATTCCAGGATTAGTTCTTCATCTTATTACAAATGATCAGATTGTAATTGAAACCGCTGCACCGGCATTAAGAATAGCCGGCATTGGACAAATATTTTATGCAACGGGTGTAGTACTTGCAAATGGGTTACAAGCATCAGGGCAGACTTTTTATGTTATGATGTCCGAAGTTATTGTTAATTGGTTTGTATTTGTTCCCATCGCCTATTTCTTAGGAGTTTACATGAAATTTGGTTTATTGGGCGCTTGGTCTGCACTTCCGTTTTATGTCATACTATACGCCGCTGTTATATTCTTAAAATTCAAATATGGCAATTGGGAAAAGTATAAACGTGTGTTAGATAAATAACTTGACAAAGTTATCTACTAAGGATATATTTATTACGTAAAAATGAAGAAAACTAAATATTTCATATTGTTTATCATTCTTTCCGCTTTGATAACTTACGCGGGAGTTGATCTGTTAAAATTTTCGGCACGCAGCCAAAATGGAAATGTTATTGTTGCATGGCAGACAGTAACAGAATCGAATCTTAATTATTTTGTTGTGGAAAGGAAAACTGTTAACGGCAGTTTTATGGAACTTGGAAAAGTAGCTCCCCGCCCAGATAAAAATTATGAATATGTTGATCAATCTGCTTTTAAAACTTCAGATCAGCTATACGTCTATAGAATTAAAATAGTTGATAACGATGGTTCTGTATCATATTCCGAAGAAAAAGCTGTAGCTCATAATGTATCCAGTGTAAAAAGAACCTGGGGAAGCATTAAAGCTTTATTCCGTTAATCTATTAATCCGCATTGAACCGCTTCTTATTTTAACCGATAAAAATTTTTCATGTTCAAAACAAATCTTCAAATATTCTTAGCTTCTAAATCACCCCGACGAAGAAAATTACTTAAACAATTGGGCATATCTTTCAAATCATTTTCTGTAGATCTAAACGAAGAAATATTAGACGGAGAACATCCTGTACAAACAGTCCGCAGGCTTGCTCTTCACAAATCTGAAGCAGCTAGTTTGAAAGTGAGCAAAGGAATTATTATTACCGCTGATACAATTGTTGTTCTTAATAAAGAAATTATCGGAAAGCCCAAAGACGAAAAAGATGCTTATAGAATTTTATCAAAACTTAGTGGAAAGACTCATTTAGTTTTTACAGGATTTGTTGTAAAGAATTTATATAGCGGGAAAAGTATTGTAGATTATGAAAGAACAAAAGTTACATTTCGGGAATTAACATCAAAAGAAATTTACGATTATATTAAAACCGGAAGCCCGATGGATAAAGCCGGTGCTTACGGTATTCAAGATGATTTTGGCGCAGTCTTTGTGGAAAAAATTGAAGGATGTTATTACAATGTGGTAGGTTTACCTCTTGCTAAAATATATAAATCATTAACCGATATTCTTTGATTTGTCTCAACTTGATTGTTGTATTATTTTTGTGATGAAATTATCTATAGTTAACAGAAAATAAAAAACGGAGTAATAATGGCTAAGTACAAAAAAATAGTAGTTCCAAAAGAGGGTGAGAAGATTACAATTCAAGATGGCAAGTTGTCTGTTCCAAATAATCCGGTTATTCCTTTTATAGAAGGAGACGGAACAGGTACCGATATTTGGTTTGCTTCTAAAATGGTTTTTGATGCCGCTGTTGAAAAAGCTTACAATGGAAAAAAGAAAATTGTTTGGATGGAAATTTATGCCGGAGAAAAAGCTGTAAAGACTTACGGAAAGAATCAATGGCTTCCGGGTGAAACACTTGATGCAATAAAAGAATATGTAGTTGCAATCAAAGGACCGTTAACTACACCTGTTGGCGGCGGCATAAGAAGCTTAAATGTAACTCTTCGTCAAGAACTTGACCTCTTCGCTTGTGTCCGTCCCGTAAAATATTTCAAAGGTACGCCAAGCCCGGTTAAACGTCCTCAAGATTTAGATATTGTAATTTTTAGAGAAAACACGGAAGATGTTTATGCGGGAATAGAATTCAAAGCTGAATCTAAAGATGCAACGGATCTAATTAAATACATCAATAAGAAATTTGATAAACATATTCGTTTGGAATCCGGAATTGGTATTAAACCAATCAGTAAGTTCGGATCAGAAAGATTAGTTAAGAAAGCAATTGAATTTGCTATTGCCAATAAACGTTCAAGCGTTACTCTTGTTCACAAAGGCAATATTATGAAATTTACTGAAGGTTCTTTCAAAGAATGGGGATATGAAACTGCTAAAAAATATTTCGGCGATGTTACTATAACAGAAGACGAACTCTGGAAAAAATATAACGGCAAAGCTCCCGAAGGTAAAATAATTATTAAAGATAGAATTGCAGACAGCATGTTCCAGCAGGCGCTATTAAGACCAAGCGAGTATGATGTTCTTGCAACTCCAAACTTAAATGGTGATTATCTTTCCGATGCTACCGCAGCACAAGTCGGCGGTTTAGGAATTGCACCCGGCGCTAATATGAGTTATCACTACGGATTATTTGAAGCAACACACGGAACCGCACCAAAATATGCCGGACTTGATAAAGTTAATCCGGGTTCTGTTATTCTCTCCGGTGTTATGATGTTTGAATACTTGGGCTGGAAAAAAGCCGCTCGGTTAATTGAAAAAGCTATCGGTAAAGCTATTAAATCTAAAACAGTTACTTATGATTTTGCACGTTTGATGAAAGGTGCAACAGAATTAAGTTGTTCTGATTTTGCCAGAGCTATTATAAAAAATATGTGACAAAAAAGCCGTGAGACGTGAAAGGTCAGAGGTGAAACGAATAAATGATTTTGCTTTTACCTTTCCTGTCTCACTTTTCACGTTTCGCCTTTCACGTTTTAATTAACACTCGTTCATACAATCGTTTCAATTCGACCTTTCTATCCTTGATTTTAGAAGCCACTGTTTATATTTTAACACCACTTCAAATAAAACTGATGGAGGTTTGAGATGAATAATGAAGAAAATGGAATTGGTAAAGGATTGCTAATAGGATTTTTGACAGGTGCCGCAGTAGGTTCAATCATTGCTCTTCTTTTTGCACCAAAATCCGGCAAAGAATTACGCGAAGAGATTAAAAACAAATCGCAGGATTTTATGGAAGATGCGGAGAACTATGTAGCAAACGCTAAAGACAAAGCATCGCAACTCATTAATGAGGGTAAAAAAAAATCAGAGAAATTGGTATCTGATACCAAAGAAAAAGTTGATGCTCTTTTAGGTGAAGCCGAAAAGATCTTAAGCGATGCAAAAGGTAAAACCGGCGATTTTGCTCATGCCGGTAAAGAAAAGATTGAAAAAGAAAGTGAACGGTTGAAGACGGCAATTAGAGCCGGAATGGATGCTTATAAAACTGAGAAGGGATCATAAAAATTTATGAATGTTATAGATATTCTTCTCATCATATTAATCCTATCGGCTTCTGCTTTATGTATTTTTCTTATTTTTTATTTGAAGAAATTAGTTGATCAAGTAGAAGCTGTTCGCAAAGATGTTCGCGAGCTGGTGGAAAAGACAACTCCTGTTCTTGAAAATCTTGATGTTGTTACTCGAAGAGCTAACCGCATAATCTTGGATGTTGAAAATTATTGGAATGAAATTGACAGCTCGATTAAAAAAGTGCGTGAAAGGATTTCCGGTCTCACTTCTCTTAAAAGATATACTGAAGCGGAGAACCCAGTCTCAGAACTCATCAAAAATGTAAAAGCTTTCGCAAAAGGTTTCGTAGCTTTTTGGCAGGCGATTAAACATAGGTAATTTTTCTAGTTCAAACTTAAGGAGAATCAATCTTGAAAGAGTATAACGCAGATGCTATTAGAAATATAGCGTTCATTGGTCACGGTGGAAGTGGTAAAACTACAATCTCGGAAATTCTTTTATTCACCGGCGGAGAAATTAATCGTATTGGAAAAGTTGAGGAAGGGAACACTACTTCCGATTTTAATTCAAACGAAATTGAGAAACGGATCTCGATTGCTGCATCACCTCTACATCTGGAATGGAATGGTATAAAAATTAATATCCTCGATACACCGGGATTTCCGGATTTTATCGGGCAGGTTATTTCTTCTCTTCATGTTGCAGATTTGTCTGTTTCAGTTATAAAAAGTTTTGAAGGAATTGAAGTGGGTACAGAACAAACATGGGAAATTGTTAGAAAGAATAAACTTCCCGCAGCTGTAATTATTAATAAAGTTGATAATGAACATTCCAGATTTTTTGAAACAATTGCACAAGCTAAAATCCGTTTAAGTCACGACATAACAGTTGTTTCTTTCCCGGTAAAAGAAGGGTTGAATTTCAATTCAGTCATTGATCTTGTAAAAATGAAAATGATAACATATGCTGATGCAGGTTCTAAGAAAATTACTGAAGAAGAAATTCCTGCAGACTTAAAAGCACATTCAGATAAACTTAGAGAAGTTCTTGTTGAAAAGATTGCAGAGGCAAGTGAAGAATTGATGAATAAATTTTTTGAAGAAGGTGTACTTAGCGATGTAGAAATTCAGAAAGGATTAAAAGCTTCAATTTTAAGCGGCGGATTGATTCCGGCTTTTGCATTTGCTGCAACAAAAGGAGTAGGGCAAAACACATTACTTGATTTTGCAGTAAAATATTTCCCGGCACCAAATGAAAGAGAGCCAATTGAAGCAACAATGAAAGAAGGCGGTAAAAAAGTTAAAGTAGCTTGCGATGTAAAAGGCGAACCGGCTCTACTTATTTTTAAGTCATTATCAGAACAACATGTTGGTGAACTTTCAATATTCAAAGTTTACTCAGGTTCACTTTCACCCGGAATGGATCTTCAAAATACACATAGAGATAAGATCGAGCGCCTTGGACAAATTTATGTATTGAACGGACACAATAGAAAAGATATAACAAAATTAAATGCAGGTGATATAGGCGCAGTTGTAAAATTGAAAGATAGCCACACAGGAGATACCCTTAGTTCGAAAAATTTTACAATCAATTTACCGGAAATTCAATATCCCGAACCGGTAATACGTTTTGCGGTTAAACCTAAAGCAAAAGGTGATGAAGATAAAATCTCTGCAGCTTTACATACTGCACATGAAGAAGAACCGACACTTAGAACAAAATTTGATCCGGAAATTTCACAAACTGTAGTTTCGGGACAAGGTGAACTTCAACTTAATCTTGGTATCAAATTATTGAAAGATCGTTACGGTGTAGAAGTTGAATTAGTCGAGCCGAGAATTCCGTATCGCGAAACTATAAAAGGGAAATGTGAAGACTCGGAATACAAACACAAAAAACAATCCGGCGGAAGAGGACAGTACGGGCATGTTCATTTAAAATTAGAACCGAAGCCGCGCGGAAGCGGATATGAATTTGTTGATGACATCGTTGGCGGTGTGGTTCCGGGTCGTTTCATTCCCGCTGTAGAAAAAGGATTGAAAGAAATAATGACCAAAGGAATTTTAACGGGCAGTAAAGTTGTTGATGTTAAAGTTTCTTTGTTCGATGGAACTTACCATGCAGTAGATTCTGATGAAGTCTCTTTCAAGATAGCCGCATCAATGGCTTTTAGAAAAGGATTTATGGAAGCTAAACCGATGCTTCTCGAACCGATCTACGATATCAACGTTAAGATACCCGAAAAATATATGGGCGATGTTATGGGTGATATTTCCGGCAGGCGCGGCAAGATCCAAAATATGGATTCGGATAATTCATTTCAAATTATCAAAGCTAAAGTACCTTTAGCAGAACTTCACAAATACTCAACTCAACTGCGCAGCTTAACATCGGGACGCGGAATGTTTTCGATGAGTTTCTCCCATTATGAGGAAGTTCCGAAGGATACAGAAGCAAAAGTAATCGAAGAATATCAAAAACATAAAGAAGAAGAAGCAGAATAAATTTATTCTGATTAAATTGCAGGCGGAAGTAACATCAACTTCCGCCTTTTTTATTTATGGATAAACTCTGGTCACCCTGGCGTTCTAACTACATCGAATCTTTCAAAACAAAAAAAGATTCTGATGATTGTGTCTTTTGCGAAGCGCTTAAGTTTCCAACTGATAGTAATGAATCGCTGATCGTTTTTAAAAACAAATTGTGTTATGTGATGCTGAATTTGTATCCATACAACAGCGGACACTTAATGATCATACCAAATCATCATGTTAGCGATATTCATTTGTTATCGGAAGTTGAGATGAATGAAATGATGATTACAGTTCGTCTTTCAATGAAAGCTTTGGAAAAAGCTATGAAGCCGCAAGGGATGAACTTTGGTGCAAATCTTGGTAAAGCTGCCGGTGCAGGTATTGATTCACATCTTCACTTTCATGTTGTGCCAAGATGGAGCGGCGATATTAATTTTATGCCGGCTATAGGAGAAGTGAAAATCATTTCTCAAGATTTATTGGAAACGAAAAAAAAACTAATTCATTCATTTAACGAAATTCTAAAATCAGATAAATAAAAAATGGACGTAAAAAAATTTAATATCTTAATTGCACCGAACAGTTTTAAGGAATGTGCAGACTCGGTTGAGATCACCGAGTATATCAAAGGATCGTTATTCAAATTATTGCCGGAAGAAATAAAATCTAAAATTGATTTTTTACTGAAGCCAATATCTGACGGCGGTGATGGTTTTCTGCAAGTGTGCCAGAGAAACTTTGGCGTGGAATTCCTTCATTTTGAAATCTCTAATCCCTTTAATGGAGACAAATTCTTCTGTCCGGTCGGATATTATCAGGAGAGCAAAACCATTTATATTGAATCGGCTGAAGTTTTAGGTATGAAAATAATTCCTGTAGAATTCAGAAGACCAATGTCTCTTTCATCAAAAGGGATGGGTGAGTTGTTGCTTCAGTTATATGATTTTGTAATGGACGGAATTATGGATGTTGAAAAAGTAATTATTGGAATTGGCGGAACAGGAATTAACGATCTTGGTATGGGAATGATGGAAGTATTTGGTCTGGAGTTATACGATTCGAAAGATAATATGTTGGAAGTTCTGCCAAGAAATTTTTCTAAGGTAGAGAAAATTGTTGTACCCGAAGTAACTCTGCCATACAAAATAGAAATAATTTTAGATGTTGAAAATCCATTACTAGGAATAGACGGAGCCAGCTTACTCTTTTCCGAACAGAAAGGAGCAACTGATGAAGAATCAAAAGAAATGGAAAAAGGTTTTTCTCACATTCTTGATGAACTTGAAATTGATGATGATACCCAATCAAAATTGAATGGTGCCGGCGGGGGATTATCTGCTGCAATGAAAATGTTTTTTAATGCCGATGAAAAATATGCTGATAAATTTATTAAAGAAGATTTGAAAGTTGATGCTGTTAATCATAAAGTTGATCTGGTAATAACCGGTGAGGGAAAATTAGACTCGCAAACATTTTTAAACAAAGGCGCTTTTATAGTTGTTAATGAGTTTGCTCAAAGGAATGTTCCAATTATATTTCTATGCGGAGCCAGCGAAGGCGATCTGCCTAAAGTAGAAAATCTTAAAGTTATTGAGATCTCTGAATACTTCGATTCAATTGAAGAATCAATTCAGAAGATTGATCAAGGGATTGATATAGCCAGCAGAAAGATCAGCAAAGAAATAATTCAATTGTTCGCAAAGAAAAATTCATAAAACCTCCCCCATATAAAGGGGTGGTTGTGTTGACAAGGGAAAAATGGAAAATCAATCAGAAAATTTTGAAAAAATAAAAATAGATGCATTAGAAGAAATTCTTGGTAAGAAATTTCCTGTACTTGATGACGGATTTGTCCGTGTAGTAGATTATATGGGCGGTGATGAAGCCATAGTTCAAGCTGCTCGTGTTTCTTATGGTAAAGGAACAAAAAAAGTTTCAGAAGACCGCGGATTAATTCGTTATCTGCTTCGTAATTTTCACACAACACCATTTGAAATGAGTGAAATAAAATTACATGTTCGTGTCCCGATGGATGCATGGCGGCAATGGATTAGACACCGGACAGCAAATGTAAACGAATACTCAACAAGATATTCAATAGCAATTGATGCTTCACAAAAAACTAGTCATGGTGAGTGGCGAATTCAAGCAATAGATAATAAACAGGGAAGTGAAGGATTTTTTGATAACGCAATCGGCAGTAAACTTACTGAACGCGAAGAAGAACTGCAGCAATTTGCACGTGAGATTTATCAAGAAAGACTTCAGCTTGGTGTTGCAAGGGAACAAGCTCGTAAAGATTTACCGCTTTCAACTTATACTGAGGCATATTGGAAAATTGATCTGCACAATCTTTTGAATTTTCTTGCCCTTCGGATGGATGATCATGCACAGTTTGAAATTCGCAGCTATGCAAATGTTATTGGAAATGAAATTGTTTCGAGATGGTGTCCGATTGCATGGGAGGCATTTAAGGATTATAGAATGAACTCTATGAGTTTTTCTTTTCTTGAATTGCAAATCCTTAAACAATTAGTAACGGGAAATAAACAAGCGGCTCTTAAATTAGCGGAAGAGTTCGGCTGGTTAAATAAGATTAACGATAAGCTCTCTAAAAATCGTGAAAGAATAGAGTTTGAAGAAAAGTTGATCGAGCTAGGTATTGAAAAACCATGGTAAATAAAATAATTATTCTATCGCTAATGGTGAAGAAGCGATATAAATATTTAAGGAATGTAGTAAAGACATAACTTTGCTAATAGTCCCGATAGGGACTAAATATTGGTAAAAAAAATCAAACTACATCAAATAGTCCCATAGGGACGAAATATCATTAGCAACCATGAGTAACACCTATACACAAATTCATATACAGATAATTTTTGCCGTAAAATACAGAATGGCAATGATTGACAATATCTGGAAAGATGAATTGTATAAATACATCACAGGAATTATTCAGACACAAAAACACAAATTAGTTATAATTAATGGGGTTGCTGACCATCTTCATATTCTAATTGGTTACAGACCTTATCAATCTTTATCTGATTTAGTTCAGGATATAAAAGGTCGTTCATCAAAATGGATTAATGAAGGTAAGTTTACTTCATTAAAATTTGCTTGGCAGGAAGGATACGGAGCTTTTTCATACAGTCATTCACATTTATCAAGAGTAATCAATTATATAAAGAATCAAGAAGAGCACCATAAGAAGATAACTTTTATGGATGAGTATAAATCATTTCTTAGAGATTACGACGTTGCATTTGATGAACGATACATTTTAAGAGAACCGGGATAATAATATTACGTTCCTAACGGGACTTCGCTATTGCTGTTTTAAAATATTTCTAACAATATTTAATCCCTCTGGGATTAGCGATTTCAAACTTTTTCTTTGAATTCTTACATTTTTTGGAGGACATCAAATATTGAAAAAAGAAGAAATATTAAAAATTTAAATTGATAAGCGCATTTAAAGCATGTTAACTTAACAGCCCCTCGATAAACCTGCATTACAAGTTCCGCCAAACTCTTAAAATATTTAATTAGGCGGAGGGCTAAACGCCGTTAACTTCTTAAATATGTTTTTATAATAATATCGGTTCCAATTATTTGTTCATTGTGAAATATGGATGTCTTGTGTATCTTTCTTCTAGAAACAAAAGAATGGTTTAATATGCGTATCAAAATTCAAAAATGGGGTAATAGTTTAGCTATAAGAATTCCAAAGGCATTTGCTTTCCAATCAAGAATTCGACAAGATGAATATGTAAATCTAACATTGGATAATGATAAAATTATTGTTGAGCCGGTAGAAGAAAAAAAATACAGCCTTGAAGAATTGGTATCCGGAATAAAAAAATCGAATCTTCATAGAGAAGTTGACTTTGGGAAAAAAGTTGGAGCAGAACGTTGGTAAAATCAAAGCCGTATATTCCTGATTGTGGAGATATTGTTTGGTTAAACTTTAATCCGCAATCTGGGCGAGAACAATCCGGAAGAAGACCTGCTCTGGTAATTTCTCCGTTGGTATATAACAATAAAACTGACCTAGCAATATTTTGTCCAATAACAAGTCAAGTAAAAGAGTATCCTTTTGAAGTAAAGCTTCCTGATAATTTGGAAATTGCCGGTGTAATATTATCCGATCAGATCAAAAATCTTGATTGGAAAGCTAGAGAAGCTGAGTATATCTGCAAGCTGCCAAAATCGCTATTAACAGAAACATTAAATAAAATAAATGCTTTGCTAAACTTTTAATGCCGTAGCTAACCAGCCCTTCCCGACAAAGAGCGTCGGGACAAGCCCGTCAAAAAGAAGCCGGACAAGCAACAACGACCGCCCACAATAAACCTGCATTACAAGTTCTGACAAACTCTTACAATTTTTATTTATCTTTATGTTAGGGAATTAATTATTGGATTGTAGATTTCATTTCTCTATTAGATATTCCCACAAGATTAATAGGCGGAGAGATGAAAAAAATAATATATGTTCTACTTTTTGTTCTTGTCCTAATTGTTAGTTGCAGGGAAGGTATTGTTGATTTTCCGGAAGAATCAAAAACCGGGACATTGTTTATTAGTTCTTCTCCGAGAGGCGCTGAAATATTTTTTGAGAGTAGTAAGACCGGTAAAGTTACTCCGGATAGCTTAAAAATATTACAACCGGGCATTTATAATTTTAAGCTTCGTTTGCCGGGTTACCCTGATGAGAATTTCTCTGTTAATGTACAATCAGGACAAAGAAAATATATTAATATTAGTTTTAGCGAGTATTAGTTATTGGAAAAAATAATTATCGCTGCCATTTCAAAGAACAATGTGATCGGCTTGGATGGCAAGATACCCTGGCATTCTAAAGAAGAGTTACAGCATTTCAAACAAACTACAATGAGCTTTCCTGTAATAATGGGAAGAAAAACATGGGAAGTTATCGCTAAGCCGCTCAAAGGAAGATTAAACGTAGTAATAACCCGCAATCAAAGTTTCTCAACGCAATTTCATGAAGTAATAGTTTTTCAGTCACTTCAGCTTGCGTTTAGTTATTTTAGCACCAGCATTTATAATAAAGTGTTTATTATCGGCGGTGGAGAAATATTCTCAGAAGCTATTGATAAAGTAGATTCATTAAATTTATCTGAAATGAATTTTGAAGCGGAAGGAGATACATTCTTTCCTGAAATTGACGGAACGAAATGGGTTCTTGATTCAAACGAATTGTTTACTGATTTCACAGTTCATCATTATATTAGAAAACAGAATTAGAAAGAAAAGGTATTGATTGTCTCAAAAAATAAAAATATTACCGGAAAATATTGCTAATAAAATAGCTGCCGGAGAAGTTGTAAACCGTCCTGAATCCGTTGTAAAGGAGTTAATGGAAAATGCAATTGATGCAGGTGCGGCAACAATTGAAGTGATGATTAAAGGTGCGGGCAAAACTTTGATACAAGTTTTTGATGATGGCGAAGGGATGAGTGAACAAGATGCTGTTCTTTCAATCCAAAGACATGCTACAAGTAAGATTGCAACAATAGAAGACCTTGAAGGTATTAGAACATTTGGCTTCAGAGGTGAAGCACTTGCTTCAATTGCCGCAGTTAGTATTTTTGAATTGAAAACTGAGCGCAGAGATGAAGAACTTGGTACTTATTTAAAGATTGATGAAAACTCAAACATCATAAAAGAAAAAGGATCATTTGCAAAAGGCACATCTATTGCCGTGAAGAATCTTTTTTACAATGTTCCTGCACGCCGTAATTTCTTAAAAACTAATCAAACCGAACTTAAACATATAATTGAAACATATAAGAAGATCTCTCTCAGTCATCCCGAAATTGCGTTTAAGTTTTACAACGATGACGATATAGTTTTCGATTTTCCAATCGGTACGATTCAAGAGAGAATGAAACAAGTCTTTGCCGAAAATATTATAGATGCAATATTAGAAGTAAAAGAACTTACAGATTATCTTTCCATCACCGGATTTGTGACTAAACCCGCGTATTTACGCAGAAGTAAAGGTGAACAATACTTTTTCTTGAATAAAAGATATGTACAAAGTAAAATTATTAATCATGCTGTCTTTACCGCTTACGAGCACGTTCTGGAAAAAGGCGACTATCCGTTCTTTGTTTTGTTCATGACAATTGATCAGAAAAAAGTTGATGTAAATGTCCATCCGTCAAAATTGGAAGTTAAGTTCGAAGAGGAAAAAGAAATTTATTCTTTCGTTCAAGCTGTAATTAAAAAAACACTTGGAAGTTATGATCTTGTTCCTAACATAACTTTTGATGGATCACAAACTGATAAAGAATCTTTACGATACCGGAAATATTCTCCGACAGGTCGGCAAGATTTTAGCGACAGACCATTCTCAACTAAATCAGGCAACGGAGAACGCCGCGCTCCAATAATGAGCGAAGAAGAAATGGATCGGATGTTCGACGATCTAAATCAAGAAATAAAATCATCAGCACCATCTTCACCTGTTTCTTCTCCATTCGATGAAAAACAAACAACAGAAGTTTATCATGAAAGCGGAATTGCACAAGAATTCGAAACACCGTTTCTGGTTTTGCTCCACAATAAATACATTCTAACACAAATAAAAAGCGGATTAATGATAATAGATGCCCACGTTGCGCATGAACGTATTCTCTATGAAGTAGCGATGCAATCATTTGAAGCAAATATTCCATTCGCACAACATTTGCTTTTTCCTCAGACAGTAAATCTTGATCCAGCTGATTACCAGTTGATGCAAGAATTAGAACATTATCTGACAAATCTTGGTTTTGAAATTAAATTTCAAACGAAGAATAAAATTTTAATTGTTGGAATACCCTCGGATATAAAAGTTGAATATGAAGTTGAAACTCTGCTGGATATTCTTCATGAGTATAGAAAGAACGAACAGCATAATCAGCTTGAAGTTCGCGACAATCTAGCAAAATCTTTTTCATGCAAAGCAGCAATTAAAGCCGGGGATAAGCTGACAGAAAAGGAAATGAGAATTCTTGTTGATAAACTTTTTGCTACGTCTATGCCTTATGTTTGTCCGCATGGAAGACCAATTGTAATAAAAATTCCTCTCGAAGAATTTGATAAAAGATTTGGAAGGACATAAGCTGCTTGCAGTAAATAGGTACCAACTTAGTAGAAGTTTGTAACGATTGCCCCGACTTTTAGAGTCTGTGTTAATATTGTATAGCGAAATTTATTTCGCTCATAAATGCTGTGAAAATATTATTTTTTCTGCAATAAGCGAGATGAATCTCGCTTTACAATTAACATTTACACACAAACTCTTTAAGTTGAGGAAAAAATAAGAACACTAAAAGGGATTTCAGCCCAAATAGTTTCTTTGTTTGGACTAAAGTCCAGAATTATGAGTGAGTTTATATACTCCGGTATGAATGCCGGAGTTATTCGGATTCAATTCATAGTTAAGTTGATGTCTGAGTGCTTGCAGTAGGCAAGTCTCTTTCGTATTTTTTCTCAATGCTAAGTTGTTTAATAAAAACATTTGATTTATGTGGCAGGTAAAATGTACAACCGGATGAGGAATAGCGTAATAATAGGAGTAATAATAGCAGCGTTACTTAGAAAATTCTTATTTAATTCTACGATGAATTTTACAAGTTTTGATAATGAAGTAGTTAGCGGAATAATAGAATTCGTGCTAAATGTTTTTACAAATCTTATAATGGTTTTAACTGTTTATCACTTATATCCGTTGTTTGTTAAAAATAAAATTGATTAACTTTTTTGTTAAAGAAAGAGGTTATATGTTTTCAGAAAAATATAATAAAGCCAAAGAATCTTACACTAATAAACTTTCGAAGTCGGACGAAACCGGAATGAAATATTCTACAGTCTCCGGAGAACCTGTCAGCCCACTTTATACGCAAGATGATATAGGAAATACTAATCAGTTAGAAGAGATCGGATTCCCGGGAGAATATCCTTACACAAGGGGTATTCACACTAATGGTTACAGAGGTAAAGTTTGGACGATGCGGCAGTTTGCCGGATTCGGTACGCCTGAAGATACAAACCAGCGGTTCAAATATTTACTTGAACATGGACAGACCGGACTTTCCGTTGCTTTCGATCTGCCGACTTTAATGGGCTGGGATGCGGATTCACCGATGAGTCAAGGTGAAGTAGGAATTTGCGGTGTTGCAGTTTCTTCGCTACAAGATATGGAAATTTTATTTGATGGAATACCTCTGGAAAAAGTATCAACATCAATGACGATCAATTCTCCGGCTGCGATGATCTTTGCATTTTATCTTGCGGTTGCCCAGAAACAAGGAGTAAGTTTTGATAAACTTCGCGGGACTCTTCAAAACGATATCTTAAAAGAATACATTGCTCAAAAAGAATTTATTTTTCCGCCGCGTCCTTCTATGAGAATTATAACTGATATGATAGAGTATTGCGCAAATGAAGTACCTCAATGGAATCCGGTTTCGATCAGCGGCTATCATATAAGAGAAGCTGGATCTACTGCCGCTCAGGAACTTGCTTATACTTTAGCAGATGGATTTGCATACATTGAAGCTTGTCTGGAAAGAGGAATGGATATTGATTCATTCGCACCGCGTCTTTCATTCTTCTTTAACTCACATTTAGATTTCTTTGAAGAAATTGCAAAGTACCGTGCGGCAAGAAGAATTTATGCAAAGAGAATGCGTGAAAAATACGGAGCTAAGAATCCAAGATCTTGGTGGCTGCGTTTCCATACTCAAACTGCAGGATGCACTTTAACAGCGCAACAACCGGAAAACAATATTGTCCGCACTGCTTTTCAAGCAATGGCGGCTGTACTTGGGGGTACACAATCACTTCACACAAATTCGATGGATGAAACATTGGCATTGCCGAGTGAGAAAGCAGTTAAGATTGCGCTCCGAACCCAGCAAATACTTGCTTATGAAACCGGTGTAATAAATACAGTTGATCCGCTTGGCGGAAGTTATTTTGTTGAATCACTTACTAATAAAATGGAAGCAGAAGCAAATAGAATTTTCGGCGAGATTGATTCTCTTGGCGGAGTGATTGATGCAATTGAACACGGATATTTCCAGAAAGAAATTGCCGATTCTGCTTATCGGTATCAGAGGGAGTTGGAGAAAAAAGAAAAGTTTATTGTTGGTATCAACGAGTTTGTAGAAGAAGAAAGCAAAGTTGATATTCCAATTCTAACAATTTCTCCGGAAGTGGAAATTCAACAGAAAAAAAGATTAGCGGAACTGCATCAAAGCAGAAATCAAAGTGAAGTTGGAATTAGTTTGAGAGAAATAGGTGAAGCTGCACTTAATGGAAATAATTTAATGCCGGTTTTTGTAAAGGCTGCAAATAATTATGTTACTCTTGGCGAAATGGTTGATGAATTGAAACAACACTTTGGGACTTATGAAGAAGCAGTGGTATTCTAATATATCCGTTTATATAAAACTAATTAGGGTTACAAGCTGGCCGAAGAATTTCTTTGTCTTCGTACCGGCAGTGTTTTCTAAACATATCTTCAGTTTAGATTATTTTCTTACCGTGTTGCTAGGATTTTTTACATTCTCGATCGCTTCAAGTGCCGTGTATGTATTTAATGATATTATTGACGCACCAAAAGATAAATTCCATCCTTTAAAAAAGAATAGACCTATTGCCAGTGGAATGGTCTCTAAAGTTACTGCTACTGTAATATCAATTATTTTCTTTGTGATACTTGCAGCAATTACTTTACAAATGTCTCTTTATTTTAGTTTGATCATTTGGACTTATGTTGTTATAAATATTTTGTACACTATATTCTTAAAAGAAGTAGTGATAGTTGACCTATTTTGTATTGCATCCGGTTTTATGCTTCGTGTAATTGCCGGAGCATTTTTAATATCGGTGGTAATTTCAAATTGGCTGATACTAACAACTATGTTCCTTTCACTTTTTCTTGCTGTAATGAAACGACGTGTGGAAATTGCAATTAGCGCCAATCCTTCTGAACTAAGAAAGGTATTGAAAGATTATTCGTTAAATTTTATAGATCAAATTGCCGCAATGACCGGAAGCGGAGTAATTTTAAGTTATGCTTTGTATTCTGTTGCCGATAGGACTGTTAATTTTTTTGGTTCCGAGAATTTAGTATTTACAACTACTTATGTGATCTTCGGAATTTTTAGATATATGTATTTAGTCTATAAAAAAGACAAGGGTGAAAATGTTATAGAAGTATTAATGACTGATATCCCCATGATCATTAATTTAGTTTTGTACATAGCAACAACTGTGTTTATTATTTACTCAAGATAAATATGATTAGGGAAATAAAATGACCGATTATCTGTTAAGCTTATTTATTCTATTATTGCTGAGTGCATTTTTCTCTTCTTCCGAGATTGCTTTTATTGTCGGAAATAAAATTAAGATAGAAATTCGTGCACGGAAGAAAAATTTATCGGCTCTGAATGCAAGATATTTTATTAATAACCCAGATCAATTTTTTTCAACAATATTAATTTCCAATAGTGCAGTTAATATAGCTTTTGCATCACTTAGCTCTGTATTTCTCTACAAATTATATGGACTCAAAGAATTCGAAATTCTCTTGATATCAACTACACTCCTTCTTTTATTTGGCGAATTGATCCCAAAATATTTTGGCAGAGAACTTGCTGAGCGGCTTGTTTTGATTGTTGCTATTCCATTACGAGTAATAGCAATTGTTTTATATCCGTTAGTAAAAACAACATCTAAAATATCTTCTGTCTTAAGCAGAACAAACTTAAAGGAAGAAGAAGAGATTCAACATTTATTTGATAAAGAAGATATTCAGAATTTAATTGAAGAAAGTTCCGAAGCTGGAAAAATGGATGAAGAACAATCGGATATCATCAGCAAAGTTATAGATATACGTGAACAGCGGGTTTACGAAGCAATGACACCGCGTACAGATATTGTTGGGATTGAGATTACATCAACAATGCAAGAAGTATTAAAAACTTTTATTGATTCCGGTTATTCAAAACTTCCGGTATACGATGAAAATTTGGATAACATAAAAGGTGTGGTTTTTGGTAAAGATATTTTTATGCAGCCGGATGATCTAAAATCTGTTATGCGTGATGTTGTCTTTGTTCCTGAAACAAAAAAAAGTTTAGAAATGCTTAATGAATTTTTAGATAAACAATTTTCAATTGCAATTGTGGTTGATGAATTTGGCGGAACTGCAGGGATGCTTACCATAGAAGATTTGATAGAGGAACTTTTTGGTGAAATACGCGATGAGTTTGATGATGTGGAAGAGAAAATTGCCAAAAAGACAGATGCTAATACTTACTTAGTTAATGGTAAAGTAGAAATAGATTATTTGAATGAAGAATTAGATTTTCACATACCCGAAGGAGATTATGAAACTATTGCCGGTTATGTAACGTTTAGAATTGGTAGAATCCCTGTAAAAGGAGAATCATTCAAGATTCATAATTTATCGGTACAAATATTAAAAGCAGATAAAACAAAAATTGATTTATTAAAACTAACACTCATTCCAGAAATAGAAATATAATTGGAAAAATTACTCGAAGCCCCGCCTACCAAAGCAAAGCGACGGGCAGGTTGCTTCGAGGTTATAATTTATAACGAAGGTCGATGATTAAACACCTCGATTGAGTTTTAAAAAAGCCCTTCCTTTTGGGAAGGGTTGGGATGGGCTTTTATTCACATCAAATTCAGAAAGTAAAAATATGGCATTCCTGTTATCCTCACTCTTTGGAAATCAAAATAATATACCAAACTTAGATTCGGATTCATTCGAGAAAAAGCTGAATGAAAAAGAAAAATCTATTCTTTTAGATGTGAGAACACTTGAAGAGAACAAAGCATTAAGAATACCGAACACAAAGCTGATAGATATTCATAAACCTAATTTCTTAGATCAAATTGATAAACTTGATCGTACGATATCGTATTTAATTTATTGCCGCTCCGGAAGTCGAAGTTATTCTGCATGTAAACAAATGAAAAGTATGGGATTTGAAAAGGTTTACAATCTAAAAGGCGGGATAATAAGTTGGCATGGAGAGACTGAACAAGGATAATTACTCTTTCGCAACTCAATTCATTTTACACTTTGCTTGCAAATCATTTTATGGATTCATTCCAATCTCAAATGGAGAATGTTCATATTTTCCATTATCTTTCGCACCAAATTTCTAATAAGTGTTTTGTTAAATTTTACAGTAAATCACACAGATAAAAGTTCTAAAGCAAGAGTTGGTGAGTTTATAACGGATCATGGCGTAGTGCAAACGCCAATATTTATGCCGGTTGGAACTCAAGGTACAGTTAAAGCCATAACTCAGCGCGTTCTTGAAAATGATATTAATGCAGAGATCGTTCTTTCAAATACTTATCATTTATATTTAAGACCTGGTGCAGCAATTCTAGAAAAAGCCGGCGGTCTTCATCAATTTATGAATTGGAATAGACCGATTCTAACTGACAGCGGAGGATTTCAAGTTTATAGTTTATCGGATCTTCGCAAACTTAAAAAAGATGGCGTTGAGTTTCGTTCTCATCTTGACGGTTCAACTCATTTTTTTACTCCGCAAAAAGTAATTGAAATTCAACGCAGCATCGGTTCGGATATTATGATGGTTCTGGATGAGTGTACACCTTTTCCTTGTGAATATGAATATGCAAAAAAATCTCAAGAGCTGACATCGGAATGGGCTGTGTTGAACAAAAAAGCTTTTGATGAAACCAAACCGCTCTACGGAAATCAACAATATTTATTCGGAATTGTTCAAGGAAGTGTTTATAAAGATTTGCGTGAAGCATCGGTAAAAGATTTAGTGAAAATGAATTTCGACGGATATGCAATTGGCGGACTTGCAGTTGGCGAACCAACCGAAACGATGTATGAACTTGTAAATTTTACAACTGATTTTATGCCGGTTGATAAACCAAGATATTTGATGGGTGTAGGCAGACCGGAAAATATTTTAGAAGCTATTGCTCTTGGTGTTGATATGTTCGATTGTGTAATGCCGACACGGAATGCACGTAATGCGTATCTGTTTACATCAAAGGGAATTGTCTCGATGAGGAATGCTGCTTACAAAGATGATATGGATCCGCTGGACAAAGAATGTGATTGTTATACATGCAAAAATTTTTCAAAAGCATATTTAAGACATTTATTTAATTCAAAAGAAGTTCTTGCTCTTGAATTGGCAACGATACATAATTTAACTTTTTATCTTAACTTAGTTCGCGAAGCAAGGAAAAGAATTGTAAACGGCAGTTTCATCGAATGGAAAAATAATTTTTCTAAGATCATTTCAATAAACGTACAATCAATAGAGGAGTAAAAATGGAAATCCTTTTAGCAATGGCACCTTCACCGGATGGATCAGGCGGCGGAGGCAGTATGGTCAGCACTTTAATTATGTTCGGTGCAATCTTTGCAATCTTTTATTTCATGATTATTCGTCCCCAGCAAAAGAGAGCAAAAGAAAGAGAAAAACTTTTATCGGCAATTGAAAAAGGCGATAAGGTTATAACTAGCGGCGGTATGCACGCAACAATTGCCGGCATAGAAGATAAAATTGTTTTACTTGATGTTGGAAATAATGTTAAAATGAAATTTGACCGCTCTGCAGTTGCTACTGTATTAAGAGAAAGTTCAGATAAAAAATAATTGAACCCCTCCTGCCTCCCCTTTCTAAAAGGGGAGGGACAAGTATTTATGGAGTTGGATTTCTAAAAAACAACTATGAATTTTTAAAAAATAAGTATCGAATAAAATTTGTTACCTGAACCCTCTCCCTTTGGGAGAGGGAAGGGTGAGGGCTGCAATGAAAGAACTCGGCATAAAGAAAAATTTTCTTGCAATAAAAAAAAAATATTCTAATTACAAAGATTCTAAGATTGTAATTGTTTCTGCTCCATTAGAGAAAACGGTTTCTTATGGTAAAGGTACAAGCAAAGGACCGGAAGAAATTTTGGAAGCTTCTCATTATGTTGAATTTTATGATGAAGAGCAAAGCAGGGAATTATGTTTCGAAAAAGGAATTTGCACGCTTGAAGCATTAAACTTGCAAAAGCTATCTGTAGAAAAATCTCTTGATAAAATTTATAAAGAAGTATCCAAACATTTAGATGCAGGGAAGTTTGTAGTTACTCTTGGCGGAGAGCATTCATTATCTGCAGCACCGATTAAAGCTCATAATGAAAGATTCCCTAATCTTTCTATATTACAGGTTGATGCGCATTCAGATCTACGTGATAGTTATGAAGGATCTAAATATTCTCATGCAAGTGTTATGGCAAGAGTTGCGGAATTTAATCCAAACATTGTACAAGTAGGAATCCGTGCACAATGTAAAGATGAAGTTGAGTTAAGGAAACGCAAAGGAATAAAAACTTTTTACGCTCGCGAAATTAAATTAGGAATGTACGGCAACAATTGGCAAGAATTAGTTGTGAATAATTTATCTGAAAATGTTTACATCACATTTGACGTTGACGGATTTGATCCATCACTGATGCCTGCAACTGGCACAACAGAGCCGGGTGGATTATTTTGGGATGAAACTATGAATCTTCTAAAAATCGTCGGTCTTGAAAAAAATATTGTAGGATTTGATGTAGTTGAATTAGCACCATCTAAGTACATGCTGTCATCAAATTATATTGCTGCTAAACTTGTTTATAAGATATTGAATTACGCCTTCATAAATCGGTAATTATTTCTATTGAATAATTTCTTGTTTTTGAGTAAGTATATCATAGTAATTATTCACTTCATATGAGAAAACCTTGAAACGATCAATTATATTTTTTGTTCTTCTCACTTTAGCTTTGTTAAATAGTGTCTCTGCACAGCGCCAGAAAATCTATATTGGAAATATTGAGGGTGATATTGATCTCGGATTAGCTCCATATATTAAGCGGGTTATTGAAGAAGCAGAAAAGAATAGTGCCAGCGCAATAATTTTTAAGATTAACACATTTGGCGGAAGAGTTGATGCTGCAACACAAATCAAAGATGCAATTTTAAATAGTTCTATTCGAACGATTGCTTTTATAGACAAACGCGCAATCTCTGCCGGTGCTTTGATTGCTTTATCATGTGAGAAAATTGTAATGGTACCTGGCGCTTCTATGGGCGCTTCTACAGTTGTTGATCAAGAAGGGAAGAAACAGGCTGAAAAATATCAATCATACATGCGTTCTGAAATGAGAGCAACTGCGGAAAAAAATAAAAGACGGACGGATATTGCACAAGGTATGGTTGATGAAACTATTTCTGTACCCGATCTTAAAGACGATAGCACTAAATTAATTACTCTTACTTCAGAAGAAGCATTGAAGTATAAAATGGCAGATACGGTTTTAACAAGTATCCAAGAAACCAAAAAATATTTTGGATTAGAGAAAGCAGAAGAAATTACAATCAGTTCTAATTGGGCTGAAGATTTTGTACGTTTCTTAAATAATCCAATAATCTCTTCATTGCTAATAATGATCGGTATGCTCGGAATCTTTACAGAAATAAAAACACCAGGCTGGGGGCTGCCCGGAACTGCAGGTCTAATCGCACTGGCTCTTTTCTTCGGGTCGAGTTATATACTTGATCTTGCTTCCGTTATCGAGATTGTAATTTTCATTATTGGTGTAATTCTACTGCTCTTAGAAATTTTTGTATTTCCCGGATTTGGAATACTAGGTGTACTGGGAATTCTATTCATGATTGCCGGTTTGTTTTTTGGATTAGTATCAGATTTTGGAATGACAGATTATTCTATACTTTCCGTTGCCATAACTCAACTAGCAGCGGTTTTTGTTGTATCTGCGATTTTTATTTTCATACTTCCAAAAATTTTACCAAAGTCAGCTATCTGGAACAGATTAATACTTCAAGATAATATAGCCAGCAAATCCGGCTATGCTGCAAGACAATCTTTTGAGCATCTAGTCGGGACAGAGGGGATAGCATTAACAGACCTGCGTCCGGCCGGCTCTGCAATAATTAATGATCAAAGAATAGATGTTGTTACTGAAGGCGATTATATTAGTCATGATTCTGTAATTATTGTGAAAGCAGTTGAAGGATCGAAGATTGTGGTTGGAATAAAAAAATAATTATCATTCTTAACGGTTTTCCTGCCGGCAGGTGTGAAGAATCTCTCAATTCAAAGAGACTCTTCACTTTGTACAACGTAAATTACAATAACTCAACAATATTTTTATTTACAGAAATATCTTTTCGGAAAGTTCTTTTCATTTTATTTGTAGCATCCTTTGCATCAATCTGAACGCCCACTTCAAAGTTTGTTATAGTTTCACCGCGAATAACTTTGCCTTTATCAACATTAAAAAGAATTGTCCCGCCTCCGGAAACTTTAGGATCGTCGAATAAAAAGTTCATTCCATTATCGGTACCTTTTTTATTACCTGACCATTTTACAGATAGAAGAGCTGAAAGCTTAACAGCTTTGTCATCGCCAACTTTAACAAAATCATTTACATTATATGTGATAATATTTTCAAGCTTGAAAACTCCCAAATTAGCAGGTGTAGATATCTGCCATGTTGAATCCTTACCCACTTCATTTGAAGTCAATTCTCTAAATAGAAGTTGTGTCCTCGGTTTAAGTTCACCCTCGCTTATATTTTTTAGTAAAGCAGCTTTTTGATCGGCGGTTATTTTTTGCATCTCGGGTTGAAGCGTTAGCATTTTACTCACCATCTTATCAACTCTTGTTACTTCTAAAATTTCTCCTTTATGATTTATTCTTGCCCTGAATGGAGTATTCGATACGGTTTCAAATTCTACATACTTCACTTTCTCTTCTTTTGATGTATTTGTTTTAGTATCGTAATGCAATTTTTGCCCATTGATTAATCCGTCAAAAATAATTTGAGTAATATTAATTGAAAGCTCGGCGATATTATCCGGATCAACCTCTAAAACTTCTATATCGAAAAAATAAGTTAATGTTTGATCACCAACAGATTTCATAAGAGAATCTGCTTTGATTGTTTGTTGGGATGAAGAAACCGTAATTAGTTTATAACGAAGTTTTTCATCTTTTTCGAATTTATAATTGAGAAGAACCTTTTCACCGTTCATGCCAATACTTTTTAAATTATTTAATTCTTCTGCACTTACAGCAGGCTTGTTGCTTTGTTTTTCATCTTTGGACCCGCATCCTATTCCGATTACAACAAATACAAGGAATAATGCAATTTTGGTTAATTTACTTTTCATTTGATTCTCATTTTATAATTATAAAAATCTCCCTTTGATCATTTCACAGAAGAATGGGAGTACATTAAATATTAAAAACCATTTATATCAAGAAGTTCTTTGCGGGAAAAGAAGTGTGAAATTTCAATTGCTGCATTTTCATCAGAATCAGAACCATGAACAATATTTTCTTGAATGCTATCTGCATATAATTTTCTTATTGTTCCTTCTGCAGCTTTTGCAGGATCGGTTGCGCCAATTAACTTTCGGAAATCCTCAACTGCATTAACTTTCTCAAGTGCAATTGGAACGCACGGACCGGATGTCATATATGTAATTAGATCATTAAAGAATTGTCTGTCTTTATGTATTGCATAAAATCCTTTTGCAGCGTCCGGTGTTAACTTAACCATCTTCATTGCCGAGACCTTAAATCCGGCATTCTGTATTAATGTTACTACTTTACCTATCAAATTCTTTTTTACACAATCCGGTTTAAGAATTGCGAGTGTCTTATTGTTCAATTTTCTCTCCATTATTTTTTCTTTTTCTTTTTTGATATTTTCAATTTAACAACTTTCTTAACTGCTTTTTTCTTGCTTGATATTTTCTTATTTACGTTTTTCTTCTTTCCTTTATCCAACGCTTTCTTCATGGTTATACCAATTTCTGCCGGGCTTTCAACAACATGAATGCCGGCTTTTTTCATTGCAGTCATTTTTTCTGCGGCAGTTCCTTTACCGCCGGAAATTATTGCGCCTGCATGCCCCATTCTTCTTCCCGGAGGTGCTGTTCTTCCCGCAATAAATCCAACGACAGGCTTCTTTACATTTTTCTTAATGAATTCCGCCGCTTCTTCTTCTGCACTTCCGCCAATCTCTCCGATCATTACAATTCCTTCTGTGCCGGGGTCTTCATTGAATAATTTTATTACATCAATAAATCGTGAGCCGATAATCGGATCGCCGCCGATTCCAACGCATGTTGATTGACCGATTCCAAGATCGGAAAGTTGTTTAACTGCTTCATAGGTTAATGTACCGCTGCGCGATACAACTCCGACATTGCCTTGTTTATGAATGAAACCGGGCATGATGCCGATCTTTGCTTTTCCCGGAGAAATTACGCCCGGGCAATTTGGTCCAACCAAACGTACATTTTTTTCTTTGATAGAATTATAAACTGCGATCATATCTTTTGCCGGAATGCCTTCAGTGATGCAGACTATAAGCTTAATACCGGCATTTGCAGATTCTAGGATTGCATCGGCTGCAAACTGTGGCGGAACGAAAATAGCAGATGCATCGGCTCTAGTTGTATTCACTGCTTCAGCTACTGTATTAAAGATCGGAACATTCGTGTCTTCAAATTTATGACCGCCTTTACCCGGTGTTACACCTGCAACTACGTTAGTACCATACTCCATCATTTGTTTGGTATGAAATGAACCTTCACCGCCTGTAATTCCTTGAACTAATACTCGTGTTTTTTTGTCGAGAAGAATGCTCATATCTATTCCTTAGTTTATTGATTTCAAAAATTGACTTGACAAAATTAAGAAAGGTGAGTGATATTTACTTAAGAAAAATTTCTTTTATTGATAATATCTAAAAGGTTTATTATCTATCCTAAAAAGAAAAAATTAAATGGCGCAAAATCCGGAAGAATGGTTACTACAAGCTGATTATGATCTTGAGAGTGCTAGGGCAATGTTTGAAAGTGGAAGATATTTTTATGCTGTATTTATGGTTCATTTAGCTATTGAAAAAAGCTTGAAAGGATTATTCTGGAAAGTGTTGAAAATAATACCACCAAAAACTCATCATCTAAAGTATTTAATTCAGAGAATAAATATTGAATCAAACTCTCGGATCAATGAGTTTATTTTTGACATTGATGATCTTAGTGTTCCAACAAGGTATCCTGAGTCATTAAATCATATTCTTGCCTCCTTTAAAAAAGAAAAAACAGAGGAAATGATAAATAATGCTGTTGAGGTCTTACAATGGATAAAGAAAGAGTTTATGAAATATTAGATTTTATCTCTGCAAAACTTGCTGAAAAAAAAATCAAGCCATATAAAGTAATTTTATTTGGTTCTTATTATAACGGTAAACCTACTTCTGATAGTGATGTTGATATTGCTATTGTTTCCGATGAATTTATTGATAAAGATTCTTTAGAGAGAGGAAAATTATTAAGAGAAATAGAATTAGAAGCTATAAAAAAATTTGATATACCTATCGATCTAATCAAACTTACCGTTGACGAATACGAAAACGAAACTAGAATGATAGCAAGTTACGTTAAAGAGGGGAAAGTAGTTTACTCTGCTAACTAATTAGATCGTTAAAATATTTTCCAGCTTCTAACAATTTTTGTTCATCAAACTGATTTGCCATTATCTGCATTCCAATTGGTAGACCTTGCTTGTCTTTTCCAATAGGAATACTAATTCCCGGAATACCAACAAGATTAGCAGATGTTGTATAAATATCTTCAAGATACATTTCTAATGGGTCGTTCGATTTTTCTCCTAACTTAAAAGCAGTAGTTGGAGTTGTTGGAGTTAGAATAAGATCAACTTTCTCAAAAACTTTATCAAAATCTTGTTTTAATAATCTTCTTACTTTTTGAGCTTTTCGGTAATATGCATCGTAGTAACCGGCTGATAAAACATAAGTGCCAAGCATGATTCTCCGTTTCACTTCAGCGCCAAATCCCTCTGTACGGGAATTGAGATACATATTTTTGAGAGTGTTGCTTTCTTTTGAGCGGTAGCCGTAACGCGCTCCGTCAAATCGTGCGAGATTAGAAGATGCTTCTGCTGTTGTAAGTATATAATAAGTTGCAATTGAATATTCCGTGTGCGGAAGTTCGATGTTGATTATTTCATGTCCGGCATCTTTTAACTGATCAACTATTTTGAGAATAGTATTTTTAATTTCTTCATTCAATCCTTCTGCAAAATATTCTTTTGGTAATCCGATCTTAAATTTTTTATTTGTGCTTTGGTAAGAATCGAATTCCGGCACTTCAATATTTTGGCTTGTAGAATCTTTGAGATCATATCCGGAAATAACAGAAAGAACAAGAGAAATGTCTTCAATGTTTTTTGCAAACGGACCTATTGTATCGAATGATGAAGCAAAAGCTGTTAATCCATAACGGGAAACTCTTCCGTAAGTCGGTTTTAGTCCGTAAACACCGCAGAACGCAGCCGGCTGACGAATTGAACCGCCGGTGTCCGATCCAATAGAAACATCGCATAGATTTGCAGCAACAGCAACTGCAGATCCTCCGCTTGAACCGCCCGGAACGCGTGAAGTGTCAACTGGATTTTTAACCGCGCCAAACGCCGAGTTCTCATTTGATGATCCCATGGCAAATTCATCACAGTTTGTTTTACCGATGATGATCGCATCTTCATCAATCAATTTTTGTATTGATGTTGCTGTATAAAGCGAATTGAAATCTTTTAAGATATTTGAAGAGCAGGTTAACTGTCGGTCTTTTATTGCAAGAACATCTTTTACTGCAACTACCATTCCGGCTAATTTTCCGGCGCTGCCATTTTTTATTTTATCTTCAATATTGTCCGCGTTTTCTAAGCAATCATCAAAAACAAAATTAAAAGCGTTGAGATTGGAATTATCTTTTATCCTATTGAGGAAGAAAGCAACATTCTCTCGTAGAGAAAGTTTGCTTTCTTTTATCAAAGAAAATTTTTCGGAGTGATTTTTATAACTCAGCAAATTAAATCACCGGAAGGATTTTAGAATCAGTTAAACTATTTTTTTTCGTCGGATGAATCTTTTTTATCGGTAATCTTAATGTCTTCCTGCACATCGCTCAGTGCTTTTTTAAATTCTTTCATTCCTTTACCGATACCTTGTGCAAGTTCCGGAATTTTCTTTGCACCAAAGAGTACTAAAATTACAAGGACTATTAAAATTATTTCCCCAGCGCCTAAGTTTCCAAACATAATAACCTCTATTTGTTGTTATTAATTTTCCCTTAATTAAAAAAATGCTGTGCAACCGAATTAAATATTAATGAGCCATCTGTATTTCCGAGTAGAGGATTGCAGCACCGCTCAGGATGGGGCATAAGTCCCATTACATTTTTTTTCTTGTTCATTATTCCTGCAATATTCATAAAAGAACCGTTCGGATTAGATTCAGAATTAACTTTTCCATCTGATGAAACATAACGAAACAATATCTGATTATTCTCTTCTAGTTCTTTTAACGTTGTTTCATCTGTAAAATAATTACCGTCTCCGTGGGCTACGGGTATTCTTAAAATATTTTGTTTAATAGATTTTGTAAAAATATTTTCTTTATTCTCTATGTTAAGATAAACATCCTTGCACACAAATTTTAACGATTCATTTTTCATCATAATGCCGGGTAATAATCCAATCTCTAAAAGAATTTGGAATCCGTTACAAATACCAATTACAACACCGCCTTCTTCAGCAAACTTATAAACAGAATCCATTATTGGAGAGAACCTTGCAATTGCTCCAGTGCGAAGATAATCTCCATAAGAAAATCCGCCTGGTAAAATAATAATATTGCTTTCTTTCAAGTCTTTTTCTTTGTGCCAAAGAAATTCAGCCTTATATCCCAAAATTTTTTTTAGAGAATAATAAGCATCGTGATCGCAATTAGAACCGGGAAAAACAACAACACCAAATTTTGGTTTCATTTCACTTCTTCCAAAGTGTAATCAAAATCTTCCATGATCGGATTAGAAAGAAGTTTTTCGGAATATTCGCGGACTTCATTTTCAGCTAATTTCTTATCTGTTGTATCAACATAAAATTCTATGTATTTGCCTATGCGAGTATGTTTAACATTATTAAAGCCAAGAAGTTTCGCACCTTGTTCAACAGCTTTTCCCTGTGGGTCCAAAATCTTTTGTCTTCTTTTTACAACAACTGTAGCTTTAAACAATCTAATTCTCCATTACTTTAGATCCGTTACCATTCTCTTCTTTTTTATTGAGTGCTAAGTAGTAAATCTTTCTAAAAATTCCGAACAGAACTATTCCAATAAAAATATAAAAAAGTATTTCTCCGTTTGTTACAATCGCTAAAATTAATGCAACTATTAGAATTGCAAATAAGTAAATCTTCTGTTTAATGTCTTTCTTACGCAATTTCGGCAGAGCATTATACCTTATCTTACTTACCATAAGAAGCGATAACAAAATGATCAATGGAATTACCATTTTATTAAATGGTTCAATGATAATACCATTCCTAAAAAATGATAAGACAAAAAGGGAAATTGTTATAGCCGAAATAGGAATTGGCAACCCTTTGAAGTCAGCTTTTGTATTTAAGTCTTCAACTTGAATATTAAAACGAGCAAGACGTAAAGCACCAAAAACTAAAAGGCAAGAACTTAATAATATTCCAAGACCACCAAGTTGAAACATATGTGATTTGTAAATTAAAAATGCCGGCGCTGCACCAAAACTCACTACATCGGAAAGTGAATCGAGCTCAACACCAAACCGGCTTGATGTGTTAAGTAATCGGGCAACGATTCCATCAAGTAAATCAAAACTCGCTGCAGCAATTATCATAATTGATGCAAGACGGAATTCGCCTTGAGATGCAAACACAATAGATATAAATCCGCATACAGCATTTAGAGCAGTAACTGTGTTAGCAATAAATGATTTGTTAAATAGATCTTTATTCATTATTCGATCTCAAATAGTATTGTTTCGCCTGCTGTTACTTTATCGCCGAGTTTTACTTTCAATTTCCAATTTGAAGGAACTACCACATCTGAACGGCTGCCGAATTTTATCATCCCAAATCTTTCTCCCATCTTAACAGAATCACCTACATTAAGCGGGCATACAATTCTTCGTGCAATAAATCCGGCAACTTGTGTAAAGAAAACTTTCCCATAATTACTTGTTATACCAATCTCAGATCGTTCATTTCGTTTATCGGCTTTTTCATGATATGCAACAAGATACTCACCTTTAACGTACTTAAAATAATCAACTTTACCGTCTATCGGAATTCGATTAACATGCACATTAAATGGGGACATAAATATTGAGATCTGTTTCCCATTTTCCTTCAGGAACTCATTTTCAAATACATCCTTCACAATAACTATTTCGCCATCTGCCGGCGATACAATAACATTTTTTTTGTTTGGTGGAATTCTTTCAGGATCTCTGAAGAAGTTAATACAAAATAATAGAAAAGCTATACTTATAATAAAGATTGGATATTTTATCCACGGGTTGTTAATGAAGTATGATAAGATTATTAAAATAACAGAAAAGCCCGCGCAAAAAAGAAATGTGTTTAAACCGTATTTAGTTATCATTTATAAGATTATTTAATGTATAAAAATGGAAAGCTTAATCTGAATAACAGCACAAATGTAATATTTTCTACGTTTAATTTCTTGTGAAACTTTTTTTTGCTAACTTTCGTCTGCAAGTAACATGAAAGAAATCATTAAATTCTACAATAATGCTAATCAATTTGTAATCCGGAGGAATAATGAAGTTGAATATGCAGGATATGTTAAAACAAGTTCAGAAGATGCAATCTGACATGGCAAAAGTACAAGCAGAATTGGAAAATAAAACCGTTACTGAAGAAAGCGGCGGGGGAATGGTTAAAGCAACGGCTAATGGTAAAAAGGAAATCATATCAATCGTTATAGATGAAGAAATTGCAAAAAGCGGCGATAAAGAAATGTTAGAAGACCTTGTAGTTGCCGCTGTAAATAAAGCTCTACAATCAGCCGGAAAAATGGCTGAAGATGAGATGGGTGCAATAACAAAAGGAATGATGCCTCCGGGCATGAATATACCGGGATTCTAAATGCTAATAGCCGAGCCATTACAAAAAGCAATTGATGAATTAAGTAAACTGCCATCTATTGGAAGAAAAACTGCACAGAGATTGGCTATTCATATTCTGAAGAATGATCAACAAAATGTTGATGCTTTAGTTAGATCGCTGATAGACTTAAAAGAAAAAATTCGATTTTGTGATGAATGTTTTAATATATCCGAAGAAGAAAAATGTGATGTTTGCAAAAGCGTAAAACGTGATCGCTCAATTATTTGTGTTGTGGAAGATGCTAGTGATGTCATTGCTATTGAAAAGACAAATGAATACAATGGACTTTATCATGTTCTAGGTGGTGTATTAAATCCCTTAGCAGGAATAACAGTTGATTCGCTAAAAATTAAAGAACTACTCTCACGACTAAAGAAAGATGGAGTAAAAGAGATTATACTTGCCATGAATCCAGATTCGGAAGGTGATACTACGTCACTATATCTCGCAAAATTATTAAAAGATCTGCCCATTAATATTTCTAGAATTGCAAGAGGACTTCCAATCGGAGGTGATTTGGAATTTGCCGATTCGGCAACAATAGGGCGTGCATTTATAGGAAGAATTTCCCTTTAGTGGAAAACTGGTTTAAAGATTGGTTCAGTTCTGAAGAATATTTAAATGTTTATCAACACAGAGATGATGAAGATGCAACTAAACTGCTGGAATTAATTCTTAAACAAACAAATCTAACTAAACAAAATTCTATCCTTGATGCAGCATGCGGCGCAGGCAGGCATTCAATATATTTAGCTTCGAAGGGATTTAATGTTATTGGTTTCGATCTTAGTAAAACACTTCTTGACAAAGCTAAAGAGAATGCTAAAAAGAGATCGGTAGATAATAATTTTGTATGTGCCGATCTAAGAAATATTTATTTTAAGAAAAAATTTGATCTGATTATAAATCTATTTACAAGTTTTGGATATTTTCATAATGATGATGAGAATTTCAAATTTATTCAAACTGCTTATAGTTTGTTGAATCAAAATGGTTTTTACGTTTTAGATTTTTTTAATAAAAATTATCTCCTGGCAAATTTGATTACTGAAAACGAGAAATTAATTGGCGGTAAAATAATTATCGAAAAAAGAAAAGTTGTTAATGATAGAATTATCAAAGAGATACAAATTAAAAATGGTCTTAAAGAACAAAATTTTATTGAATCTGTGAGGTTATATTCAAAAATAGAAATAGAAAGAGAATTCAAAAAAATTGGCTTTATTCCGGTATCTGTTTTCGGTGATTATGATGGAACGAATTATGACGAACAAAAATCTTCACGCTTAATATTATTTTTCAAAAAATGAAAAAAATAATAACTGCATTATTAATGTTTTCTCTTTTCTCATGTGATTTATTAACTACAAGAGATCCCGAAAAGCCTAATACTGCAGGTAATAGTAATATTCCCGCAACAACACCGGATATATTGTTCAGTAATTTTATTTCATCCATTCAGGATAAAATATTGGAGAATTATTTGGTTTGTTTTATTGATCCTTCATTTTCGAACAAAAAATATAAATTTATTGCTTCTGCAGGATCAGTATCACAGTATCCTGTACTAATCGGTTGGAATATTGATTCTGAAAGACAATATTTTAAAAATTTCAAAGCTATAGCTAAGAGTGGTCAATCAATTTCTCTAATTTTAAGCAATGGCAATAATACACAGTTAGGAGATAGTGCTGTTTATCAGTATGATTATTCATTATCTTTTCCGGCAAATGATCAAACAGTTTCCGGCGATTATAAAGGCTCGGTTCAATTTAAAATATATTTAGATTCCCGAAATCAATGGGTAATAGGTGAATGGTTTGATTTGCGAAAAGATAATTTTTCTAGTTGGAGTGAATTAAAGGGGAGGTTATATTAAACGGGTATTTTTTTACTGTTTAATAATTATTGCAATGAACAGCTGCCTTAATCCCTTTGCGCCAAGCATTGATGAAAATCTAGGTAGCAATGAAGGATTGATAAGTAATCAGACTGAGATTGGAGGAGTTTTCCAAAATTTTCAATATGCCTATACATTTAAGGACACTTTAATTTATCGCCAAGTATTAGATAAAAATTTTATTTTTACATATCGTGATTACGAAAAAGAAGCCGATGTTTCATGGGGAAGAGATGATGAAATAAATTTTACAAACGGATTATTCCAAAATTCACAACGGCTGGATCTTATTTGGAATAATATTGTTTCAATGACGAGTGATTCAACAAGAATAATAAGAAGTTTTAATCTAACTATTACTTTTAATCCAACAGATATTAATTATATTGACGGAAGAGTAAATTTAACTCTGATTAAAGAAAACAATAAATGGAAAATTCTCCGTTGGATTGATGAATCAAATTTCTAAACCTTATGATAATATTTTATTTTCAAGAAGCTTTTAGAATATTTAGAAAATCATCTCTTGCTACTGCAATTACAATAACTATAACTACTATTGCAGTAATCTTGAGCACTATCTCAATTTTCCTCGTATTCAGTGCAAACAAATTCTCTGATCAAATAAAACGCTCAATTGAGGTTAATGTTTATTTAGATGATGATTTAACTCAGAACAATATAGATGAATTAAAAATCGAAATTCAGAAAATTACTTCAGTGCTTTCAGCCGAGTTTATTAATAAAGATCAAGCTGTTAAAAATTTTGTTAAAGAAACCGGACAGGATTTTAGATCCGTGATAGATGAAAATCCTTTACCTAATTCTTTTATTGTTAAATTCAAACCTCAGCCGCTGGATGAAACAAATATAGAGCGATTAACCGGTCTAATTGGGAAAATGAAAGGGGTTACCGAAGTTATCTATGATTATAAAACGGTTTTGCGAATCTTGAATCTATTGAAATCTTTTGAGTACGTAATTTATTTTCTATCCATCACATTAATACTATTAGCTACTTATCTTGTTTATAGTAATAATAAAATACAGATGTATGGTAATAGAAATCATTATCTAACAATGAAATTAGTCGGCGCTCAGATTAGTTCAATGAAAATACCGCTGATATTAAATGGAATAATTATTGGAATAATTTCATCTCTAATTTGTGTGTTCTTATTTAATGTAATTTCTGTTTTATTGACTCAAGTTCTAATTAATCTTAATTTTATTAGCCCGATTAAACTGGTAGATTTAGTTATTCTGTTGATCGGAATTACATTAGGTTTTGTCGGCAGCTTTATCTCGTCTTTAAAGATTTCAAAATTGCTTGAAGAGCAATAAATAAAATATAATGGGGTATTTATGAAGCTGAAGATCTTAAGTCCAATCATATTAATCATCTTATTTAACACTCTACAAGCACAAGTAAAAGATTATGAGTTAGGTGCTGATGTATTGGGGATGAGATATAATCCTCAAGGTGGATATTATAATTATTCAGACCCGGAAGCAGTTAATATTAAAGTTGCAGTTTGGGGGTGGGTAAGATATCCTGGTAAATATACAGTTCCCAGTTATACTACAGTAAGCGATCTTCTCTCATTATCAGGGGGTCCTAGCGATGCCGCTGATCTTGAAGACTTAAGAATTTACCGAGTTAATGAAGACTCAACTCAATCAATGATAAAATTTAATTACAATGATCTACTTTATGAATCCAAATTACTATCTAGATACCGCAAGGTTCCTAAGTTAGATGCCGGAGATATTTTGGTAGTACCCGGTGAGCCAAGAATGTATTTTAGAGACAATTTTAACATTTGGATGTCTGTATTCAGCGTACTAATTTCTTTAACTATTCTTGTATTAAATATTGTTAGGAAATAATGGGGGTATAAGTGAACACATTTCAATTAAATAATAATAATAATTCTCATGAATCTCATACATTAAGAGATTATATAAATCTCGTCAAATTAAATTTTGTTCCAATCTTCCTAATTAGTCTTACTGGATTATTAGTAGCAATCATTTATGCTATAAACGCTCAGAATATTTATAAATCAACCACTGTGTTGAAATTATCGAAGCCGCAAGGAAGTGTACTTCAGGGTTCACTTCTACCCGAATTTCAAGATTTTGGAAGTGATCGCTTTATAGCTAATGAAATAGAAATTCTAAAAAGTTATCGTCTAAGAGAAAGAGTAGCTAATTCATTATTGGATAGTTTTAAGGTTAGCAATTCCAAAAATAAATTCTCACTAATTTTTGAAGAGTCGTCTAATTTTCAATCTAGCAGTAATCAAATTAAAACAGTACCTTCTATTGTGAGTATGTTGAGTTCTAGAGTTTCAATTGATCAAAAACGAGGACTGGATATTGTTGAAGTTTCTGTAGAATCTCCATCTCCTACAGAATCTGCATTAATTGCCAATTGTTATGCAGTTGCATATAAAGAAATAAATCTTTCATATAATCGGATGCAGCTTACGGTAATTAAAAATTTCTTAGCACAGCAACGGAGCGATAAATTATCTGAGCTTGCCGGTAAAGAAGAAACTTTAAAAAATTATAAAGAACAGCGCGGAATTGTTGAATTACCGGAACAAACAAAGGAGCTGATCAGACAATCATCCGATTTTGAAGCTAAGAGGAATGCGGCTAAGATTGATCTCACCATGTCAGAAAAAACACTAAATCAATACAAAGAAGAACTGAAGAAAAAAGCGCCGGATATAACCAATTATATAGAGAACTTAGCAACTGAACCATACATTAAAAAATTGTATGATCAACTTGGAGAGTTAAAAGTACAAAGAGATAGAGCGGTTTCTAGCGCCGGAGCCAATTCTCAACGAATGCAAAAAGAATTCGATTCTAAGATCAATGATCTACAGGATAAACTTAACAATCAGTTATCAGTCTATAAAGCTGGAATATTAGCATCAAGTCCTACCGAGATAAAAGAATTAACTAATAAGGTGATAGAAGAAGAGATCAAAAATCAATCTATTGTAGCATCTTTTAGAAAATTAAATGAAATAGTGAGTGACTACGATAAAAAAATGAATCAACTTCCTACAAATACTATTGATCTTGTCCGGCTTGAGAGAGAACAATCGGCTTACGAAAAACTTTATACACTCGTTGAAGAAAGATATCAAGAAGCAATTATTAATGAACAATCAGTTCCCGGTAATGTTTTAATAATTGATGAAGGATTAGTTCCAATTAGGCCGGCAAAACCGAATAGGTTATTAATTGTTATAATTGGTTTAGTGCTTGGAGTAGGCATGGGAATTGGTTTTGCTTTTGTTAGGAATTATCTGGATAATACAGTAAAGACACCGGAAGATATATCGAATCGGAACATTAATATTCTTGCTTGGATACCACGAATTGAAGGAATGGAATCCGGGAATAAAGATTTTGAATTTATTGTTGCAAAAAAACCGGATGCAAGTGCTAGTGAAGCATATAGAGCTTTAAGGACAAGAATCAAATTTTCCAAACTTGATAAAGAAACTCTTAAGACAATTTTAGTTACATCTCCAACTGCTCAAGAAGGAAAAACAACAACAGCAATTAATCTTGCCGGTAGTTTTGCTCTTGCAAATCTTAAAACATTAATTCTTGATGCTGATTTAAGAAAACCAAGAATACATTCTATATTCAATCAGAAAAGGTTTCCGGGTTTTACAGATTATTTCTTTGGTCAAGCTACTTTTGATGAGGTTGTGAGAAAGTCAGAGATTAATAATCTTGATTACGTAACAGCAGGAACAATTCCACCTAACCCTTCAGAAATTCTTGGTTCTACTCAGATGGAAGCATTTCTAGAAAAATTAAAGACAAAGTATGATTATATTATTATTGATTCACCTCCGATCATAGCAGTAACTGACTCTGAAATATTATCTAGTTTAGTTGACGGAACTCTTCTTGTAGTTTCAGCTAATAATACTGAAATGGAATTGATGGAAAAAGCAGTTCAATTATTGAGTCATGAACATAGTTCTTTTATTGGCGTTCTTCTTAATAATTTTACATATAGAAGCGGTTACGGTTCTTATTATAAATATTACTATTATTACTCACATCCAACTAATGGTTCTAAGAAAAGTAAAATTAAAGTATAGAAATGATTACAAAAATTGCTGTAGTTACCGGCGGTGCCGGGTTCCTCGGTTCTCATCTTTGTGATAAACTTATAGATGAAGGTATTAAGGTTATCTGTATAGATAATTTGCTCACGGGACGAATTGAAAATATTCAACACTTATTGACTAATGAAAAATTTCAATATATCAATTTAGATGTAACTAATTATATCCAAATTAATACTGAAGTTGATTATGTCCTTCATTTTGCATCTCCCGCAAGCCCAATTGATTACCTCAAGTATCCCATACAAACATTAAAAGTCGGTTCATTAGGTACTCACAAAGCTCTTGGATTAGCTAAAGAAAAGAATGCAACATTTTTATTAGCTTCTACATCGGAAGTTTACGGTGATCCTCTTATTCATCCTCAGAGCGAAGAGTATTGGGGAAATGTTAATCCAGTTGGACCAAGAGGAGTTTATGATGAAGCAAAACGATTTGCAGAAGCATTGACTATGGCTTATCATAACTTTCATAATCTTGATACTAGAATAGTACGTATATTCAATACATATGGTTCAAGAATGCGTCTTGATGACGGTCGTGCACTACCGGCATTTATTTCTCAAGCTTTGAAACATGAAGATATTACGGTTTTTGGTGATGGCTCACAAACAAGGAGTTTCTGTTACGTTGATGATTTAGTTGATGGAATATTTAAGCTTCTTTTATCACACGAAACATTGCCTGTCAATATTGGCAACCCTAATGAAATAACAATTGAAGATTTTGCAAAAGAAGTGATTCGTTTAACTAATTCTAAAAGTAAAATTGTTTATAAAGAATTACCGATTGATGATCCAAAAGTTCGTCAACCCGATATAAGTAAAGCTAAATTAATATTAGGATGGGAACCGAAGGTTAATAGGGAAGAAGGACTTAGAATTACATTAGAATATTTTAAGAAGGAATTGGAACAAAAGTAGTAAGCAGATTTTAATTTTTTCTACAAATCAGATTATAAAAAAACCTCTCTACTACGTAGAGAGGTAAACTAAATAACAGTCAACCTATTTCAGGACGACTCAATACTAAATACTATCTACTAAATACAAGCTCTTAGTACATTCCGTCCATACCGCCGCCGTGAGGCATTGCAGGCATAGATTCTTTATCTTCTTTTTTCTCGTACACAACAGCTTCGGTTGTAAGCAACAATGAAGAAACCGATGCAGCATTCTCAAGAGCGGTTCTTGCAACTTTTGTAGGATCTATAACACCACTCTTAATCAAGTTCTCATATTTTTCAGTAGCAGCGTTGAATCCATAATCACCTTTACCTTCAAGAACTTTGTTTAATACAACTGCGCCTTCAAAACCTGCGTTAGCAGCAATTTGTTTTAACGGTTCTTCAAGAGCTTTTTGAATGATCTTGATACCGGTATTCTGATCCGGATTCTCGCCTTGTAGTTTTTCTAAGGAAGCAATAGCTCTTACCATAGAAACCCCACCACCTGCAATAATACCTTCTTCAACTGCTGCACGTGTTGCGTGAAGTGCATCTTCAACACGAGCTTTCTTTTCTTTCATTTCAATTTCTGTAGCTGCGCCTATCTTTAATACTGCAACACCACCTGAAAGTTTTGCAAGTCTTTCCTGCAATTTTTCTTTATCATAATCTGAAGTTGTTTTTTCAATCTGAGATTTGATTTCGTTAATTCTTTTCTTGATATCGTCTGATTTACCCGCACCTTCAACAATTGTTGTATTGTCTTTATCAACAGTGATCTTTTTAGCTTTGCCAAGATATTCGAGTGTAGCGTTTTCAAGTTTGAATCCGCGTTCTTCAGAGATAACAGTTCCATTTGTAATAACAGCGATATCTTCCAACATAGCTTTTCTTCTATCGCCAAATCCGGGAGCTTTAACAGCACAAACTTTCAATGTACCACGCAATTTGTTAACCACAAGTGTGGCAAGAGCTTCACCTTCAAGATCTTCAGCAATAATTAATAGTTGTTTACCTGCCTGAACAGTCTTTTCGAGAACTGGAAGAAGATCTTTCATAGCAGAGATTTTTTTGTCGTGAATTAAAATATATGCATCTTCTAAAGTTGCTTCCATTGATTCTGAGTTTGTAACGAAGTAAG
>Ga0082335_1001865_pt1 | contig 42081 bp, 37 predicted proteins | sample Subgrocontami58m_FD_72375 | JGI IMG/M metagenome (GOLD analysis project Ga0082335, IMG submission 72375) | Subsurface groundwater microbial communities from S. Glens Falls, New York, USA - GMW37 contaminated, 5.8 m (SPADES assembly) (version 2) ...
ACTTGTGCGTAGACCCGATCGTCATTGCAGCCGAGGTCATCCTGGCCATTCAGACCATACACTCGCGCAAGGTAAACCCCTTGTCCCCGTGCGTAATCTCACTCTGCCAGATTTCGGGAGGAACCACCTTCAATGTCATTCCGGACAGGGTAAAGATTATCGGCACGGTAAGAACCCTGTCCAAGGAATTGAGAAACCGGATGCCGCTCCTGATAGAAGAAACCATAAAGGGCATCGCCTCGTGCAATAATGCCGCATACCAATTCGAGTATCTCAAGGGGCACCCTCCCCTAAATAACCCTCAGCCCCAGGTGGAGTTTATCCAAAAAAGAATCGTAGAACTCTTTGGCGATAAATCGGCGGACACAATAGACCCCAAAATGGGCGGCGAAGATTTTTCTTATTATCTGGATAAAATAAAGGGCGCCTATGTCTTTTTAGGCTCAGGAAACCTCGAAAAAGGGACAAACCATCCCCTGCACAGTTCCCGGTTTTTACTGGATGAGGACGTACTGTACATGGGTCCGGCGTTGTTTACCTATATTGCATGCACCCCATCGTAACGACTTGCTCACAGAAATTTTTATCGTCACACGGTGTTTTATCATGCTCTTTTTCTCGCTTTTTCCAACTCATTCTGATTGGGGGATATTTCCATGAGAATCGCTCTGTTGTCGTCCGGCGGCTGGTGGGCTAATCAGGGATCCTGCGAACCGCAAAAAATGGTTGTTTCGCTCTTGTATGAAGGGTTAATCAACCAGGGGGTGGACGTCACCCTGTTTGGCAATCACCCTTCAAATGCAAAAGAATCACCCCAAAACCCCCTTCTAAAAACGGAGGAGCACGGAAACGGAATATGTTCTCATTCAACAACGCTTAATTCCCTGGCCAGAGCATGTCTCCACCTCGCCAGCCTGCTTGAAAAAGCAGGGGAATTCGACCTGATCCATAACTATTGCGACTTCATGCCTCTTTCTTACAGTCGCCTGATTTCTACCCCCATGGTTACCACGATCTGCGATCTTTCTTCCCTGGATATGCCCGTGTTGCAGGAGTACGGTAACCGCGGTTATTACGTTTCAACCTGCGCCGCCGGACGCGCCCCTTCGCTCAACTATATTTCAACGGTTTATCACGGCATTGACCTGAAATCTTATACCTTCCGTAAATCGGGAGGCAGCTATCTCGTGTGTCTTAACGCCATCCAGCCGGATAACGGCGTGGAAGAGGCGATGGAGATGTCCCGGTCGTTTGGCATGAAAATCATCCTTGCCGGCGCTCTGTTGGATAGGGTTTATTTTGATAAGCAGATAGCTCCACACCTGGACAACAGCCGCGCCATATATCAGGAAACAACGGATCAGCCTTCACGGAACAGGTTGCTTGGCGGCGCTTATGCGCTCCTGCATACGGCCAATTCAGGGGAATATTTTGACCTGAGCATTATCGAGTCCCTGGCCTGCGGGACGCCGGTGGTGGCCTTCCCGGACGTTGTCATGACGGAGTTTGTCAAACACGGAGAAACCGGATATTTGATCAATGGCGTCGGGGACGCCCAGAGCACGCTGAAACAGATTCCCGCGCTTGACCGGAACCTGTGCAGGCAATGGGCAGAGGAGCGTTTTAGCAAGGAACGCATGGTACACGACTACCTTGCGGCGTACGGGAAAATACTGGAACTGGAAAGGCCTATGGCGCGGCACGCCAATCCACCCTGGGGAAGATGGGAGGTGCTGCTGGATGAAACGACTTACAAGGTAAAGAGGGTCACGGTGTTGCCGGGCAAGCGGCTCAGTTATCAGAAACACACCAAACGGAACGAGCACTGGAGCGTCATCAGCGGAAAGGCGCTGGTAACGTTGGACGGGAACGAAATACTGCTGGAAGAAGGGCAGGCGCTTGACATACCAAAAGAAATTGCCCACCGTGTTTTAAATCCGGGGATAATTCCCCTTGTGTTTATTGAAATCCAACGGGGCAGCTATTTAGGGGAAGATGACATTGTCAGGATGGAAGACGACTACGGCCGTTCCTGAAACATTCATTCGATAAGACAAGTGGCGAGTGACAGGTAACGTTTTTTTCCGTCACCCCCCTTTTCAGGTTCAAGTTCCTCTTTGCAGGTTCCTCCCTTTGCGGGTTCAAGTTTGCAACTTGAACCTAATGGTTTATGTATTTCTAGGCGTTGTGACTGTTCAACTGGTTATCGCTCGCTCAAACCCCAAGGTTCAGGTTACAAACCTGAACCCGCCAAGTCAGGATGGAAGACGACTACGGCCGTTCCTGAAACATTCATTCGATAAGGCAAGTGACGGATGACAGGTAACGTTTTTTTCCATCACCCCCCTTTTCAGGTTCAAGTTCCTCTTTGCGGGTTCCTCCCTTTGCGGGTTCAAGTTTGCAACTTGAACCTAATGGTTTATGTATTTCTGGGCGTTGTGACTGTTCAACTGGTTATCGCTCGCTCAAACCCCAAGGTTCAGGTTACAAACCTGAACCCGCCAATGGGCAGCAGGGAATGTAACGATTGCGGATTGCTGAATGCGGATTGAGAAACCTCCGCGGTGGGTTCAAGTGTCACCGCGGGTTCAAGTTTGCAACTTGAACCTGAAGGTTTATGTATTTCCGGGCGTCGTGACTGTTCAATTGGTTATCGCTTGCTCAAACCACAAGGTTCAGATTGCAAATCTGAACCCGCTACCGCACCCGCCCGATTGGTAGGAGCAGTCTCCGACGGCGATTGAGGATGCGGACATCGTACATGCACCCGTTCGCCAACAGGAGTTGGCTCCTACCAGAAACGTTGATGTATTTAATGGTGTGTGATGTTCGAACAGCTATCGCTCGATCAAACTATTGAGGTTCAGGTTGCAAACCTGAACCCGCGTTTGTTGGGAACCCGCAGTTGGTGGGATCCCGCGGTTGGTGGAAAGCCGCGGTTGGTTGGGGAAACCTGAACCCGCGGTTGTTGCAGTGACGTTTCCCGTCACTCGTCACCCGACGCACGTCACTTTTCCCTCTTCCCATTTCCCTGGGGACAGGTCTCACTCGTTCGTCTTGCCAATCACCCGGTGGACGGTCTTGCTGAGTTCTTCAATGCGGTATGGTTTCACCATTACGCCTTTGAAATGGTGTTTTTTGTAATCGGACATTGTCGCATCGTCAGAATAACCGCTCGAAACAATCGCCTTCACCTGAGGGTCTATCCTGATGAGGTTACGAACCGTTTCCCTTCCGCCCATGCCGCCCGGAATGGTCAGGTCGAGAATAACCACGTCAAATGGCCGCCCGGCCTCTTTTGCCTCGGTATATAATTTAATCGCCTCGTCTCCGTTTTTGGCAGAGTCCACCTCATAGCCCAGTTTGGTTAGCATCCTTCCGGAGATATCCCTTACAAACTCTTCGTCGTCCATAACCAGAACCCGTCCTTTGCCGTGAATGAGCCGGTCTTCAGCCTCTTTCCGGGGAATAAATTCTTTTTCGGACGCAGGGAGATAGACGGAGAACGTAGCGCCCGCCCCAACGGACGATTCCGCCGTAATGTACCCCTCGTGGTTTTTGACGATGGAGTACGCGGTCGCAAGCCCAAGCCCGCTGCCCTGTTTCTTGGTCGTAAAATAAGGATCAAATATTTTTTCAATATGCTCTTTCGGGATGCCCATCCCGCTATCCTTCACGGTTATTTTTATATATCTTCCCTCTTTCATCGGGAATTTGGTTTTCGCGCCGTTGGAATAATTTTCGGCGGACACTTTAATCTGGCCGCCCTTGGGCATGGCCTCTTTTGCATTGATGACCAGATTATGAATAACCTGGGTTATCTGCCCCGTATCCACGTCAACCGGCCAGAGGTCCTGCGCGATGGACACATCACACCTGACGTTGGAACCGCTCAGGACGAAGGCGGCCGAGTCCTTTACCAATTCAACGATAGATACGGTTTGTTTGACGGGCTTTCCACCCCTGGCAAAGGTCAGCAGTTGCTGGGTCAGGCCTTTCGCCTTTAACGAAGCCTTTTCCATGCTGTCCAGTGCCGTATAGATTTTATCCTGAGGGCTTACGAGCGACCGGGCAAGGGAAATATTGCCGATGACTCCCATCAAAAGGTTGTTGAAATCGTGGGCAATACCCCCGGCAAGCACGCCCAGTGCTTCGAGTTTGCAGGTTTTAATAAACGCCTCTTCTTTCATTTTTCGTTCACGGATATCGTGGATAATTACAATGGCCGCCGGCTTCCCATGCCAGTATGTCCTGGAAGCGGCTATTTCCACGGGTATCGTCTCTCCGCCCTTTTGCAGGATGGCGGTTTCGTGTTGTCTGACGTAAGGCATCTCTCCAAAGATTTTTCTGTATGATTCCATTTCGGCATTGAATTTTTCAGGCGGGTAAAAATCTTTAATGCTTAACTCGAACAGTTCCTCTGTAGCATAGCCGCTTATCGCCCCGGCCCGTCCGTTTGCGTAAACAACGTTGCCCTCGCTGCCCATGGTAATGATAATGCCGTCGCTGGCGTTGGCGGCGAGCGCGCGGAAATTCTCCTCCGATGCCTGAAGCTCACGCGTCCGTTCCAGCACCCGCGCCTCAAGCTGTTCGTTCAGCAGTTGCAGCTCGCGGTGCATGAGAATCAGGTCGGCGTTTTGCTGCACGGAATTTTCATACGTGGAGAGGAGAAAATTCAGAATCTGCCTGCGGCCCGCGTGTATTACATACCGTTCCCCGGCAAATCGCACCTCCAGCTCCTTCGTGTTTATCTCTTCCCCTTGCTTTGATACGGTCAGGAGCGTCTCGATTTTGGAAATGAGATACTTGTCGTCATAGGGTTTGGTAAAATAGCCGTCAGCGACCACCGACGACTTGCGGGAGGCGTCTTTCCTGTCCGTTAGCGCCGTTATCAGGATAATCGGGGTGCCGTGAAGGTCCCTGTCGCTTTTTACCTTCTCGACAAATTCGTACCCGTCCATCACGGGCATAACGACGTCGCTAATGATAATCGTCGGCTTGTATTTTTTTGCCGCCTCGTAGCCTTCTTTGCCGTTTGCCGCGACCATGACCGCATACCCCTTGTCCTCCAACAGGTACCGGAGCTGCTCGGCCTGGGTGGGGCTGTCCTCGACAACGAGGATAGTGACCAGCTTGCAGGTCATGTCCTGCTTTGTCTTCAAGGCAAGGGTTGCGTGGATGCGCGCCAGCAGGAATTCCTCGTTGTAGGGTTTTACGATAAAGTCGTCCGCCCCGCAGGCAAGACCCCTGATGATTTCTTTCGGGTCGGAAAGCTGGGTGAGCAGGATAACCGCGATGTCCTTGTATTTGTCGCTCCTTTTTAACAGTTGGCAGAGCTGATAGCCGTCTATCTCCGGCATCAGGATATCGCTGATGACAATCACCGGTTTCTGCTGCTCCACCAGGGAGATGGCTTCTCTGGCGCTGTAAGCAACGGCAATGCGGTAGCCAAGCTGCTTCATGATTGCCTCCAGTTGCCTTGCCTGCGTTTGACTGTCCTCGACGATGAGAATATAGCCTTCGCTCTTCATAAGTCTGTCTCCTGTTTCCTGATGTTTTTTACCCGCCCCACAAGCCCCTCCCAGGAGGGAACTCTTTGCGGGTTCAAGTTTCCTTTGCGGGTTCAGGTTTGCAACCTGAACCCTGGGGTTTGATTGCACTATACCGCGTTGAATCGTCACGGCATCCGTTAGCACACAAACCTTCAGGTTCAAGTTGCAAACGTGAACCCGCGGAGAAATAAAATGAAAATTCCTGACCCGAAATAGGGATGTGTAGCGCAGGCTTCCAGCCTGCATAGTATTGAATTCAAAAGCAGGCAGGATGCCTGCGCTACACACGGTTTTTAAGAACGTGTTATATGTTACCCGTACTCCTTCCACTCGTCAAGCTTTTAAGCGCCGCGGCTATCTTCGCCGGGGAGAGCACGTATGTCGCGGCGCCGAGGCGCATCGCCTCCCCCGGCATACCGTACACAACCGAGCTTTCTTCATCCTGTGCGATGGTTATCGCGCCCTTGTCCTTCATCACCTTGAGTTCGTCCGCCCCGTCTTTTCCCATACCGGTGAGGAGCACGCCTATGATATTTTCTCCAAAAACATGCGTAACGGAACGGAAGAGATGGGAGACGGAGGGACGCGTCCCGTTTTCCGGTTTATCCCTCGTCAGCACAATCCGGCCGCCCCGCATCTCCATGTGAAAATCATCCGGCGCAAAGTACACGTGTCCCGGCAGCGGGTGGTCGCCATACCTGGCAATATGCACCGTAAGACCGGTGGTCTGCCCAAGCCATGACGCCATGCCTTCGAGAAACCCCTTCGCAATGTGCTGTACAATTAATACCGGAACCGGAAATTCACGGGGCAGCCCGGCAAGTATTGTTTGAAGCACGGGCGGGCCGCCGGTAGACGCGCCGATAGCGACCATCTTGATATTGCCCCGCGTTTGCACGGACGCCGTTTCAAACATGTCCCTATCCGCCGCGCCGGTGAATCGCGACCTGTTCCAGCGTTTTACCACCCTTACCTCAGACATCAGCCTCACCGTCTGGACAAGGTTCCGCGCCGCGTCCTCATATCCCGGATGACCATTGCCGGGCGGTTTTTCCGTTATAGCGACCGCCCCCGCCTCCATGGCGCGGAACGACTGATCAACGTCACTGGGATCGAAACTCGCGCTGACGATAACGATGGGCACCGGGCTTGTTTCCATAATCCTGCGGGTTGCTTCAAGGCCGTTCATCTTCGGCATGTTGATATCCATGGTGATGACGTCCGGTTTATGCTCCTGAACCAGTGCAAGCGACTCTTCGCCGTTTTCCGCCATACCGATAACGTGAATGTCTGCGCCCTCAAGGATATTTTTCAGGTGCTGGCGGACTACCGCAGAATCTTCAACGATAAGGACTCTGATCATGTATTTCTCCATACTTTCGGGTGACGAGGGACGAGTGTCGGGTGACGGGAAAAACCGTCACCTGTCACCCACCACTTGTCACCTGAGTTCATTTTTAACTTACTGAGACGCAACCGGCGGCGATTGACAATGTACAACGCCGCACATGCGCCCGATCGCTCCTACCAAAAACATTGGTAACAATTTAGCTTTTTGAAAAAGGCAGCGCCGATCCCTTGTGGTCTGCTTTTGCGGGGGATAAACCACCCGCGCTACGTATTTCGTTTATGTTGGTTTTTTCAAAAAGCTTACGCGGGTTCAAGTTTGCAACTTGAACCTGAAGGTTTATGTATTTCTGGGCGTTGTGACTGTTCAACTGGTTATCGCTCGCTCAAACCCCAAGGTTCAGGTTGCAAACCTGAACCCGCCCGAATGGAAACCCGTGTGTACGCACAACACACACCGTCTCGCCTCTTGCTTCTAACTTCTCGCCTCTCGCTTCTTGCTTCTCCTCTTCAAATCAACCTCCTCACCACCTCCAGCAAGTTGCTCTGGCTGAAACTGCTTTTGACGATGTAGGCGTTGGCGCCCACCTCAATGCCGCGCTCGCGGTCTTCCCTGGCCTCAAGCGCCGTCACCAGCACGATGGGGACCTCCGCAAGCTTCTTGTCGCCCCGAATCCTGGCGGTAAGCTCAAAACCGTCCATTCTCGGCATTTCAATATCCGACACGACCAGATCGAAACGTTCGGTCTTCAGGGTGGTAATTGCGTCAATGCCGTCAACGGCGGTCTTTACGTCGTACCCTGCGGACTCCAGGATGTTTTTCAAAAGAATCCGCGAGGTGATGGAGTCCTCGGCGACCAGGACGGATTTCCGTTTTGTCTCGGCCTTTTCAGCCGCAACAGCCTGGACTGCCGGAGCGCCCGCGGTCTTTATCGCCGAGCGTATCAAATCGGGCGCATTCAGGATGGGCACAGGCCTGCCCGTTCCCACAATCGCAGCACCGGCGATATTCCGCACACGGGAAAGCTGTTTGCCGAGGTTTTTAACCAGTATCTCCTGTTCGCCCAGCACCCTGTCCACCCCGAATGCAATGCGTTTCCCCGAAACACGGAGGAGCAGCACCGCCGTAAAATCAGACCGTTCCGTCTTCCTTTTTTTGTAAGTCAGCCCCAGCGCCCGCTCAAGACGCACAAAAGAGACCGGGCGATCATTAATCATTACCGTTTCCTTATTTTCAACGGTCTTTATTTCTTCGTTTCTGACGCGGGTCGTCTTTTCCACGTTCGTCGTCGGCACGAGAAACACCTGGTCTGCCGCCTGCACCGAAATCCCCCTGAAGGTCGCAACCGTCAGAGGAAGGACAACCCGAAACCTTGCGCCTGCATGGGGAGTCGTTTTTACCGACACGCTGCCCCCCAGTTTTTCAACCTTCTCCTGAACGATAGCCAGACCCAGCCCCCTGCCGGAGAGGTCGGTTATTATCGGACTCGTGGAGATGCCCGAATGAAAAATGAGATAGAGCGCCTCCTGCTCGCTGAGATTATCCGCCTCTATCCGGGACAGTATCCCGTGCCTTACCGCCGTCTCTTTTACCTGTACCGCGTCAACGCCCTCCCCGTCGTCCGAAACGGTTATTTCCACCCTGTTCCCGTCAAGGTGGTCAATGCCGATGGTGATCACACCCCGCCGGGGTTTCCTGTATGACGCCCTTATTTCAGGCGTTTCAATGCCGTGATCTATGCTGTTTCTCACCAGATGGATGAGCGGGTCTTTCAACTCCTCCAGGATGCGACGGTCAATTTCAATGGATTCTCCGCGAATCACCAGGTCAACTTCCTTCCCCTGTTCACGCGACACATTGCGGACGAGCAGCGGAAAGCCTTCCAGGAGCGACGCGAAGGGAAGCAGCATGGCCTGTTTCATGTCATCGTGGAGGCCGTCGGCCATCCTGCCAAGGGTTTTATTGTGCTGCATGGCCGATTTTGTCATCGCGGCGAGACTGCCTTCCATAGATTTTATGTGCGTTTGCATCCAGCCAAAGGACTCCTGCAGTGCGGCGGCCAGCGCCGGGGCAGCGCCCTTTTCCCCGCCTCCGTTCCTTCCCGCGCGCCCCTGCTTGTCTTTGGAAATATCAAAAGAGACCTTCGCAATTTCCCTCTTGCACAATTTCAACGTGTCGGCGATATTTTTCAGATCCAGGGCGTACTGCTCGGTTATCTGTTTCACGGAAAGCATTTCTTCCGCCTGAAGCAGGAGCGATTCCAGTTTTGTCGTGGATATCCTCACCGTTTCCGGCGTGACAGGCTGCGCCTTGGCGGATTGCTGCCCCCGGGGCATTTGCGTCTCCCCCAATCCTTCCTGCGCTGAGGGAAATGAAGGCATCCGGTTGATGGATATCCTGGTTCGTAATTCCTGCTCCTCGGACGGGAGCAATATTTCCCCTTTCTCCGTGGCCCCGGCCTCGATCTGCGCAAGCGCCCGCACAAGCTTGTGAATCTGCGCCTTCTCCGGGGCAGGCTGCCCTTCTTCCAATGAAGCGAGGATAATACTGATGACGTCAATCGCATGATAGAGGGTGTCAAAAAGCTCCGGAGACGGGCTTATCTTTTTCTGCTTCCACATCGCAAATACGCCCTCGGCGGCCTGGCAAATGGCTTCGATATCGCCCACGTTAACCGCACGGGCGGCGCCCTTGAGGCTGTGGGAACTCCGGTAGATCGTTTCCAGGGTTTCCACCTGGACGTCTGGCGGCGGCTGTTTTTCCAGTTCAATCAGTCCGGAGGTCAGGGTCTTGAGGTGATCCTGCGCCTCGACCTTGAACGTCGAAAGCAACCGTTTGCGGAAAGCGTCTTCTTTTTTATCCATAGCGTTCTGATTCTCTTGAAACCACAGATTTCACAGATTACACCCTAAGTAGGGACACGGCGCACCGTGTCCCTACGTGAACCTCCCTTCGCGGGTTCAAGTTTGCAACTTGAACCTGAGGGTTTATGTATTTCTGGGCGTTGTGACTGTTCAACGGGTTATCGCTTGCTCAAACCCCAAGGTTCAGGTTGCAAACCTGAACCCGCGAAGATAATTATTCCCATCTGTGCAATCTGTGAAATCCGTAGTTCCTAAATTTTATAATATTCCACCATCGTCTTCAGTTTGCGGCCTAATTCCTGGAGGCTCCGCACGGTGCTTTCTACCTGCTTCGTGCTGGCGGCGTTCTGCGTCGTCGCCTGCTTGATGTTCGCCATCGCCATAGCCACCTGGTCCATCCCCACAAGTTGCTGCTGACTGGATGCCGCGATCTGGGTCACCGCCTGGGCCGCTTCGGCAATGCTCCGCGAAAGTTCCTGAATGGCGTTGCCGGTGCCGGCAGACTGCTTCACCGTGGCGTCAACCGCCCTGCTTCCCTTTTCCGTCGCCATCACCGCCGCGCCGCTGGTCTTCTGGATATCGTTCAGGATCGTCCTCACCTGCCTGGTCGCCTGCTTCGACTGCTCGGCGTGGTTCTTGATTTCCTGCGCCACGACGACAAACCCCTTCCCGTGCTCGCCCGCCTTTGCGGCTTCAATGGCCGCATTGACGGCAAGCAGGTTCGATTGCTCGGCAAGGTCGTCCACGGCGGCGATAATTTCCCCGATCGCCTGGTTATGCTCGCTCAGCTTGACGATGGTCTCCGCGATATACTCCATCTGTTCCTTCAGTTTGTTGATGCCCTCGATGGTCTCGTTTACCGATTTTGCGCCGGTCTGCGACACCTGCACCGCATTCTGGGCAAGGGTGGAAACGTGCCGCGCCTTCTGTGACGAGACGTTAGCCGTCTGTTTCACCTCTTCAACCGTCGTCGTCGTCTCCGTTACGGCCACGGCCGTTTGTTCCGAACCGGCGGCAAGCTGCGCCGTGGTGGTGGCAATCTGGTTCGAGGATGAGGCGAGGACGTTTGTCGCCTCCATAATGTCCCGCGTCTGCACCTTTAGTTTTTCCACCATGGCGCGAACCGTTCGCACCAGGACGCCCACTTCGTCCTGCCGGTTGTGAGAAGGGACAAGAACCGTCAGGTCTCCGTTGCTGATACGGACAATCTGTTCCGAAATATTTCTCACGGGTCTTGCAATCATCCGTGCGGCAAAATACGCAATAAGCGCCACAAAACCGCCGACAATCAGTGCGGTCCATATAATCCACAGCCCCATGTCTCTTACGGGCGCAAACGCCTCTGCAACGTCAATCTCTGAAAGCACCGTCCAGCCCAATCCAAACATCTTGTCGAGTTCATTGCCCGCGGAGGCGCCGACGATGGGTATGCCTCTGTAATCGGGGTAAATGCCGGCCATAGTCCTTCGCTGTGACTGGAACGCCTTTACCGGTTCCGTATCCACCTTCTGTTTCAGGATTGCGTTATCAATGAATCGCGACTCGGTAATCATGTGCCCGTCTCTGTCAACGAGATAAACCTCTCCCGTCCGCTCCATCCCTTTTCTATTGGTCGTAATATCATTAAGCGCCTTTAACTCATACCGGTTGACAATCACGCCTATCAGCTCTTTTGTTGTCATGGATAAAACGGGGGCCGAGACTGCAATAAGGCGCGTGTCTGTGGTTTCAGAGCGATAGACGGATTTGACATAAACATCCTTTTTCCCTTCAGTAAAGTAATCTACCTTCGATCTGTCGCTGCCGATACAGTCTTTATCGGTAGAGGCCGCTACCCGGCCTTCTGTGTTGAGAACGGATATGTCGTAACAATCCGGATCGAGGGGCTTTTTATTTTCCAGCAGATGTTTGCTCAGGTCTTCGGACAGGCGTTTGACGTCGGGAACTTTCTGATTTATTTTTTCGAGATAGTCGCGTATCAAACCATCCGAACTGAAATCGTGCACCTTGCCGGCCTTTGTCTTCAAATAGTAGACAATTGAGGTTTCCTTCGATTCTACAATGGTTGTAAGGCTGTTAAAGAATTGTTTCTGCATGGTTTTTTTGCCGGAGAGATAACTCAGATACCCGACGATTGCGATCGGTACGAGCGAAACAGCCAGCAACAACAGAATCAATTTGCCTTTTAAACTCCTGCTAATAAAATTTGCCATGTTGTTCTCCTTATATTTCCACCAATTCGTGAACGACAATTGATTTGTCCGATAATAATTTTTTTGCATCCAGGATCACCGTCAGGTCTTTTGTAATGCCCATCAGATATTCCTCCCGGATGCCTGTCAACGTGGGCAGCGACGTCTGCAGTTCGCCCACGGCGACCGTGCGGGCGCCCGCAATAGCGTCAGCAAGGATGCCGAACTCCATGCCATCGGCTGAGAGGATGATGACCTTGTTGAGATCGGTCAGTCCCTTTTCGGGCAGCTCAAAGAATTTTTTAATATCGAGCACGGAAAGGATCTGACCGCGCACGTTTATGATGCCCAGCACAAACGGAGGCGTGCAGGGCACCGGCGTGAATTCCTTCAATGGATAGATTTCCCGCACGTATTCCGACGCCACGGCATATCTTTCGTATGCCAGCGCAAATTCAACTACGTGGAGAAACTCCTCCGACTCCGGTTTTTTCTCCGGTTCCCTGGCGGCCACATTTGCCCTGTCTTTAAGGATCCGGCGCTTGTCAGCATCCGTCAGGCGCTTGCCGTGATCCAGGGAAAATTGCGTGTTCTCAAGGCGCTGGCGGACTTCATTCCAGTCAATGCCTTTCGCCTGCCCCTTCCGTATATCACTTTTTTTATTGCTCATACCGTTTGTCCGTAATGTTTTGTCCGTTAATGTAGGGACACGGTGCACCGTGTCCCTACTTTCCGCCCCGTCACACGTCACCCCTTTGCGGGTTCAGGTTTGCAACCTGAACCTGAAGGTTTATGTATTTCTGGGCGTTGTAACTGTTCAACTGGTTATCGCTCGCTCAAACCCAAGGTTCAGGTTGCAAACCTGAACCCGCCATGGGAACCCGCCGTGGCAAACCCGAACCCGCCGCGTGCAGGGCGAAGAGGTTCTTCGCCTACAGGCGCAACTGCTACTGAATCATCGCCTCAATAATTTCAGAAAGCCTTCCGGCAGTCATGCCTTCAGACTCCGGAAGCGATTCGTCCGGTTTACGGGCAGACGCAAGTTCGAAGGCGTTTCGCAGATACCGCCGCGAGGCATCCGGTTCTCCCCGTTGCTGCATCAGGTTTCCCATGACAAAATAAGCCAGGACAAAATTCTGGTCGAGATACAAGACCTTCTTCAACGCCTGGATGGAATCTTCCATCTGACCGCATTCCATCAGAATGGTGGCAAGCAGAAAGTGATGCGCCGGGTTGAGCGCGTCGGCGGCAATCGCCTTTTTACACCATGTCATCGCATCGCCAAGCCTGCCCTGATTGGCGCAGACGCGCGCCAAAAGGGACAATGCCTTCGCATCGCCGTTGCCGCTTGCAAGACAACCGTCAAGTTTCTCCACCGCTTCGGCATAGCGACCGTGCTCGAACATCGTCACGGCTTCCGCATAAGGATCTGTCGGCATTTCCTGTGTTTTTGGTTTCTCCCCGTTTCCGGTTGTCGCGAAACCGGCAGAGGCGGAAACCCCCTGCGGTTCAGGAACACGCGCAGCAGACCGCGGCAATACAACCTCCGGTTCGACATGCATTGTATACGGTGGAACGCCGGCATAGCCGATATTTTCTGTAGTCTGTGGTTTTTTACTGCCCTTTTTGTAAATTGTTGCGCCGGAGAAGTTGACGGTGACAAACCGTGAGGAGATAAACCGGAAGGTTTCCGCCGGGCTGACAAAAAGCCACCCGTCCTTCATTAAAGAGTTGTAAAGTCCCAGAATGACCTTTTTTGCCCGTTCATCGGAAAAATACATAAGCACGTTGCGGCAGAATATCACATCCATGGCGTTCGTATTGTTCAAAAGCGACGGATAAACGTCCTCGGCCAGATTGAGATACTCAAACGCGACCATCTTCTTGATTGCAGGCGTAATCCGATAATGACCGTCCGTTGTTTTCTTAAAATATCTTTCCTTAATCCAGGACGGGACGTCACGAAAAGACCACTCGGAATAGAGTCCCTCAGAAGCCTTTTTCAGGGAATTGAGGTTTAAGTCCGTGGCCATGATAGTAATGTTCCAATCAGTGAGGTTGGGAATTAATTTGTTCACCAGCATGGCAATTGAGTAAGGCTCCTCGCCGGTGCTACAGCCTGCGCTCCATATCCTCAGCCGTTTTTCGCCCCCCTGCCGGGAATTTATCAATTCCGGAAGGATATGTTCTTCCATGGCCTGAAAGCTTTCTTTGTCACGGAAAAAATAGGTTTCGCCAACGGTGAGGTGGCTCGCCAGCATTTTAATGTGCTGCTGTGTTAATGGGGTTGACACGAGCCACCGGGCAAATGCCTCCGCGTCGGAAAAGCCAAATTCCGCGGCTGCGGAGACGATCCCGCGCGCAAGGTCGCCCAAGCGGGTTTCGGGAAAATTCAAACCCACGAGAGGCGCAATCAGCTCGCTGAGTTGGTGAAGAAGTTGTTTGGGAATTTCATTGGCCATATTTTAATGTTCAGGAATTTCAATGTTTTTGTAGGAGCCAACTCCTGTTGGCGAACGGGCGCTTATGCGATGCCGTACACCCTCAATCGCCGTCGGGAGACGGCTCCTACCAATACGGGCGGGTTCAGGTTTGCAACCTGAACCTTGTGGTTTGAACAAACGATACCCAGGTTGAACAATCACAACGCCCGGAAATACATAAACCTCCAGGTTCAAGTTGCAAACTTGAACACGCAAAGGCGAAATATTTTTCGTGTTTTTTCGAGTGTTTCGTGGGCGATCGGTTGTCGCCGTAGGCCTGATTTATCTATTGTCCATCGCGTCGTACAGCGTTTTTTCTTCTCCGAGAGATAAGAATTTGTCTATGTTGTGAATAAGGGTTAACCCTCCTTCGAGTTTTACCACGCCCTCGACGTACTCCATGCCCGGCACTATCTTTTCAGGCACAATTACTTCCTGCCCGGCGCATTCAACAACGCCGCCGACTGCATCGGCCATAATACCCACAGCCATTCTCGATGTTTGCGACAGCATAAGCTTATCGTTCAGGTTTATTTCTCTCTCCGGGAGGTGAAACCGCCTGCGCATGTTGACCACGGGGATAACCCGCCCTTGTATATTCACAATGCCCATAACAATTTCTGGCGCCCTGGGCAACGGGGTGATTTCAATTGCGCTGATAACCCTCTCCACCTGGGAAAGCGGGAGTGCAAATTTGCGGTCGTCGAGGATAAAGACAACAAGTTGAGTTGGGCTGTTCATAACCATGCACGTTTTCAGTTCTTGATGTCGGGCGCAAATCAGTCACAGCCGCTTCTGTGGCAGTTATGATTGCCGTGGGATAAGCGCCCCCAGCAGGATTCAAACCTGCAGCCTTTGGCTTCGGAGGCCAACGCTCTATTCAATTGAGCTATAGGGGCATATTTGCATGTACGGTTCAAATTTTACATGAAAAGCCGAACCGGAATCAAGAGTAATATTTGACGCTTTATCCTTCATCTGATAAATCCTGTGTCTTTTATCTCGCATCCAGCCTCTTTTGTCTCGCCTCTTGTATCACGAGTCCCGTTTCACTATTTTGATTGTGATACGACGTGTCGGAGCGGCTCGCGCCCCTTTTTTTATTGACAAAACACCGTAGTGCCACTATAATGCCGCCAAATGCAACTATCTGAATTAAGCAAACTTACGAATTAAATAATAATGAAAATACCTTCTCTGGATTTACAACGGCAATATAAAACTATTCAGGATGAGATTCATAAGGCCGTTGCAGAGGTCATTGACAGCCAGTCTTTTGTCCTCGGTCCTTTTGTTGAATCTTTTGAGCACAGCATAGCTCAGTACTGCTGTACAAAACACGCCATCGGGGTCTCTTCAGGCACGGACGCAATACTGCTCGCCTTAATGGCCGGTAACGTGAAACATGGCGACGAGGTAATCACCACGCCATTTACCTTCTTCGCAACGGCAGGCTCCATTGCCCGTCTGGGCGCAACGCCGGTATTCGTGGATATAGACCCTGCCACATACAACATTGATGTGAGCAAGATTGCATCAGCGGTAAACAAAAAAACAAAGGCCATATTACCCGTGCATCTCTACGGACAGTGCGCCGATATGGACGCTATCATGGAGATTGCACGCGATAATGGGTTGATGGTTATTGAAGACGCCGCGCAGGCAATCGGAGCGGTCTACAAAGGAAGGAACGCCGGTACGCTGGGAAACATAGGATGTTTTTCGTTTTACCCGACAAAAAACCTCGGCGGCTATGGCGACGGCGGGCTTGTGACAACCGACGATGATGCACTGGCAGGGCTTATGAAAATCTTACGGGTACACGGGTCGGAGCCGAAGTATTATCACTCATTCATTGGTATTAACGGCAGGCTGGACGCACTTCAGGCCGCCATCCTATCGGTAAAACTAAAATATCTGAACGGCTGGTCTGAAAGACGCAGACAGGTGGCTTCCTATTATAGCGGGCATTTGAGCGGGTTGCCCGTTCGGCTGCCGAAGATTGAATCCTATAACACCCATATATTTCATCAATACGTCATTGCGACTCCGCAGAGGGACGAACTGATGCGTTATCTCAAGCAGGAAGGGATAGAGACGGCAATTTATTATCCCGTTTCCCTGCATTTACAAAAATGTTTCGGGTATCTGGGATACAAAGAAGGCGACTTGCCGGAGTCAGAAAAGGCCTCCCGCGAGACGGTGGCCCTGCCCATATTCCCTGAAATCACCACGAAAGAACAGGATTACGTAATTGGTCATGTAAGGAAATTCTTTAAAGGACAGTAATTTTGAATTCATTTTTCATACAAACAATGCGATTCCTGTTTGTCCCTGTCTTTTTGCTTATCCTCAACACATCCGGCTACGCGGAGGGTCTGCTGTCGGTAAAAAACGTTGTGCAGCGTCCCTTCTCCCTCTCAGCCGAACATATCAGCACGTGGAAGAAAGACGGCATCCGGGTGTTCGCCGCAACCAAGGATGCGCGGATACTGCAGGGGCCGTTTCAGATTACCGCAGATTCCGCCGTGTGCTGGTTTCATGAGGAAGAGGCTGCGCAGTATACGGAGGCGGTAGTGGAGGTGTATTGCGAAGGCAACGTCACCATCCTGCAGGATGAAAATTACGAAAAGTACGAACAGGTTTATTTACGGTTTGAGACGATGACCGGCATTGTAGTCAACCCGGACACCTTGCCCGTGGAGACCTTTGAAGAGCCGCAAAAGACGGACGTCATCCTGCGCGGCGAAGGCATCCGTTCGCTGAAAAAAGAAGAGTATCTGTCCAATGAGATACCTGCGAATATTCCGCCATCGGGACTTCCACCCAGGGAAGAAATCGTGGATATTGTCGCAGACCATATTGATTCGTGGGAAGAAGACGACAGACGGGTGGTTGTCGCCCTTGGAAATGTAAAAATAAAAAAGATGGATGCCACGATAGACGCCGACAGCGTAATCTTGTGGTTTGACAAGAAAGACGATAAGGATCAGGACTTGTCGGGACAATCATTCAGCGAAATGTACGCGGAAGGAAACGTGACCATGCGCCGCAAAGACGACGTGCAGATTGCCGACAGGATATTCGAAAACGCAAAGGAAGATAAAGGCATTCTTATTAACAGCCAGATACAAACGAAAATTCAAGGGCAGGAAAAAGGGAAAAGAACCGATGCAAGCCGCGCAAAGAAAAGGAATACGCCGCTCATGGAGGGAATACCAGCCTATCTAAAGGGAGAAGAGATCCGGCACGTAAGCAAGGGGCAGTACGAAATCAGGAACGGAGTCATCACCACCTGCGGATACGGTCATCCCCATTACCGTTTTAAGGGAAAAAAGATCAGGCTGGTACAGCGGGGCGACCATAACATTGTGTCTTCCACCCACAACACCTTTTATATGGGGCAATATCCCGTTGCGTACCTCCCCTACCTATCTCTTGACGTGCGAAAAAAAGAAAAACTCCTGAGAGACTGGGAATTTGGAAGCTCTTCGCGTTTCGGCTCGTTCATCAGGACTGACTGGGATTTATATGCCATCACGGGCGGCAGGCAAAAAGAATGGAGCGACCTTACCATGAACCTCGATTATTTAGAAGAGAGGGGACTGGGCACAGGGCTGGATTTCGAGTACAAAGGGGACGATATGTTCGGCTCCGTTGACACGTACTACATAAAAGACCAGGGCGATTTTGATATTAACCGTGTTCCCATCGAAAGCGAGGACCGGGGCACCATTCTCTGGCGACACCGGCAGGAATTGCCCTATGACTGGCGTCTGGACATGGAATATTCTTATCTGAGCGACCCCAGATTCCTGAGGGAATATTTTGAGCATGAATTCAAGGAAGAAAAAGACCGTGAGACGGTGCTGTATGCGCGGAGAATTCACGATACCTCGGCGGCGACGTTTTTGGTAAATGAGCAGTTCAATGGATTTGATACAACGGTGGATTCGCTGAGGGAAAAAAGGTATTCAGAGCGCCTGCCTGAAGCGACATACCGGGTCTTAGGAGAACCTATCTGGGACAACCGGCTTATATTTACCTCGGAATCGTCCGCCACGTATTTTAACGGCACCTTCGACCGGTCGGATATGAGCCGTCTTGATAATTCTAACAACTCCTACCTTGCCTTCGCCTCGGCAGACCAGTCAGGAGAGACGCAGCCGGTTACCAGGGTTGATACGGTAAATCGTGTGAGCATGCCCTTCAAACCGTGGTTTTTTAACATCAACCCGTTTGTAGAAGGCCGGGTGACCGCATATACGGAAAGTATTGATTCCACTGACGCAGGCGACGAAGCAGGCGGGCCGGCCACAGGCCGCTTCATCGGTTCCACGGGATTTGACTGGAGTTCCACGCACTGGCGTTCGTACAGCGTCTATAACGAAATGCTTAAGATAAACCGCCTCCGCCACGTCTTTGTCCCTGAGCTGCGATATACCTACAGCCCGGTTGTCACGGAAGACCCGAATGAGTTGTATCAATACGATGCAATTGACGCGATGGACTCGTCGCAGGTTGCCGTAATAGGCATTAAAAACATGCTGCAAACAAAACGGGGAGAACCGGGTTTCGAAAAGACGGTGGATTTTGTCACATTTAACCTGGATTACTATATGTTTCCCACGGATGCAGGCATTTATAACGACGGCATAAACGGGATTGTTATCAGAGAAGACGACTTTGTGAATTTAGACTTCCGGTCACAGCTTACCGACATCGTCGCCTTCGTTTCAGAACGAAATGAGTTCAATACGGAAGAATTTGAATTTGACGTGGTCAGCTCAGGCTTTGAGATTTACAATCCTCCCGATTGGCAATATTTTGTCGGTCACCGATTCATCAGAGACGTCAGCTCGACCATCATTCTTGCGGCAGATTACCGGATCAGCGAAAAATGGAGCATCATGGCCTCGGAGAAGTACGACTTAAAATCTCTGGCAGAGGTGGAGGATGAGGATGGCGACGTAGAGACAAAGCCCAGAAATCTGAAAACAAATTTCGTATTATCCCGGTATTTTCACGACTGGGTGGGCAGCCTTACGCTTGAGCTTGACCCGGTGCGGAATGACAATTCTTACCGGTTCGACATAACGCCCAGGGGTTTACAGAAAACAGCCCCCAGGCGGTTTTGGTTTTAGGGTATAAGAGAACAATGAAAAAAGGCGTATATCCTGGCACATTTGACCCCGTTACGAACGGACACCTCGACGTCATCAAAAGAGGCAGCATTATCTTTGACACCCTGATTGTCTCGGTAGGCCGTAATCCATTGAAAGAGACGCTGTTTTCCGTCCAGGAACGCATGGAAATGATACGGGACAATATTAAAGACTTAAAGAATGTCACCGTGGATTGTTTTGACGGCATGCTGGTGGATTATCTCGAAAAACAGCAGACAAGTATTATCCTACGCGGCATCAGAACGGTGTCCGATTTTGAAAGCGAATTTCAAAGGGCGCTGACAAACCGCGCCCTGAATAAGGCCGTCGAGACGGTATTTGTCATGACCAGCGAACAGTACTCGTTCCTGAATTCAACCTTAATTCGGGAAGCCGTGAGCCTGGGAGGAAATGTAAGCCAGTTTGTTCCGTCTGATGTTGAAAAACGTTTGAAAGAAAAATTTAAGCACCTTCACAGAAAGAATTCTTCATGAAACTCAATGTCTTTGCCATCGGCGATATTGTGGGAAAACCGGGGCGTAACATATTAAAGGATAAACTAAAGGGATTCATTGACAGGGAAGACATACACTTCTGCATTGCGAACGGCGAAAACGCGGCGGCAGGCGCCGGCATCACAGAAGACATCGCTACGGAATTGTTTTCTTACGGTATTGATGTGATAACCACCGGCGACCATGTGTGGGACAAGAAGGAAGTGCTGCATGCCCTGGAAACAAATAAAAGCATCCTCAGACCGGGGAACTATTCACCGCTGGCGATTGGAAAAGGCTACATCGTTAAAAAATCCAGACACGGAGAGCCCATGGGTGTGATAAATCTGCTGGGACGGGTGTTTATGAAGCCCATAGACTGCCCCTTCCGGGCAGTTGATGAAATCCTGAAGAGCGTCTCCAGAGAAGCAAACGTTATCTTTGTGGATATGCACGGCGAGGCGACTTCGGAAAAGATGGCGATGGGACGGTACCTGGACGGCAGGGTAAGCGCCGTTTTCGGCACACATACCCACGTGCCCACCGCCGATGAACAGATATTGCCGAAAGGAACGGCGTTTATCAGCGACCTGGGGATGACCGGCCCCCACGAATCCATCCTGGGCAGAAAAATCGAATGCGTGCTCAAGGCGGTTCTTACGCAGATGCCCACCCGGTTTGACGTGGCGGAAAATGACGTCCGCATAAACGGGATAAAGGTGGTTGTTGACAGCCAGACCGGCAAGGCCGAAGGCATAAAAAGGGTTGAAATTAGAGAAGGGAACTAAATGAATTTCCCGCGTATGTTTCCCACAATGCCTGAAGTGATGGCAGGACGGAACAAGATACTCACGATTTCGGAAATTACCCGGAGGATCCGGAACTCCCTTGAGCAGGAGTATGGTAACCTCTGGGTTGCGGGTGAAGTTTCCAATATAAAAAAACCCACGTCCGGCCACGTGTATCTGACGTTGAAAGACGCCGATGCGCAGATCCAGGCCGTGATGTTTCGATTTGTCGCAAACAATGTAAAATTTGAACTGAAGGACGGCATGGCGGTGCTGGCCTTTGGCTCCGTCACCGTATACGAGGCCCGCGGTCAGTACCAATTAATTATTGAAAAGATTGAACCAAAGGGCATCGGGGCATTACAACTGGCTTTTTTACAATTAAAGGAGCGCCTGGAAAAAGAGGGATTGTTTGACCCTGCGCACAAAAAACCGCTTCCGCTGGTTCCTAAAAAAATTGCCATTGTGACGTCTCTGACAGGCGCGGCAATCAGGGACATCCTGAATGTGATCAACAGACGGTTTGCGCGGGTAGAAATACTCATCTATCCGGTAAAAGTGCAGGGAGAAGGCGCTGCGCCGGAGATTGCGCAGGCGATTAAGGATTTAAACACAATCCCTGATATAGACGTCATGATTGTGGGAAGAGGCGGCGGCAGCCTGGAAGATTTATGGGCGTTTAACGAGGAAGTGGTCGCACGGAGTATCTACGCCTCGAAGATTCCCGTCATCTCCGCAGTCGGACACGAGATTGACGTGACTATTTCAGATTTAGTCGCCGACAAAAGGGCGCTTACACCCACGGAGGCCGGAGAACTGGTTGTTCCGCACTATGACCAGTTGAAGGATGCGCTGAGAAAAATTAAGGCTAGACTTATACAAGCATTATGTAATAAAATATTGGTAATCAAAAGCCGTCTTGCGGGGGTTAAAAATAGCTTTCCGTTCAAACGGCCGCTGGACAGGATTCTGAGATTACAGCAACGGTCGGATGAAATCATACAACGACTCGTTTCCGCCAGCAAGCATTCGCTGGAATTGGAACGGGAACGGCTGATTGGCTTGGCAAACAGATTGGACAGCGTAAGCCCTTTAAAGGTGTTGAACAGAGGTTACTCCATCACAACCAGCGTAGAAGACGACAAACCTATCAAGTCCGTAGAAGGGGTAACTCTGGGGAAGAAATTAAAAACAAGGTTTTCTCACGGCGGTATTATATCTTCCATCGTTGAAATAATGAAGTAAGTGTGGTTAAACGTTCAACGTGTTTTGCTAAATCCCTTAAGATACGCCAGGTTTATACTAACACGATAGAGCATCTTGTAAATCCCGTTAATCCTGTTTAAGCTTAGACCTATGGCAAAGATAAAATTTGAAGATGCGCTAAAAGGGTTGGAAGACGTAGTAGACCGGCTCGAAAAGGGGGATTTGCCGCTGGACGAAACCCTGTCTGAATACGAAAACGGAATTAAACTATACAAGCAGTGCATCGCCCTGCTGGAAAATGCGGAAAAAAAGATTCAAATCCTGGTGAAGGACGAAAACGGCGGCTTCCGCGCCAGGGACTTTGATATCGGACCCGCCCAAAACGACAATTCGAAATAATATTATTTCTCAAAATACCTTTGGTTTAAACAGGTAAGGAAATATGAGCAAATTATTGGACTGTGTTGAGTATCCGGAAGATCTGAAAAAGCTAAAACTGGCAGACCTGCCAAAGCTCGCCTCGGAAATCCGGGAATTAATTGTAGAGGCTGTTTCAAAAAATCCCGGGCATCTTTCTTCAAACCTCGGCGTGGTTGAGTTGACCATCGCCCTGCATTACTGTTTTGATTTCAAGAGGGATAAGATTGTGTGGGACGTTGGCCACCAGGCATACGTGCACAAAATACTGACCGGAAGAAAGTCACGGTTTCCAACGTTGCGTCAATACAAGGGACTCAGCGGTTTCCCTGACAAAAACGAGAGCATGTACGACCCCTTTACGTGCGGCCACAGCGGGAATGCCATTTCAGCCGCGCTGGGTATGTCGTGCGCCGATGCAATCCTTGGATACAAAAGGGCCATCGTGGCAATCGTGGGTGATGGCGCTATCGGGGCGGGCATGTCGCTGGAGGCGCTGAATCATGCGGGGGATCTCAATAAAAATTTATTGGTCGTACTCAACGACAATGAAATGTCCATATCCAACACGGTTGGCGCCTTTTCAAAATACCTGAATAAGATACGAACAACCCCGCTCTATACGGACTTGAAAAAAGAGGTGCATAATTTACTGAATGTGCTGCCCGTATTTGGCAAACCGGTCGGAAAAACACTGGAACACGTTGCCGAAGTAATCAGACGGGAAGCTATACCGGGCCAGATATTTGTAGACCTCGGATTCAATTATTTCGGGCCGATTGACGGGCACAATTTTCAAATATTGACTGAGACGCTGAATGACATCAAAAATCTGGAAGGCCCGGTGTTGTTGCACGTGATAACGGAGAAAGGACGGGGTTTTGAACCGGCGTCTCAAAACCCGACGCAATTCCACAGCGCGGGCAAGTTTGACACCTGCAATGGAAAGACCCTGGAGGCTGCCGGAGAGCCAAAAAAGATTTCTTACACCAAGGTGTTCGGCGATACGCTGATAGACCTGGCAAAAGCAGACCTTAAAGTGGTTGGCATTACGGCAGCCATGCCGGATGGAACCGGCACGGCGGCTTTTGGAAAGAAATTCCCGGACCGGTTCTATGACGTTGGAATCTGTGAGCAGCATGCTGTCGGCTTGGCCAACGGGTTATCCACCGGAGGGCTGAAACCCGTTATTGCTATTTATTCGACGTTCCTGCAAAGGGCGTATGACCAGGTATTTCACGATATTTGTCTGCAGCGAAATGCCGTTGTTTTCGCTATGGACCGGGCGGGAATCGTCGGCAACGACGGCCCGACGCATAATGGCGTGTTTGATATCGCTTATCTCAGGAACCTGCCGGAAATTATTCTCATGGCGCCCAAGGACGGGAATGAGCTAAAGGCCATGTTGAAAATTGCCCTGGATTCAGGCAAGGCCGTGGCAATCCGTTATCCGAAAGAGGATGTTCCTGATAAAGAAATCAACCCGCAGTATAAAACATTTGAAATCGGAAAGGCGGAGGTGCTGAGGGATGGCGCTGACGGCGTTCTCCTGGCTTACGGCGCTATGGTGCACCGGTGCATGCATGCCGCCGAAAAACTGGGTGAAAAAGGCATAGAGGTCACGGTGGTAAACGCGCGGTTCGCCAAACCGCTCGATAAATCTCTGATTCTGACTTTGGTCAGAAATCATAAGCTGATCGTAACCGTTGAAGACCATGCGCTGATGGGAGGCTTCGGCTCCGCCGTGCTTGAGCTTGTCGCCGAGGAAAGGGAAGACGCGGGTAAAATCGTGAGGATGGGGATCCCCGACCGGTTTATTGAACACGGGAATCGTGACCTGATGTTAAAAAATATGGGACTGGATGCAGACGGTATCGCCGACAAATTCAGGGCGACCCTGGAATTAATGGATATCAACAGCTCCTTCAGCAGGACAGGAAAACGGCGTTTGACCGTTTAGACAATGAAAAATATCCTCATTTTAGGCGACTTAAGCAAACAGAAGATTCATGATACTATTACCGGTTTAAGACCGTGGTTTGAGAAACACGTCCGTATTGATATTATTGATCTGTCCAAAGAAAAAAAATTTGAAAAGGCAGAAGCCGAAATGGCCGTAGTTTTCGGCGGCGACGGGGCAATCCTCTCCACGTGCAGGGGGCTCGGAAGGAATCAGATACCAATTGTGGGAGTTCACATGGGAAGATTTGGTTTTCTGGCGGAACTCATGGAAAAGGACGTATGCGTTTCCCTGGAAAAAATATTCACCGGAAGCTATCGTGTCCGGGAAAGAACGCTCCTTTTGTGCCGCATCGAACGCGACGGTAAAACCATAGAAGAATCCACGGGTATCAACGACGCGGTAATTTCGCGGTCATCGTTGTCGAGGATAATTTCTATAAAACTCACGATTGATGGTGAAACGGTGGCAACCTACAGGGCGGATGGGTTGATTGTATCAACGCCGTTAGGCTCAACGGCGCACTCGCTGTCGGCGGGCGGCCCGTTGTTGACGCCCGATCTGAATGCCTTTATTATCGTGCCAATATGTCCGCATACCCTTACCAATCGTCCCTTGGTCATTTCCGCGGATGTAAAGATCGAGATGGAGATACTTTCCCAACTGAGCGGCGCGGGTTTTACCGTTGATGGTCAGGTATTTACGGAACTGGAAACGGGCGATAAAATCAAGATTGAACGCTCTGACATCAGGGTTCAAATGATTGATACGGGAACAAGGACGTTTTTCGGCGTATTGCGTGAAAAATTGAACTGGGGAGGGCAACCGAATTATGGCCGTAATTAAGATAAAAGAGAATCGTTGCAAGGGGTGCCTGCTGTGCGTGCCCGTGTGTCACAACAAATCGCTGGTGATATCGGAAATAATCAATGAATACGGACTGCACCCGATAAAATTCAAAGAAGACGCCGAATGCGACGGTTGTAAAAAATGCGCAATAATGTGTCCTGACGTGGCGATAGAGATTTATAATTGACGGACGAACATTATCTATAAAGACATTTTTACCGGGAGGATACCTCAATGAAACAGTTACTGACGGGAAACGAAGCCGCCGCGGAGGCCGCAATACAGGCCGGCTGCAGGTATTACTACGGCTATCCCATTACCCCTCAGAACGAACTCATCAATTATATGTCGGCGCGGATGCCCGAAGTCGGCGGCGCTTTTATCCAGGCGGAAAGCGAGATTGCGGCAATTAACATGGTCTACGGAAGCGCGGCGGCAGGCGGCCGTGCGATGACTTCCTCGTCCAGCCCCGGTATAAGTTTGAAGCAGGAAGGCATCTCTTATCTGGCGGGAAGCGAGCTTCCCTGTGTGATCGTCAACATACAAAGGGGAGGGCCTGGATTGGGCGATATTTCCGCGTCACAGGCTGACTACTTCCAGGCGGTGAAGGGAGGAGGACACGGCGATTACCACACCATCGTGCTTGCACCGGCTTCCGCTCAGGAAATGGCAGACCTTGTGTACGACGCCTTTGACCTTGCGGATAAATACCGGAATCCCGTCCTGATCCTGGGAGATGCACAGATCGGACAGATCATGGAACCCGTGGAATTTCACAAAAAACAGGAAAAAGATATTCCGGAGAAATCATGGGCGCTGACAGGCGCCGAGGGAAGAAAGAAAAATGTGGTCAAATCGTTTTACCCTATAAAAGGTCAACTGGAAGAGTTCAACGCGCATTTGCAGGAAAAATACAGGACAATTGAAGCGCACGAAGTGCGGTACGAGGCCATCAATATCCACAAAGCCGATATAATTTTGGTCGCATACGGAACGTCCGCACGTGTATGCAAAGAGGTCGTTAAAAAGAGTCAGCGATACAAATTCAAGGTGGGAATGGTGCGTCCCATCAGCCTTTGGCCGTTTCCGAAAGAAATTATCCGGAAAATATCAGAAAAGGTACAATGTATCCTGGCCGTTGAAATGAGCGCGGGACAGATGGTTGAGGACGTGCGGCTGGCGGTGGAAGGAAGGTGCCCGGTTCATTTTTACGGAAGGACCGGCGGTGGAGTGCCTTCATCGCTGGAGGTAATCAGAAAAATCGTTGAAATCGTGCCTGATAACCAGGAAGCCAATACGTTGTTACAATTAGCAGAGGTAAAATAACATGCCTGCCATATATGAAAAACCAAAGACGTTTATAGATACAGCAACGCATTTTTGTCCGGGTTGCGGCCATGGGATCGTGCTACGCATGATTGCAGAGATTATTGACGCATGGGGCATCCGGGGAAAGACCATCGGGCTTGCGCCCGTGGGATGCGCCGTGCTCGCTTACAATTACCTCGATATTGATATGTGTGAGGCCGCGCATGGCCGTCCGCCTGCCGTAGCAACGGGCATCAAAAGAGTGCATCCCGACCACCTCGTATTCACGTATCAGGGAGACGGCGACCTGGCTGCAATCGGGACAGCGGAAATCATCCATGCCGCAAACAGGGGCGAGAACATCACCTTTATCTTTGTCAATAACGCCGTTTACGGCATGACGAACGGCCAGATGGCGCCTACCACCTTGCTGAACCAGAAGACAGCCACCACACCGTCAGGACGTGATGCGCAAAACTACGGATACCCCATCCGCGTCTGCGAGTTACTGGCCGTTCTGGACGGCAGCAGCTATATTGAGAGGGTCAGTTTGTCCTCTCCGGAAAACGTCCGCAAGACAAAAAAGGCGCTTGAAAAAGGTTTTAAAACCCAGATAGAGAAAAAGGGGTTTTCCCTCATAGAAATCCTGTCCCCCTGCCCTATTTACTGGAGGATGGACGCCAACGAGGCGATGAAATACATAGACGAAGAAATGGCCAGAACCTTCCCTCTGGGCGTAGTAAAAGATTGGGAACATAAGAACTGATTACCCTTCAATACACCGCAAAGAACGCGGCAAACGCAGAGATTTTTCAATACTGGTTTTAACCTCTCTGCGACCTTTGCGCCTCTGCGGTGAACGATAAAATTGATCTATGACGGAAAAGATAATCTTAGCGGGTTTTGGCGGACAGGGCATGATGCTCCTGGGGAAACTGCTTGCGCAGGCGGCCATGGCCGACGGCAAATATGTAACCTATTTCCCTTCTTACGGCACTGAAGTCCGGGGCGGCACGGCCGTCTATCACCTCGTCATATCGAATGAAGAAATCTTCTCCCCGCTCATTGAAGAAGCCGATACCCTCATTGTTATGAACCAACCCTCGTTTCAAAAGTATAAAGACCTGTTAAAACCAGACGGGTTGCTCGTCCTGAATTCCTCCATGATCAAATCAAACGACCTTCCCGATGTCAAAACATATCAAGTGCCTGCGACGGAGATTGCCAGCAAGTTAGGGAATGTGCTGGTCTCGAATATTGTCATGTTAGGCGCCTTCCTTGCGATAAAGAAATTATTCTCCGCAAATCTCATTCTTGACCAATTGCAGGCAATGCTCAGGGGAAAAAAGGGAGACCTGTTTTCCCTTAACAAACAAGCCCTCGAAAGCGGCATGCAGGTGATTAAAACCGTATAATTACGCAAAATTGAGGAGAAAAATCATGAAGGTAAAACTTAAACAATATATCGTTGAATACATACGGGAATGGAGGATTATATGACAACTGTTGCCAAAAAAGTGTTCGATGAGGCGTTGTCGCTTCCAGCCGAGACTCGGGTGGTGCTCATAGAGAAACTACTTATCAGTCTCAACTTGCCCACGCAACCGGAAATAGATCATCTGTGGGCTGAGGAAGCAGAACGACGCATTTCCCAAATCGACAAGGGTGAGGTGAGATTAGTGCCCGGTGAAAAGGTTTTTGCTGATATCCGTAAAAAGTATCGGCGATAATGAAGTTCTACTTTCATCCTGAAGCCGAAGCCGAATTTGACAGATACGTGAATTATTACGAGCACTGCAAGCCTGGACTCGGTCTTGAGTTTGCGGAGGAAGTCTACGCCACAATTGGCCGTATCATTCAGTATCCGGCCGCATGGTTTGCATTGTCCAGGAACTCCCGCCGTTGCTTAGTCAATAGATTCCCCTATGGAGTGATTTATCAGATCAAGTCTCGTGCTCTTCGCATCATAGCGGTAGCCCATCTTAACCGACGGCCAGGATACTGGAAAGAGAGACTATAGCTGAACAAAATACCACCTGAATGAGAAAGCGTTTAAAAGCCAAATCATAACAAAATTAAACATGTATCGTAATTCAGCATAATGATAAATTTTTGAGACATATACCGAAATATCGCCATATTTCAGCGTAATTCCGCCTATTTTTGCTTTATATCCGCAGTGTCATCCAAATACTATGCTGACAATTGTGGAATAAAGATAAAAATAATTAAATAACTACCATTTTTGGTAAAATGAAACCATGGATAAACATGAGAAGCTCCTGCTTAAGATTCTGAGTGGAACATCAGATGCAAATATTCAATTTGAAGATTTATGCAGCCTGCTGAAACATATAGGTTTCGATATGAGGGTTAAAGGCAGTCATCACATGTTCAGAAAGAAAGCTGTTATAGAAAAAATTAATCTTCAGCGTGAGGGCAACAAGGCAAAGCCTTATCAGGTTAAACAGGTGAGAAATGTTATAGCGAAATATAAACTCGGAGGAACTATTGATGTATAGATATGAAATTATTATTTACTGGAGTAATGAAGACAATGCGTTTATAGCAGAGGTACCTGAACTTCCAGGGTGTATGGCACATGGAAATACACCGGAAGACGCATTGAAAAATACTAAAGAAGCAATTCAATTATGGATTGACACTGCTAAGGAGTTTGGCGATCCCATACCTGAGCCTAAGGGAGAAAGATTGATATTTGCTTAAAATCAAATATTCTAACCGTCCGGGAACTCCTTAGCCTTCACGGTGTAAAAACGACGTTCTACACCCATGTTTTGAGCAAAGGAGGTCGCGGTGTCCAAAGCCCGGTTGTTGGCAGGATTATACAGTCTGTATAATCCGGAATGGGCAATTGGTGAAAATGCAGCTACAGCTTGATGCGAAAGTAATTACAACACGTGACAGAAGGCACACCAACTTCTTATACATATCGAAACAGTCTGTGTTTGCCGTTTTATACAGATTGTATAATCATTGTTAGGCGCCATCCGCCAAGGCACCTGTAGCAGTTAACTGCCAAGCCACCAAAGGAGGAATTGTCCAACATGACAATCAACACAAGCGAGCGGGTTCAGTACGCAGCCTACGTAGGTCTCTCCCTAGGCATCTTTGCCCTCACCGCTCTCGCTTACCTCGCATATCCATCTCTCTTCCAGCGATTTCTCAGTAGGGCCAACCCCCTTCTTGCGGTCGCTCTCGTTGGCATCCTGGGCGCGCTCTTCTTTTTGCTTGCCGTCCGTCGCGATTGGTTTTTAGTCATCACGAGCGCTGGCTCCGGACGGCTACTCGTCGTATTGGCAGCTGCAACCCTTATGGCACTAGTCATGATCGCACTCGATCTTGGCGCCCGCTTCCCACGCGACATGAACGTCCCGTTCCCCGGATCTGTTCTCTTCTACCCAGTAACCGCCTATATCGTAGAGATTCTCCTCCATGTGCTCCCCCTTACAGCCCTTCTCCTCATCCTCTCCGGACTCCTCAAAGGCGTCCCTTTGAATACACTCGCCTGGGCCTCGATCATTGTCGTCGCACTAATCGAACCCGTCCTTCAAATCAGCTACGGGTGGCCGCCGCTCGTCGTCCTCCACATCTTCGCCTTCAACTTCATCGAGCTGGCCATGTTCAAGCGGTACGACTTCCTCACCATGTATGCCTTCCGTCTCGTCTACTACATTCTCTGGCACATCCTATGGGGCCACTTCAGACTAGGGCTGCTGTTCTAGCAGGGACAAGGCTATCCCACCCCATCGCCTCGGCCTTATCGTCGAAAATGGTGCCTAACAACTCGACGGAGCCGACCTGGCCAGCCCAGTGTCAAGCCGTGCGTTCGATAGTATCCTTGGGCTGGCCAGGCTGCTCGTCTCGTGGCCGTTAGATATAAGATAAGAAAGAAAATATAAATGGGAGCAGTAAGTGCGTTATTATTTTGGCTGGGATCCCAAGAAGGCAAAAGCAAATGAAACATCCATGAGCCGTTGGCTCACAAAGGGGGATGAAAATTTAATAACTGTCATGCCCGAATGCTTCTATCGGGCATCCAGTGTTTTTTGCGATACTGGCGAAAACAAAAAGACTCTGGATTCCCGCTTAAAGACCGCGGTAATGACAATCTTAATCAAAGAGGTATTTTCAGGTGAAAAAAGAATACGATTTTTCGAAAGGTGAGAGGAGTAAGTTTTATCGCCCAGACGCTGAATTGTATCTACCTATCTACATCGAACCTGACATGATGGAAGTACTAAGAAAATTCTCCCAGAAAAAAGGTGTTGAGATTGCAACGATAGTGAATGAGTGGGTCAGAAAAGACATTTCCATAGTAGAAACAATAATAAAATAGCACACAACCATCACTCCACAGGACGAAGCGATACTACCGCCACACCTGTGAATTTCAGTTGTCTCAAATCCGATAGGTTATAGCACTTGCACCATGCCCTTAAACTGCCTGCCGCGTTCCTCGTAATTCAGGAACATGTCGTAGCTGGCGCAGGCGGGAGAGAGCAAAACGACATCTCCTGCTTTAGCCAGAGAATTCGCCTGCCGGAAGGCGCCTTCAAAGGTTTTTTGTAAGCAAACGAAAGGGGCTTCTTTCCCTCCCTTTTTCTCGAGAACGAGTTCCTGTATTTTTCCCGCCGTCTTTCCAATAAGGACGACGGCTTTTGTATTCCGTACGCATGCCTCTGCAAATTCACTGAAGCTGCTGCCCTTGTCATACCCCCCCGCAATCAGGATTACCGGCGCTTGAAAGGCCATGATGGCGGCAATGGACGATTCCGGCGTCGTTGCCTTAGAATCGTTATAATACCGTACGCCGTTTATCTCACGCACAAATTCGAGCCGGTGTTCTAATCCGGTAAAGGTTGTTACTGCCTTCTCAATGTGCTGTTTCCTCGCACCGGCCAGATAGGCGGCGCAGGAGGCGGCAAGGACGTTTTGGAGATTGTGGATGCCGGGTATTTTGATGCTTGGTATACACGGGATTACCACGCCTTGGCCATTGAGAGAAATTACCATGTCATTGCCTCTCACAAACGCGCCGTCTGCCACCGTCTGTTTTGCGCTGTACCATAAGACACGGCCTTTGCACTCCCTTTCCCATTCCCTGAGTTCCGGATCATCATAGTTGAGGATTGCATAATCTTCCTGACCCTGATGACAGATAATGCCCTTCTTTGCCTGAATATATTCCCTCATGCCGGTATACCGGTCGAGATGGTTCGGCGATATGTTGGTGAGTACGCTGATATGCGGGCTTTTCCCCGCATCAGCGAGTCCTTCAAGCTGAAAGCTGGAAAGCTCGAGCGCCACAATATCAGACGACTTTATTTCTTCAAGGTCTGACAGGAGCGATTTCCCTATATTGCCGCCCACCCACGTCCTGCGCGACGTCTCCTGTAATATCTTTCCGGTTAGCGTCGTCGTGGTAGACTTGCCATTGCTGCCGGTAATTCCAAGTATTGGGGCGGGACACAAGCGAAAGAATATGTTTATTTCCGTATTGACGAGCACACGGCTGCTTTGAGCGATTTGCAGGTATTTCGAATCTTTTGGAACGGCGGGATTAGCGATAACCATGTCCGTATCGGAGAAATCTTTTTCACAATGTTCTCCCAGCCTGTATGAAACGGGAAGCCCTTCAAGCTGTTTCAGGGAGGGCGCGAGTTCCGATGCGTTTCTCAGGTCGGTTACCGTGACGCAAGCGCCTTGTTTTGCGAGAAATCTGGCGACGCCCACGCCGCCGCCAAAAAGTCCCAATCCCATCACCGTTATTTTTTTGTCTTTGAATTCGGGGTACATGGCATGAATTTTACCTTCGCTAATCCCCTTCTGTATCTGTGGACGCGCTGACAGTGACGCGTTGCGCCTCAAAGGTGTCGCTAAACTCGTCAATCGGCTCCTCATCGCCCGGATCCAGCGGATCCACGCCGGGACTATAGATACTCCCCTCAACCGTTCCCGTTATCGTTCGAAATGATTTATCAAACTGCAAGCTGTAAGTGGCGGTCGCCATACCCGCAAAATCGCCCGTTTCAAAATCATACGAAATATCGAGTACCGTAGCCCGAAGTTCGCGGGGACCGATCCGTTTCCACACCCCGTGCTGATTGCTAAAACCGCCGCTGCCTGCCCCGCCATTGAACTGAATTGACTGGATGCTGCTCAGGTTGCCATCAGCGAAGATCGTCAAAATTCTGGAGATGCCTGTGTCCGGTGCACGGGAGACTATGTACATACCGGCGATCCGGTTACCGAACGCCTTAGCTGCAAATTTCCCTTTAGCTTTTACCAAAGCCGCTGTCTTTCCAGCGAAAAGGCTGCTTTGCCTTGCCTTTTCTGCTGGTGGTTCCAGTGATACAGAAAACGCCATCGAAGGGAGTACAAACATGCCAAAAAGAACTAAGGCGCCGCCATATAATGTCTTTATGCTCATTTTCAACCTCCATAGTAAGGGTTACTGGTATTTTAAGGGGAATTACAAAAGTATTGACTCCTAAAATTACCGTTATTCTTTTGTAATATCCTCCAGTTTCACAAGCTCCACCTTGATATTCGCCATCGCAAGTATCTCCTTGGCGAGGGCGTCGGGATAGTCGGTGAGGGTAACGATGCGTTTGATGCCTGTGTTTACGAGCATCTTGGCGCACAAGGAACAGGGATAGGTTGTGGTATACAACGTCGCGCCTGCAATTTTTATCCCGTAATGAGACGCCTGCAACAGTGCGTTCATCTCGGCGTGCAGGCCGCGGCAGAGTTCATGGCGTTCTCCCGGCGGCACCTTGAGCTGCTCCCGTAAACAACCTATATCGAGGCAGTGCTGCAACCCACTTGGCGCGCCGTTATAGCCTGTCGTCAGGATATGTTTGTCCATCACCAGCACCGCCCCTACCTGCCTTCTCAAACAGGTGGAACGCTGGGCTACCTCCCTGGTGATGCGTAAAAAATATTCGTCCCACGAAGGTCTCTTGGACATGTTATTTTCCAATACAAAATTCTGAAAATATTTTGGATAAAATGTCTTCTGTCGTAACCTCTCCCACAATCTCACCGAGGGCGTCTATCGCCGCATGCAGGTCTAATGCAATGAATTCGTAGCTTTCATTATTTCTTGCTGATTCCATGGCCTGCTGGACGGATTGCAGTGAACGCCGCAAGGCATCCTTTTGACGCGCATTAAAAACAGAAGCGCCGCCCGACATATCTACCTGGCCTTCCAGCACACCTTCCACCATTTTTTCTTTTAGTTCCTCCAGGCCTTCGCCTGTCAGCGCGGACGTCCGAACCAACGGATAGTCCTGTGCCATAGCCGATAATTCCGGAGAAACACACGCCTCCCGTAAATCACATTTATTGACAACTATGATCACCTTTCCGGTTATATCATCCGGTTTTATTCTCCCCAGTTGCTCACCCACATCAGCGCTGCCATCGAGGACAAGTAATAGTATTTGAGCCTTCTTCAGGGCGGTTCGCGTCTTTTCCATTGCCCGGGATGTAATAGTTTCTTCGGTATCATCCAATCCTGCAGTGTCCGTTAGGCGAAAACGAACTCCCCCGATTTCAAGCATGTCGGTAATCACGTCACGTGTTGTGCCGGGGATTTCACTGACAAGCGTCCGCCTTTTCCCCAGCAGGGCGTTGATCAGACTTGATTTTCCCGCATTTGGCTTGCCGTACAAAACAGTGTCAACTCCCTCCTGCGACAGAGCGGCAGTCTCTGGCCGAATCAAAAACTGAAAAATAGTATTTTTAATACCTTCCAGCCTGTTCATGATTTCTCCGGTGGAAATGAGTTCTATATCCTGGTCTGAAAAATCAATCGCCGCCTCGATATATGAGCACAGGGAAACCACATCATCCCGAATGCCCCTGACCCGCTGAGAAGCGTCTCCTGCCAGTTGTGCAATTGCAGCCTTTAATTCACTATCCGTCTGCGCGCGGATGATGCGCATGGTGGCTTCGGCCTGGGCAAGGTCTATCCTGCCGTGCAAGAAGGCGCGTTTGGTAAATTCTCCGGGTTGAGAAAGCCGTATGTTTCTTTTTGAACGGATTGCGTTTGCTAAAATGGAGGACAAGAGCATTTCCACGAGCACGGGAGCGCCCAGGGTATGGATTTCCACAACGTCTTCCTTCGTATACGAGTACGGTTGTTTCATAATATACAAAACGGCAGGGATATTGATTCCTTCTTCTTTGACAGAAATGCTTCCTGTCACAGAAACGTACGAAGGAATTTTCTCCGGATCAAAACGAGAAGCAGGAACGAAAACATCCTTCATGCAGTAAACGGCCTCAGGGCCGCTTATCTTAATAATTGCGTGAAATGACCTGCCCGAGGGAGAGGAAACAGCAATAATCGTGTCCTGTATTTCTGAGGACATGTTTTAAAAGTAAGGGCTATTTGAATTTTACTTTCTTTATGGTGCGCCGGATTATCAGACTCTCGATAATGCTGAATATGGTGCTCGTCGTCCAGTAAACGGTAAGCCCCGATGGCATGTGATACAATATGAAAGCAAACATGATCGGCATGAACGACATCATCCGCTGCTGAGCCTGCGCCTGGGGATCCGCCGCGGGGGCCTTCGGCGTCAGCTTCATTTGGGCGAAAGACGCAGCCGTCATGATCAGCGGCAATATGTTGAGCCCGTTTCCAATAAAAGGTATATTGAATGAAAAGTGGAGCAGGGTGTCCGGTCTTGAAAGGTCAGTGACCCAGAGCAGAAAAGGCGCCTGTCTCATTTCAAAAGAAAGCTGCAGGGTGCGGAAGAGCGCAAAAAATACCGGAAGCTGTAATATCATGGGCAAACAGCCGCTCATGGGGTTGACGCCATGTTTCTTGAATAACAGCATCTGCTCCTTCCCCATCCGCTGTTTATCCCCCTTGAATCTTTCCTTCATCTGGCTGATCATCGGCTGCAACTGCTGCATCCTGAACATGGATACCTGACTTTTTCTCGTCAGGGGAAACAAGGCGGCCTTGATGATGATAGTCAGCACAATAATAGAGATGCCGTAATTAGGAATTGCCCGGTGAACTGCGTTAAGAAACGCCAGGAGCGCCTTGCTTATTGCGGTAAGCCAGCCATAGCTGAGGAGCGCATCCAGGGTGCCGTATTGCCTCAGCACCTCTTCTTTTTTTGGCCCTACGAAATAGAGATAACTGTGTTTCACGGATTGATGCGGCGGGATCCGGAAGTTGTTTGTCTGTAAGGAAACCATAAAATCACCCGTCACGGACTTTTCACCGGAAAGCGCCCCCGTTGCATCAAATGCCTGCGCATTGACGGATGCAACCAGATCGTCGGACGTTGGTTTCAAAATAGTGGCAAAATACTTGTTCGTTGATCCGCACCAGACAATGCCCATTGACTCGTTTTGGGAGGGCATGCCTTTGGGCGCCGTGCTCACCAGTTTTGTCCTGTTGTTTCCCACGTCCAGACCGGCTACCGCAGCCATGTCCGTGGAAGGTTCACCTTCGTGGGTAATCATGGAAGATGCGATAATACCGTATGAAAACGAAACCTCGGAATCAGCGCTGTTTTCGAGGACGATATCCATAGTCGCATTGTATTTATCGGAAGGCAGCTCAATCGTTTTGATGATATTAATTCCTTCTTCCGAGCTGGTGGTAAACACAATCCTCCTGTCGCTGCGCTCGGCAATCGTATACCGCTGTCTCTGGAAGTTTGTTTTCTGTGTAAATGCGTTAATGGCGAGCGGACGATATTCCGTAGTAACGTCCTTTAATAATTTTAGGATATTTTTCGCCTCTACATCCTTAAAATGCTTGAGCTCTACGGACGTAAGCGCCGCACCCTCATTTGACCAGACCAGTTTTACGAGTTCATTTTCAAGCGTAACTTCCTGTAAAGGAATTTCTGTCTGCGGCTGTACGACTTGCGGGAACGGCCGCGGCAAAGACTGCGGCTCTGTCCCGGTCGTTACGGAATGTTTTTCTGCAACAGCCGCCTCTTCCATTACTTCTGCTTCTGTGGGCTTGGCCTTTTTCGGAGAAAACATAGGCAGTATAAAGGGATAATATAACAACATAACAATCCCACAGATGACTATTGCAATAAGCGCTTTTCTATCCATTAATTTTCCTTTTTAGGTTCCCCCGGCAATTCTGCCTCATCAATGAGCATGACGGGAATGTCATCTTTTACAGGATATCTTCGGCCGCATTTGGCGCATACTATCCGATCACCTTCCAGCCTGACGTCTGTTTTGCAGAGCGGACAGGCAAGAATATCCAGCAATTCTTTAGAAATCATGACAGTCACCTCCTATAGAGAGGACAATACGAACCAACCGGATGTAAAATTCTGCCGCTTCAGTTGAGCGGCCTGCAGAATAAACCAGAAGTTTGAGATGGTAACAAACAAACCCCTCAATTTCAAATCAAAATTACTCTTTGGCGATTTCAACCCTGTCTATTGACGTCACATTATTCAGGGATATCAGTATATCAGCGTAGCTTATCGGTTGTTCAATCTTTATTCTGTTCAGGCGAACCAGTTCCAGCAGCGCCAGAAAAAAGCCGATGATGCGCCTTCTTTCGCATATCCCCTTGAAGAGATCGGTAAAAGATATCGAGGTGTGAAGGTGTACCTTCTCCAGAACTCCGTTCATATACTCCTGTATTGGCGTATCGTCATAGGTTACTTTCGCGGGCACGTTCATCAGGGTTTGCTTCATCATGTGGGAAAACCTTTGCAAAAGGTCCCATATATTCACGCCTTCCAGGGGAACGGGCTGTTCCCTGTTTTCGTCTTCTGTCTCGGCAGGAATCTCCCTGTGTAAGCGGAAGCACCTTTTTTCCCACTCGACCGCCCTGGCCGCAAGCACAAGGGTGCTTCCCTTATACCGCTTGTACTCAAGCAATTGTTTCACGAGGGATAACCGCGGGTCTTCCATCTCTTCTTCCAAATCCTGCGTCTCTGTGCGGGGAAGCAGCATATATGATTTGATGTACATGAGCGTTGCCGCCATCACCAGGAAATCCCCTATAATATTCATATCCAGGGTTTGCAGCGCCTCCACGTACTGCAGGTACTGATCCGTAATCCGGGCAATAGGGATATCGTAAATATTCACTTCCTCTTTTCGGATCAGATACAGGAGCAAATCAACGGGTCCGTTATAAATGTCCAGGTCTACCTTATATTCACCTGTCATTGGTATTCTCCCATAACAATTTTTTATTCATAAGCCATACACCGTTTCGCAACTCGTTCCCACGCACCCCGTATGACGTTCGCACCTCGTTCACACGCTCTGCGTGGGTATGCCGGCTCGTGACGTTCCGCGTCCCGTTACAACTCTATCGTATTTACTGCCAGCCGAACGAGGAACATTCAGACAATTTCTGAAGCTTGAACAAACCCCATTTGCACCAAACTATTTGACGCAGAGCGTCTTACTCCCCGTTCCCACGCGGAGCATGGGAACGAGAAAAATACTATCATCCTAAACCTGCAAATAACTTCAGGAAAAAATGAATGGGTGGGCCGAGTATCGCGCTTAAGATGGATATGCCCGCATAATTTCCCATGATGATCAGTCCCAGCAGAATAAACGGGCTGTAGCGTTCGATTCCTTTATATTTTAATGCCATCGGATAGGGCAGCAGACCCTCCAGAATATGAGAACCGTCTAAAGGATACAAGGGAATCATGTTAAAAAACGCCAGCGATAGATTAACCATAATGCCCGACAGCAGCAAATTGTACAGGAAGACAGACAAACTTATCGGGAGAAATGTTGTGTTCCGCAGGAGCTGAAAGATTATGCCAAATAAGAGCGCGGAAACAAAATTGGAGGCCGGCCCTGCAAAAGAGACAATCACATTATCGCGGCGCGGATTTCTAAAGTTATAGGGGTTTATGGGAACGGGCTTCCCCCATCCGAAATGGGCAAAGACAAAACATAATGCCCCAAGGATATCAATGTGAGCGAGAGGATTCAGCGTCAGACGACCTTGCAGTCGCGCCGTGGGGTCGCCGAATTTATTGGCCGTCCAGCCATGGAAATACTCATGAATGGTCAGTGCATAGAGGATTACGGGAATTGAGATGATTAAATTATTCAGATTCACAAATACGTACATTCTCCCTGTTTTGTTATAACGCGGGCATCTTAACACAACAGAAATAAGTTGTCAAGTACAGAACACTTAATTAAATCTTTGCCGCAGCCGACGCCTCTCTTTTCACTTGAATATAAACGGAACGGCCACTATAATCGTTATGAACATGAAAAAAAAACCGACTCAGGAAAAATTTACGGACGATATTGCCTTCGCAAAAGACGTATTATTGCTCGAGTCTGTAGCAATCAAGAATCTGATTGACCGTCTGGACCATAACTTCCAAAATGCCCTCGATTTGATTTTCAACTGTAAAGGACGGGTAGTAGTCACCGGCATTGGAAAGGCGGGCATTATTGGCCAGAAAATCTCCGCAACGCTTGCCAGCACGGGAACTCCTTCCTACTGGGTTCACTCGTCAGAGGCGCGGCACGGGGACCTCGGCAGGATCGTCGCCGAGGATATTGTCTTGGCGCTTTCCAACAGCGGGGAAACAGAGGTTGTTGTCCTCCTCCCTTTCGTAAAACAAATGGGGGCAAAGGTAATTGCCATTACGGGAAACGGCAGGTCTTCCCTTGCCAAGCACAGCGACGTTGTGCTTGATATCGGAAAGATCGAAGAACCCTGTCCGCTGGGTCTTGCCCCGTCGGCAAGCTCAACAGCCATGCTCGCCCTGGGTGACGCCCTTGCCCTTACCCTGTTCAAGAAACGGAACCTCAGCAAAGAGGACTACGCGCTCTACCACCCTGGCGGCGAACTTGGCAGAAAATTGCTCACCATAGAAATGGTCATGCGCAAGAATGAGGCAAACCCCGTAACCAGCGAAGACACCCCCCTTCTGGACGTTATCGGTATTATGACGGAAACTGCGGGCAAACCCGGCGCGGTGAGCGTCGTTGATAAACAGAACAAGCTGGTGGGTTTCTTTACTGACGGCGACCTGAGAAGGCATCTGAAAAATGGCATCTCATTTTTACACGGCAGCGTCAGGGACGTCATGACGCGGTCGCCCAAGGTTATCAACTCCAGATGTCTGGTAGCCGAGGCGTACAAGATACTGAAAGAATATAAAATTGATCAGATACCCGTAGTGGATGATTCCAATACGCCTGTTGGCATTATAGACGTGCAGGATTTACTGGAGGTTGGATTTTAAACTTTGAAATTTGTGTCCTGAGTTAATGAAAAATATAAAACTGGTTATCACAGACGTTGACGGCGTCCTGACAGACGGCGCCATCTATATTGATTCAGAAGGGCATGAAACAAAGGCATTCCACGTCCTTGACGGCACAGGCATCGCGTACCTCCACCGCGCCGGCATTAAGGTCGCCATAATAAGCGGAAGGACGTGCAAGGCGGTGGCGCACCGTGCCCTGGAGCTCGATATTGAGGACGTGTACCAGGGCGCCAGGAACAAGATAGACGCTTACGAAGAAATACTCAGGAAGTACTCACTCCGGGACGAAGAGGTCTGCTACATCGGCGATGATCTTATTGACCTGCCCATACTCTATCGTGTTGGATTCCCCGTAGCGGTCGCCAACGCCACACCCGTGGTAAAACAACATGCAACGTATGTTACAAAGGCAAAAGGCGGACGCGGGGCAGTAAGAGAGGTTGCGGAAAAGATACTCAAATTCCAGGACAAATGGGATTTTATTATGGAACGGTATCGAAAGCCTGAATAGCAAAGAGGAAAGTAACGGATTGGGCTTTTTCTCGTTTCCATTTCTCGTTTCCATTTCTCGTTCCCATGCTCCGCGTGGGAACGGAAAGTAAGACGCTCTGCGTCAAATAGTTCGGTGCAAGTGGGGTTTGTTCAAGCCTCAGAAATTGTCTGAATGTTCATCGTTCGGCTGGCAGTAAGTACGATAGAGTTGTAGCGGGACGCGGAGCGTCACGAGCTGGCATTCCCACGCAGAGCGTGGGAACGAGTTGAGATTCGAAAAACTTAACCATTACAGAAATAATTTTTACATGACCAAACGAAGATACATACTGATTGGCATTCCCATAACCTGTGTGATTATTATCATCGCGTCCCTTGTCATATACCAGCCGCGAAAATCCACAAAAGAACAAAAGGAAAATACGGCCCAGACGAAAAGCGCACAAATACCGGGACAGCCACCCGGCATAGGCAGTAAAGACTCAATAACCCAGACCGTACAGGAACTGTCTGTTCCGAATTACGACGATCAGGGGAGAGAGGTTGTGGTCATGCACGGGAAAAGCACCTTTCTCCTGAGCAATGATGTGTACAAAATCATTGAGCCGGAAATTGAGGTTATGGGCTCCGCAACCACAAGCGCTGAAAATGGAACGCCGTCCGTGCTGATTACCTCCGATACCGGAGAAATGAATAACACCTCGAACGAGGGCTACCTTTCGGACAATGTCGTCGTCCAGTTCGACCCTGAAACCCAACTGAATACGGACTATTTGAGATATTTGCCCGAAAAAAAGTTTGTGTACACGGACAATCCCGTTACGATTCACGGCAAAGGCATAAAAATCGTCGGGCAGGGCTGCGAAATTGACCTCGTGAATAAAAAGATGTGGATCAAAAAAGACGCGGAAATGGAAATGGACGGAGTCAAAAACGACCTCTTTTTCCTGTCCAACGACAGCGCCCCGCAAAGCGATACCCAACCTTCCGCTGAAGGAGAAACGCCTACCAGAAAACCCGATACGAAAGAAGCCGCCCTTGTAAAAACCTTCATCCGCTCCAGCGGGCAACTCATATTCGACAAAAACCAGGATACAAATATTATGACCTTTAACGATAATGTCGAGGTCAAAAGGGGCGATTCAACCGTGTTTTCCGACAAGCTGGTCGTTTATCTCGACTCCGAAACGAAACAGACGAAGCAGGCGATTGCCAGCGGAAATGTGCTTGTGTCGCAGGGAACAAAAATAGCCAAGGGTAGTTTTCTCACGTGGGACGTTAATACCCAAAGCGCCATCCTGGAGGACGCGCACAAGGCGGAATTCGTCAAGGACGATTTGAGTATTGACGCCCTGAAGATGATATTCTATAGGAACGCAAATAAGATAAATGTTCCGAGTTCCGGCAGTCTAAACACGGTAATCAGGGAAAGCGCAGGGAAAAAGAAACCCGCCAGAGATGCAAGCGCATCTGAGAATAATATCAGCGTAAAATGGGACGGGAAGATGAATTTCCAGGAAGAGACGCGGGAAGCCAGCTTCGAAAAAGGCATCGAAGTCAAAAGGGAAAACACCACCCTGCTTTGCGATAACCTGAAGGTAACGTTTAACGACCTTGATTACAATCTGCAGACCCTAAAGGCTACGGAAAAAATTCATATCATAGACAAAA
>Ga0082335_1001866_pt1 | contig 42034 bp, 36 predicted proteins | sample Subgrocontami58m_FD_72375 | JGI IMG/M metagenome (GOLD analysis project Ga0082335, IMG submission 72375) | Subsurface groundwater microbial communities from S. Glens Falls, New York, USA - GMW37 contaminated, 5.8 m (SPADES assembly) (version 2) ...
AAAGAAAAAGGCCCCAACCAAAAATCGAAAAAGTCTTAACGCTCACATTTGCGGAATGCGCCAATTTCTTCGGGAAAACTCAGGAAATCAGGTGGCGTGTGACCGTTGTGGGACGCCAGTGAATTTGATTGAACCTTTGTCCACCGGCCAGTTTGATTTGGCGATTGGCTCCCGCTTGCGATCGGCTTCCCAGATACAGCGCGGCCTCAAGCGGGAATGGATCTCACGTGCATACAATTGGCTGGTCAAGGCTTTATTCCAGACACAGTTTTCCGACGCCCAATGCGGCTTCAAAGCCATCACGCGTTCCGCAGCACTCGCATTGTTACCGAGGGTGGAAGATAGCGGTTGGTTTTTTGATACGGAGTTGTTGTTAATCGCGGAAAAGCTCGGCTACCGAATTCTTGATTTGCCGGTCCACTGGGTTGATGACCCGGATAGCCGCGTAAAGATTTTCCGCACCGCCTATCGTGATCTGAAGGGATTGCTCCGTGTTCGACGGAATCTTTTCTTGCATCGCTACTCTCGTTGAAAGCGCACGAACCAAATGCTGCCCACTTCTAATATTGAGTTGGACTGGATCGCCGCGTTTCAGGGTGACGGATCGCTAAAAGAACTGATGGTGTGGTGCAGTTATCTGGGCGCGGAGGCATTGCCGGTTCTTCTGGGGTTTGTCTATTTCGTGGTTTCGAAAAAGCAGGGCCAGCGGCTTTATCTCCTTTTCACGGCCAGCGCCGTGTTCTTGCACATCTTCAAGTTCGCGTTTCATTTGCCTCGTCCGTTTTGGGTCGATCCGCGGATCAAGTCGTTGACGGGCTCAGGTGGATACGGCCTGCCCTCGGGGCATGTTTTGGGAGCGACCATCGCCTGGTTGTTCTTGGCCAAGAGCGTCGGAAAAAAATGGATTTGGGTATTCTGTTTGATGTTCGTGGCGCTCGTTTCTATTTCGCGAGTTTACCTCGGGGTCCATTTCGTCAGCGATGTGGTGGCGGCTTGGGCGATTGGGCTGGGATTGATTTGGGCTTTCGATGTGGTCGAGCGGACAACCGCGAAGCGGCTTACCCGGCCCAGCCTCCTTGTTAAATTGGGCCTGGCAGCGGGTTCAACAGCGGTTCTGTTGGCGCTTGGCTGCGGCGCTCGGTGGCTTGCCGAAGGAAGAGATTCGTCGGCGTGGCAAACTTTCGGGGCCAGCGCGCGTGATCTCAGCGGCTTATTTCATTCGGCTGGAGAATTCTTCGGGGTGGGGATCGGGATCAGTCTCATCGCGCGATTTCCATTCGAATTAAGCCGCCCATTGTGGAAACGATCGGCGGGATTTGCCTACGCGTTGGCCGGCGCCTGGCTCATTCGTGAAGCGGCCCGAAGCTTGCCCCACGCTAAAGGCGAGCCATTGCATTTAATCCTGCAATTTTTGTCCGGCGGGGCGATGACATTTTGGATGCTGTTCGTGGCGCCGCTCATCTTGCGCGCCCTGGACCTGACTTCGGGGCCACACCCGAGGTCTGCTCGCTCGGGTCCGAAGATGATCGGCCTATGGAATTCGCGCGGTTGATACACATCAAAGAACCAGGGAGAGCCTCCGATAAGTTGACTCCGCACGATGCAGATTCAACTGGCAAATCTCAGCTCACGCACGATTGCGCCGCCTGCCCCAGGGCGGGCTGCGGCAGGGCCTGATATTTTTGCGTGGACGAATCGGCGCGGCATTTTTCTGCCGCTGACATTCATTTTAAGCGCCATCAGCTGGTTGTTCTTGGGACTGGCATTGCTTGCGGTCAGACCGGAGATCTTGGCCAGCTATCATTACAATCAATACGTGATCGCTACGACGCACGTGTTCACGCTGGGATGGATCACCTCGGTTATCATGGGCGCAACGTACCAACTTGTGCCGGTCGCCTTGCAGGCCAAATTGCACAGCGTACGCCTGGCCTGGGTCCAGTTGGGGCTTCATGTGATTGGCGTTGGCGGCCTCGTTTGGAACTTCTGGCGTTGGGATATGACGAAGGTGAGCGCGTTCGGTTGCGTGCTAACGGTCGGGGCTGCGCTTTTCGTTTACAACGTCGGCCGAACCATTGCAAAAACTCGGAGTTGGAACCCCGTTGCGATTGCCATTGCCGCCGCGCTCGCCTGGTTTTCCGCCACTGTGTTGGCGGGACTCGCCATCGCAGTCGGCAAAGCGGGCGGGTCCAATTTTTTTGCGCCGCTCGCGCAAATGCACGCGCACGCGCACCTTGGCGTCATTGGTTTTTTCCTCATGATAATCGTTGGTGTTTCATTGAAGTTGGTTCCGATGTTTGCGTTAAGCGAAATCCAGAACAACAGACGGGCCACGCTCTCTCTTGTTTTGCTCAATGCCGGATTGGCCATGCTGGCGCTTACGATTTTGTTTCAAGCGATCGCCAAGCCACTGGCCGTTTTAATTGTGCTGGTTGGGCTCGGTCTTTATCTGGTCGAAATGCGTGCGATACTCCGCGCCCGAAAACGGCGGGTTTTGGATCTCGCGTTAAAGACATTTTTGGCGGGGCTGGCGCTGCTCGTTCCGACGGCCGTGGTTGGACTCCTCTTATCATGGCCCACCGTTCCGCTGAATGAGATAACTGGCCGATTCGAAAATGCCTATGGACTACTCGCCATCGTCGGAGTCGTGACACTCGCGATCGTCGGGATGCTCCATAAAATTCTGCCGTTCCTGATTTGGTACGGGGCGTACAGCACGGAAATTGGGCGCAGCAAAGTGCCGACACTCGCGGACCTTTACTCGGCGCGTTTGCAGAGGGTGGGGTTGGCGGTTTTTGGTTGCGGGCTGGGTCTCACGATGGCTGGAACAGTGCTGGCTGACGAGACAGTCGTCCGGGTAGCGTGCGTGGTCCTCAGCGCCAGTTTCGTTCTGTTCGCCGTGAATGTTCTGAAAATGCTACGCCACCTTGTTCATCCGCAAACTCAGCCTCTTTAAGCGCAAAGCATGAAAACACCTCTTGATGAAAAGCGAATCTTCGCTCTGCTCTCTCAGGTCATCGACCCGGAAATCGGCTGCAACATTGTCGATTTGGGACTCGTTTATGGCGTCCAGATCAGCGAGCCAAAGATCGTCGTCCGAATGACGTTAACAACGCCGGGGTGTCCCATGCACGAGACAATCGTCCATGCGGTGCAACTGGTCTTGCTCAGGATCGAAGGCATCGAAGAAGTCGAGGTGGAACTCGTTTGGGATCCGCCCTGGAATCCGGAGATGATGAGCGCACTCGGTCGCGAGCATGTCGGGCTCATCGATGGGCAGTGATCCGCGGCATCAATTCCACGAAAGGTCGTCCGGAGTTTCCGCGAGCAGCCGGTATTTGCCGCCTTTATTGCGCAAGATTTCGCGCCACAAATTCGTTGGATCCGGCTGGAAAACCAATTCCAGCGAGGCCGGATGAATGACCCAAGCTCCACGCTGGATCTCCTCCTCCAATTGTCCTCCCGCCCAGCCCGAGTAGCCCGCAAAGACGCGGAGCTTTTTTGTGGGAGAGAACGATTCGCCCAATTCGACCAGCGCATCGAGCGAATGCGCCAGGGACAGATTGGGAATGACGTTGCCGTCGGGCAGAAAGGCGTCGGAATGCAAGTAACTGAGCGCGGTGGGCTGGACGGGACCGCCCACGAGCAAAGCCTGATCCCGCAAGCCTGCGGGTAAATCGGCCTCGATCGCATCGCCGACCTTCGATCCGCTAAAGCGATTCAGGACCAATCCGAAGGCGCCCTCGGCATCATGCTGGCAAATCAAAACAACGGTGCGGTGAAAGATAGAGCCAGCGAGTTGGCCGCTGTCGAGAAGCAATTGGCCTTGAAAAGATTTCGTGAATTCAGCCATCGCTCATTGGACGTAACTTACTCATACTTGCCCGCCTGACAATCTCGATTAAAGTGGGTCCATGCGTAAGATCTGTTTGCTTTTGTTAGCGCTCGCTTTGGTCGGAGTGGCCGGCTGCAAAACCCATTCGGGGAGCCGCGAATTTATTCCAGGAAAAGGCTGGGTGCCGAACTAACCTTCTACTTCCCGGCGCTCCACCCGCCATCAATGAGAAAGGCGGCGCCGGTAATGAACGCGGATTCTTCACTGGCAAGGTAAAGGGCAGCAGCCGCAATTTCATCGGGCCGGGCCATCCGCCCGAGCGCTTGGGTCGCGGACATTTCGCGGTAAGCTTTTTCCGGATCGGGATATTCCTTCAAGCGCGCGGCGACAAATGGAGTTTCAACTCTCCCTGGGCAGATGCAATTGACGCGAATCCCTTCCTGCGCGTGATCGAGCGCCATTGACTTGGTGAGTCCGACGACGGCGAATTTGGTGGTGCAATACGCGAGACGATCTCGAATTCCAACGACTCCACCGATCGAAGCGAGGTTGATGATGTTGCCGCTCTTTTGCAGCAGCATGCCGGGCAGGAAAGCCTTCGTGGCATTAAACACGCCGCGCACGTTGACCGAGTAAAGCCGATCGAGATCCGCACCGGAGGTTTGCATGATCGTGCCGACATGGCCAATCCCGGCATTATTCACCAGCACATCCAACCGCAAGCGGACTCCATAAACGTGCTGCGCCGCTGCCTGGCATTGTCCCTCGTCCGTCACATCGAGCGGCAAAAACTCCGCTTGGCCGCCGCGCTGGCAAATTGCTTCCGCGGTCGCCTGGCCGCAACTTGCCTCTCGATCCGTGACAAAAACAAAAGCGCCAGCGCCCGCGAAGGTTTCCGCGATCGCTGCGCCGATGCCCGATCCGGCGCCAGTGACCAGAGTGATTTTATTGTTCAGGTTGAACATAGAAACCGAACGCCGATTCCCGATCGCTAACCTCAGCGGGGCAGTTGCTGCGGCGCCGATCATTTCACCTTGAGCAAATCCGGAGCAGTCCAGGCTTCCTCACGACTGCTGGTTTCGGCCCGAATCTTCGCCACCTCCGCCGGTGAGATTGGATCGCCGCTGTTGTCCCAAGCGCGGCGCACGTAGGTGAGCACTTGCGCCAACTGTTCGTCGCTGAGAACACCCATCGGCGGCATCTCCAATTCGAACAACTTGCCTTGGACTTTGATTGGGCCACGCACGCCATGCAAGGCAATCCGAATGACTCGCGAGGACGGGCCCAGCACCCATTCGGATTCGAGCAACGGTGGCGCGAGTCCTTCCTGCCCGCGGCCATGCGGTTGATGGCAAGCCCCGCAGGTAATCGTGTACAGTTCCTTGCCTTGTTCAAAACGGGCTTGTTCCTCCGCGGTGAGTGGTTTCACCGCTGGTTCAGACGAACCGCCCGGCTTGCCCGGCCAACCAAATGCTCCGTTGATTTTTTCGAGTTTGGCCCGGATCACAGTATTGCTGATGGCAGATGCATTCGCGAGCAGCGCAGGTTCGGCGGCGAGTTTCACTTTTTTGAACGGGACTCTCGCTTGCCGTCTTTCTGTCACTGGCAACGCGGCGATCATTCCATCGACCAAAGCTGAATATCGCCAACTCGTGGGCGGCTCAGCCGCTGTTAATTCGAGCAACTGATTGATCCGCTCGGGAATTCGCTCCTTGAGAATTGCATTGGCCAACGCCGATAACACCGGAGTTCGCCCGGAAGATTCAATGCGCCATCCTGAATCTCTCCAGAGCTCCTGTAAAAATTCGAGTTCGCGGCCGCCAATCCCGGAGAGCACCGCTTCGCGGGTGTACAAATCTGCCGCATATTTCTTGAGCAGAAAACCCAGAGCGCTCCCGGCCTCCGGTTCATGAATTTCGCCGAGGCTGAGCGCAAGCTGCCGAATAACTTCCGCGTCGGCTTCAGTGGAAGCCATCGTTATGGCCTGCCGCAACAACGCTGAAGATGCGGAAGCTTTGAAAAACGGTTCGGCCAATCGCACGGCGGCGGAGCGAACCTTTGGCTCCTTTGCCCGCAGAGAGGCTTCCAGGGTGGCCCGGTCCAATCGCCCCATTCCATCCAATGTCCAAAGCGCGTAGAGGCGGGCAATTGGGTTTTGCTCCGCGGCGGCAAAGTTGCGCAACGGCGGAACGGCGGATGCGTCGCGGCGTTCAACCAGCAACCGCTGGGCGGTGTCGCGGTGCCAGCCGTTCGGATGCGATAAGATTTTTACCAGCTCGACCGTGCTCAAGCGCTCAAGCTGCGGAGGAGAATTGCGCGGGCCTACGTCGGAAACGACACGATATATCCGTCCGAGATTATTTGGCGCGTCGAGATGGCGATCGAGTATTTGCTGGCGCAGGAAGGTCGTAACATAAAGGTGGTGCTGCAGAATTCCGTGGTACATGTCCGCGAGGTAGAGCGCGCCATCGGGACCGTTGCAAAGATTCACGGGGCGGAACCTCTCGTCGGTCGATGTTAAAAATTCTTTTTGTTGATACGCGTTCTCCGCGGTTAAAACTCCGTGCTCCTCGTGGATAACATTTCGGCGGACGAGATTGCCGGCAGGCTCGCACACGAAGACATTTCCGTAAAACTCCGCCGGAAAATTATTGCCGCGGTACACGAGCGGTGCGCACGCGGCGGTGAATGTCGCTAACCGGCCGTCCCGCAGCTGCCATTTCTGGTAACCTCGATTGACGCCGGGATTCACGCGGCCAGGCCAGACGTTTTGATCCTTTGCGATCTGAACGTTTGCACCCGCCGCGCGATAATTAGGATTTCGCACGAGATACTCCGCGGGAACCAAATCGGCGCGGAGCTGGTCGGCGTTTGAATTGTGAAAGAGCCGGCCGAAGTCATCCTGGCTCAGCCCCCACTGGCCGCGTGAGATGGTCGGGCTGCGTTCCCAACGTCCATCGACGTTGCGGAACCGGCCGCTGTAATTAGCGCTGTAGATCCAGTTGTCCCGGCCCCAGAGCAAACCGTTGGCGGTGTGCTCCGGATTCGCATACGAGCCGTAATCCGCCGCGACTTCGATTTTCTCGTCGGCCTGGCCATCATGATCCGTATCACGGCAGAACCATAACTTCGGAGGTTCGCCGACGAGCAATCCGTCCCGCACAAGACAGAGCGCGCGCGGCAGCACGAGATGGTCGAGAAAGATTTTGCTCGAGTCCATCTTCCCGTCGCCGTCTTTGTCTTCGAGGACCACGACGCGACCGACGGGTTGATCCTCTCCTCTTCCCTCGAGATTCGGCATGTACCCGCGCATTTCGACGACCCACAACCGACCGTCGGGACCGAACTGGAGGGCGACTGGGTTTTCGACGAGCGGCTCGGCGGCGACTAACTGAATTTTAAAGTGCGGGGGCAAAGTGAATGTTGTGAGCGCGGCATCCGGCGGCAACACGGGCGCTGGAGGAATTTGAATTCCCGTCAACGGCGGTTGCGATTCGCCACGGCGGTCACCTCGCTGGCCTTTGGCAGGCAAGGCCAAGCTGAAAGAGAAAAGCAGAATAAACAGAAAACTTCGGGTCACTTTCATCGAAACAATTTAATACGGATGGGCTCGAACACCTCCCAGTCGCGGACGCGGGACGAGCCGCGGATTGCTTAACGAAGTTCCACGCGGTTGCCAAGAGTTTTGCATTCTGGCGCACGATGGCTTCGGTGATTCTCCGAAGGAAAAAACCGGCGCGGTCCCTGATGGCCTTTCGGCGAATGGAGATATATTGAAGGCAAGCTTCATACATGCAGGAGGGCGAATGAATCCACGGGCGCAACGGCGGAGCCAAGGCATGGCTGCCGCGCGAGAATCAGGAACGTTTCATTTGGCGCATGCACGAAATCATTTGCTGTCCGACGTGTGACCTGATCCAGAAGGCAGCGGCGCCCGCTCGGGGGCAGGTGGTAAAATGCGCTCGCTGCGGATCGACCGTAATAAAACGGAAACCCAAGAGCATTTCTCGGACGGCGGCGTTTGCGTTGGCGGCGTTGGTTTTGTATTTGCCGGCAAACATCTTTCCAGTTGTGGAAGTGGATTACATGGGCAGGCACGAAACCACGACGATTTGGGAAGGGGCAAGATCGCTGTTCGAAGCCGGCGCGTGGGGAGTTGGGCTGTTGGTTTTTGTGACGAGCATGCTCACGCCCTTTCTCAAGATGGCCGGGTTGCTCTTTCTGGTGGCGACCGCCCGTTCCGGGAAGTGGCGCAACTTGAGAACATCGATTTTTCACGTCGTGGAGTTCGTTAATCCTTGGAACATGCTCGAGATTTTCATGCTCGCGCTGCTGGTCGCCCTGGTGAAGATGGGCGAGCTTGCGACCGTGATGCCGGGACTGGGAGCGTTCGCGTTCGCGGGGGTGGTCGCTGCCACGGTCGCTGCGTCCCAATGTTTCGATCCGCGCACGATTTGGGATGACCCGAAAAGAAGATGAACAAGGAACAACCCCAACCCCCCAATGATTTGCCGCAAGCGGAACTCAAACGGGCGTTTGGCATTTCCGCATGGTGGATCGCGCCGGTGCTGGCAGCGGGTTTGGCCGGCTGGCTTATTTACAGTCATTTCGCCAAACGCGGGCCGACGATCACGATCCTCTTTAATGACGCAGCGGACCTAAAAAAGAAAGATTGCTTCCTGAAGTACCGCGGGGCTCCCGTTGGAGTGGTCGATGCGATTGAATTGAGCCCCGACTTGAAAGGAGTGCTCGTGAAAGTCGACTTAACGGCCGATGCCGCCGGCCTGGCCCGTGAGGGATCGCAATTTTGGATCGTGCAGCCGGAAATCAAAGCAGGGAGCTTGAGCGGCCTGGGCACAATCATGTCGGGCGACTACATCGACATGAAACCGGGCAAAGGCGAGCCCACGAATTTTTTCACGGCGCTGCCGCAGGCGCCACCGAAACGATTCCAGCAAGAGGGCCGGAAGATCATCCTCATTTCCGATAAAAAAGGTTCGCTCGAAGCGGGGTCGTCGATTTTCTACCGAGGCGTGAAAGTGGGTTTCGTGAAAAGCTACGCCTTGGCCGACAACGCTCGGACGGTGAACTTCGAAGCGATCATCGAGAGGCCGTATGTCTCGTTGGTGCACAGCGCTTCGAAGTTCTGGAACGTCAGCGGCATTAAACTCGATTTAAGTTTGATCGGCGGGCTGGACGTTAAGATGAATTCCCTGGAAAGCCTGATCGCAGGTGGGATTGCGTTCGCCACGCCGCTGACGCCCAACGGCGCCGCGGTGGAAGAGGGAACGATCTTTCGGGTGTATGACAAACCGGAGGATGATTGGTTGAAATGGTCCCCCGAAATCAAAATTCGATCGGAGCGGCAACCGGAGGCAGAGGCGCAACCGCCGTCGAGAACCGTGCGAGTGAACCATTAACCGGCGCATGATGCCGGCCTGGGCCGGCCGCGGAACCTCCGCTGATTGGCGCTGATTCAATGAGTTGCTTTTTTTCGGCGCTTCAATCTTTTCGGAGGAACATTTTGGGAATCGCTGGGATGCGGCTGTGAAATCAAAATAGAAAAGGCGCTGCCTGAGCCTGGTTTCGATTCAACGGCCAGTCCATACCCCATCTGTTTGGCGAGTTCATAAACCATGGAAAGGCCAAGGCCCGTGCCGCGGCGGGTGGAGAATGCTTTGGTCGTAAAAAACGGCTCGAAAATGCGCGGCAGGACCTCGGGCGAAATGCCAAGCCCGGTATCCTGGACTGAAACATAAAAGTAACGCTCGCCTTGCGCTGGGGCCAATACGACATCGCTCAACGGGAGCACCCATTGGCCCGTTTTCAAATTGACTTCGCCCTGTTGAGCCGTGGCGTCGACCGCGTTTAGAATCAAATTCACGAGCATTTGCTGCAGGATTTCTTTCGAGCAGAGCAGCGGCGGGACGTTTGCAGCGGGTTCGAAACGCACCGCCAGCTCGCGCGGCAAACGGTCTCCCAGCAACTTCAGCGTTTCTTCCACCACCCCGTTGAGAGAGCACGGCTGAAGATCCGAGGGCATCACCCGGCTTAGCCCAAGCATGGCCCGAACGATCGCAGTCCCCTGCTCCACGACCGTTTGGATGCGATTGACGCGAGTGCGAATTTTTTCTTTGTCCTCGAGGTGAGTCTCGATGATCTGGGCCGAACCTTTGATGATCGAGAGAATATTATTGAAGTCGTGCGCAATTCCGGCGGCAAGGGTGCCGAGGGCTTTCATCTTTTGGCTGTGCAGCAGCTCCTGATTCGCCTTCTCCAATTCCTGAGTGCGCAATGCGACCATGCGGCCGACTTCGGCATAGCTGCGCACGAGCCGGCGATGCCGGTTGATCGCAACCGCCGCGAATAAAAGGATCAACCCCCCGCCAAAAATCGACGTAATGACCAAACGGCGTTCCTTGTACCACGGCACGAGAATCGAGAATTCGACCGGGGCTGATTCGTCCGACTCATTCCAGTTGCGGTCCATGGCGCGGACCACGAACCGATGTTCGCCAGCTCCTAATTGAGTGAACCGTTGGACGATGCTATTCGTGAAAGGCGACCACGCGCCCTCGTCAATCTTCCAGGAATAGAGCAATCGCTCGGGAGAGGTTTGGTCCCATTTGTCGAGGCCGCGGCAGCGCAATGTCACGACGCCCAAATTCGCGCTGCTCTTTTCCAATTCCGGCGCGAGCACACGCGGAGGATCGAGATCGGCGTCGGGGTGAAGCAGAAAAATACCTTGGGTAGTGCCGGCCCAGAGCCGGCCGGAACCGTCTTCGAAGACATCATAAACAGCGCTGCCGCTCAATCCTTCCTCCGGACCTTGCGCCACCCACGAACCTTTCGAGAAATACAAAATGCCAGCGCCCGTCGCGACGCAGATTTTCCCCTCTCGTGTTTTCACCAGCGCATTGACCCGCTCCGTGCCGCTGAGCACCAACGTCCATTTCTTGCCGTCGTATTCCAGAATGCGGTTTTCGCCGCCACACCAAAACTTTCCGTCTGCCGTCTCGAGCAGGCTGATTGGCCTTTCCATCAGGAAGCGATTGGCCGGGCCAAATTTTTGGAAATGTTTGTCACGGTAAACACCCAGCCCGCCCGTGCCGCCAAGCCATAGTTCCCCGCGGGCGCTCAAGAGAGAGAACGCTAATTCCCCCAATTCCCACTCGGGTTCCACGTCGCATTCCGCGCTGAACGTCCGCCCGTCAAAATTTTCGAGGCGACGCTTTCCGCCGGCGGAGATTAATTCGAGGCAGACGCTCCTGTTGCCCATGCTGCCTAAAATGTGAGCCTGAACCCCACGCAGTTTCGGAAAAGGTTCGAACCGTTCAGCAGCTGGATCGAAAATCAGAGGAGTCGGGCCGGAGATGGCAATTTTCCCATCCTTCAGCCGAAACAAGGAATCGGTCGAGCGGAGCTCGGTCTCATAGTTTTCGGGCCAGCGGAACCGTTTCCATTGTCCATTTCGGAATTGAAGCAGGAATTCCGAGGTCGCAAACCACAACACGCCCTCCGGTTCTTCGAAGATCGCGTGCACGACGGTTCCGATCTCAACGGCGCCCGCGGGAGGCCGCCACAGAAACGGCGCATACCGAACTACTCCTTCCGAAGTTGCCAGCCAAAAGACGCCGTTTGGCTCACGGGCGACATCTTTGTACTGTCCAACCCAAATATTTTCGCGAAACGCTTTTTCTTCTTCAAACCGGACGAGGGAATTGAAGGTGTGCCCCCAGATCACGTTGTCCCAACCTTCCCACGCTTGCCGGATGAGTTCGCCCGAAATGGGCCCGAGTTTGCGGCGCAGCAAATCGCTCGGCACCGGGCGGGTTTTCCAGTTCTGTCCGTCGAATTGAACAATGACGCGTTCGGTCGGGGCCGCCGTTTTCTCAGCCAGCACGGTGATTCGTCCTCCCGTGCCTTCAAAAGGGCGCTGCAGCTTTTGAATTCCCAACGCCTCGGGAATCAGAAACTCCTCCCATCGGGTGCTGGCGGTGATTTGTCGGGCAGGTTTTCCAATCCGAGCCAAGCCGCGCGTTCCTGAAATCCAAATGGAATTGCCATCCCGACCTTCGGTCATCTCATTGAACCGGCCAAGGCGTGTCTGGTCCGCCGAGCGGAGAAGCCGCGAGCGCCGCAGTTCGCAATCATACTCGACCAGTGAATTGCCCAAGAGAAACAGAACATGATCCCGATCCGCAGGGACCAAGGGAATTTGGCGGAACTGCCGGAGGGGATCCTGATTTTCCGCGCGGATCTCGGCGACGGGATGAGCGACCCAATGCTTGGCGAGGTCGTCGTAAACGACGAGTCCATTGGTGGCGAGCGACCACAATTGGCCGGAGCGGCTCTCGTAAATTCGGAAATAATTTTTGCCCGGCGATTGCAGTTTGCTGATTGAATAACCATCCAGCACACTGATCGCGTCCCCATCGTAGTGTTTGACCCAAATGTTCGTGTGTGGGCTGACATAGACTGCGGAGCTGAAACTGTCGGCCAAACCGTCGTTAGCGCGAAAAATACGCCAGTTGGCGGATGGTTGGGCGTGGGCAATGGCCGAAAACGCGAAAGCGAAAAAGACCAGCCACAACCAGGCGTGGGAACGCTGCTTCACTGGAGGTTGGGATTCGCGTAGGTCCGATTCCACTGCAAGAGGCAGAATCGCGGGGCATCTTTAGGCTCGCAACTTTTTTCTCAGCAGTCCAATCACCCAAAAGCGGATTGTCTCTGACTGACAGCGCCGCGTCCCAGGCATAGTTGGGGTTGACTGAACGATCTTTCAAGCTCGTAACCGCTCTTGAGCCCTGACAAAACTTTCGGGGCGAATCCCGAGGCCTCTCCCCGGAAAAACCTGGGGCGCTTCTACACAAAATCCCGAGTGTTCGGAAGAATGCTCGGGAATAAAATCGGTGAATAAGTGTGGAGAAACAGAGCTGGACCCCCTGTTCCATGTGACCCGCCGGGGATAAAAGTTGTTCTGAAGCAGCGGCTTGGTTTGAGAGATGGCCTTGTGGAAAAGTTGTTCACAGACCATGGGGCCGGTGCTTGCCAAAACGCTCCGCCCATACTTCATCGTCGTGCAAAAGGGCAGCCTGAGGCCTCTTCAGATTTTCCCCGAACCTGATTTCGAGCGCGCCCCGATTTTCGAAATCTGAACCAAAGGCTAGGCTTTGGCCGAACTCCAGTTCTCAGTCGCCGATGAAAATTCTGAATAACCTCGAACGCGCCCTGGAAAGAGAAGTTCCTGATTTTTCGTGGCGATTGAGTGCCGGCCGCCAATCGAGCCCCGACGAGAAAGAGCTTCCTGAGAATATTGACTTGATCGCCTTGCAAAATGGGGCGGAAGTTCCAGGAGGTCATTTCAGGGTAAACGCCCGAATGTTGTTGCGATGGGGGGCTGCGGAAACGGCGCGTTTGATTTCAATTGGAGTTTGTCTGCGAAAGCTCGGGCGCAAACGGGACGGGAAGCCAAACACCGAGAGCGAAGCTGCGTGAGTTCAAAGATTCCGTCTGCCTCGCCGAGGCTTTTGCCGCCGCTCGCTGGCGCCTACAAGAACTTTCGAATCTGGCGTTAGTTCGATTCTCAAGTCGTAGTGACGGTCAGGAAACGAGAGGACGATTTCAAAGCCTTGCAGCCGATGCTCACGGCAAAATTCGAGCGCGCAGGCGGAGCTCGGAAAATCCGCAGCGGAGTTTTGATCCTCGACTAACGCATAGGGGAGCTTCACGAAAAAACCTGACCGCCTATCCTGCAGGAGAATTCTCATCAGACGCTTAAGCGTCATCAAACCGAAGCAGTCCTTGATCTACAAGGAGAAGTTATTCACCCCGACAGGAGAAGTTATTCACCGTTAGATCGACGTCGATCGACGTAAGTTTTCCTCTGGGCGGTTCCTCGGCAGAGAGCGTCCGTTCTCTTCCGTTTCGGCTGGTCTGAACAAGGGACATCCAAACAACTCAAAGACGGAAGGTGGAGAATCGAGTTTATGCCTGACCAAGCAGGTGGCGATTTGACGGGAGGCCAGAGGGTCGCCATTACAGCGCGGCGTTCTGCCCTTCAACCCAACGGACCGCGAAATGAACCAACTCCGGCGCTGTTTTCAGCCCGAGCTTCTCCTTGATATTGGCGCGGTGCACCTCAACTGTTTTGACGCTCAGATGTAATCGTTGCGCGATTTCTTTTGTAGACCGGCCTTGCCCGATGAGTTGGAACACTTCGAACTCCCGATCGCTCAATCGCCCCACCGAGGAAGTTTCGACCTCAGCCCGTCGGCCGGAAAAGATTTCCAGGATTTTGGAAGCGATTTTTTCGCTGACATAAATCTTGCCTGCCAAAACCTGCCGGATTGCCTCCATCAATCGTTTTCCGCCCTCTTGCTTCATGATGTAGCCCCGGGCACCAGCTCGCAGCACACGCTCCGCGTAAAGCGATTCGTCATGCATTGAAATAACCAGGATCAGCAGCGATGGGTGAATGGCCGCCAAATCCTTAATGAGCTCCAATCCGCTCTTGTCGGGCAAGCTGATGTCCAGCAGCAGGAGGTCCGGGCAAGTTCGTTCGATCGCCTCGAGCGCGGCCTGAGCGGTTTCCGATTCGCCGCAAAGCTCCAAGTCAGGTTCGCTTTCGATTAATTGGACCAATCCTTGCCGCATCATCGGATGATCATCGACGATCAAGACCGTCTTGGCTTTCGATCGGGCCGCTTTCTTGGCGCCTTTCATATGCTATTTTTGAAAAAACATTCGACCACCGTCCCACGCGCTTCTGCCGGGCGAATATTCAGGGTGGCACCGATCATTCCAGCTCGATATTTCATAATTCGAAGGCCCATTCCGTTGCCCGGCCGCGACACGCCGCTGATTCCCTTCCCGTCATCTTCAATGGCCAGGCAGGCGCGATCTCCCTCTTGGGAAAGCGATACGATGATCTGCCCGGCCCGGCCATGCTTGATCGCGTTATGAGTCGCTTCTTGCGCGATTCGGTACAGATGCGTCGCCGTGGCATGGTTCTTTACCGGGACCGTTTGCGTGCAGTGGAACTCGCAATCGACCCGAAAGAGCTTCCTCACATTGACCGTGAGTTCCTCCAGCGCCGACATTAAGCCGTGCGCTTCCAGTTCGACGGGAAACAAACCCCGGGCCAGCAGACGCGTCTGGGCAATCGCTTCCCGGACGTGCTCGGCGATTCTGCCGGCTTGCGCGGCTGCGGCCTTGTTCTTTTTGGACAGGTTGCTCTCCAGGACCTGGCTCATTAATTCGGTCCCCGCCAAATGTTGGGAAAGGCCATCGTGCAGGTCCTGCCCAATTCGCCTTTGCTCGACCTCACTGATTTTCAAGATCTCCTGTTCGAGGCGCTTTCGATCAATGAACTGGCCGATCCGAGAACCAATATCCGACATCATCTTGAGCAGGTAATCATCCGGTTCCCGAACGCTCCGGCTGAAAAAAGTCATCACCCCGATGACCTCGCGCCCGTGGACAATTGGGAAGCCAAAGGCAGAACGGAAGCCCAGCTTGTTCGCCAATGCGACCCGGAGGAACAGATCGGAATCGTTCAAATCAGTGTTCCAAACAGGATGTCCGCTCGCCCAAACTCGGCCTGGCAAACCTTGGCCAGGTGAGAACGTCATCTCGCGCGTCCCCTTAATGAAGTCGCTCGGGTCAATCGTTGGGACATGCCATCCGGAATGCCAGCCTAACGTTTTCCTCTCATTTTCGACCCGCCAGATTTCACCGATTTCCCACTCCAGACTTTCGCAGATCGCTTGCAGCAGCTTCGGGCCGGCTTCGTGAAACAACGAGGACTCGGCCAGCACTCGGGTGACCGTGTAAAGAGCTCCCAATCGGCGTTCCGCACGCTTACGTTCGGTGATATCGATTCCTGAGGCGATGAAATATGCGATTTGATCGGATGGCCCCCTCAAAGCGGTCACGCACCAGACAATCAGCCGGGAGCGGCCAGACTTTGTGCGCCACCAACTCTCTTGCTCCAGCGGAAAATTGCTCCGCGCAAGCTCGGCAAAAATCGATTGGATTCCCAACGCTTCCTCCGACCTCACAAAGTAATCCCAAAAAAGTTTCCCTTTCACCTCTGCCGAACTGTACCCGGTCAGCTTCTCACAGGCAGCGTTGAACCTGACGATCCGGCCCTCCCGATCAAGCACCAGCAATAAGGATGCGGTGGTTTCCAATATTGCAGAGGTCAAGGCATGCTCTTGTTCGAGGGCCGATTCTGCCGCGGCGAGTTTGCGCTCTTGCCGAACCTGTTTCAGGGCGCGCTCGACCACCGTCGGCAATAAATCCAGGAATTCAGAATCTTTGACCAGATAATCAACTGCGCCCATTTTCATCATTCGAACGGCGGTGTGTTCATCCCCCCGGCCTGTGATGACCATGAATCGCAACCCACTCTTGTTGGCAAGAAGCTCGCGGATCAAATCCGGTCCGGAGACGTCAGGAAGCTGTAGGTCGAGCAAAAGCAGCTCCGGTTCACTTTCGCGCACGAATTTCAGCCCCTCCCTGCCCGAGGAAACCCCCACGAAGGAAAATCCCTCGCGTTGGAGCGCTTTTTCAACCAATCGTAACAGCCCAACGTCATCGTCGACCATCAGTATGCAAGGCATTTTTGTGGGCGAGGTCATTTAAGCGGTCGCTGCCGGAGCCACCATGGGCCGGCGGAAATTCTTCCGGCTATTTCTATCCGAAGATTGGGGATCGCGCAAATGAGCCGCTGTTTCTGGCTGCCCTCCACGGCGACAAATGGCACGGTGATGACGCCCGCTTGCCCAGGAGAAATCGCCCTAGATTAATTGGCCTTTCAAATTTCCGGCTCTGCCGCTCCGCCGAAATTTAGCTCGGGCACTTCGACCAGCGAGATGAAGAACCCAAGTTTCTTGATCGCCTCAGCGAATTTATCGTAATCGACCGGCTTAACGATGTAACTGCTGCAGCCTAGATCATGGCAGCGTTCCACCTCCCGGGGATCGTCCGTCGTCGTCAACATGCTGACCGGAATCTTTTTCAACCAGCGATCAGCCTTGATTTGGCGAAGAACCTCCACGCCGTCAACCTTCGGCATGCGGATATCCAGGAGCAGCAAGTACGGCGTCTTGGGTTCGCGCTTCGTTCCCGACCCTCGCCGGAAAAGGAAATCCAAAATCTCCTGCCCGTCCGCGAATCGGAAGATCTGATTATTGAGGCCAGCCCTGGCCAAATTCTTCTCAACGAGCCGGGCATGACCGGCATCGTCGTCCGCGATCAAAATCACTACATTACGTTGCATGTTCACTTTTTCGAGCAATTCTCAGGTGGCCCCGGCAAGCCCCCAAAAGAAGAGGCGCCTTCACGCCGGGATTCCAGCCAATTACCACCAATTCTGCCGTTCTTGCGCTATCGTCAGCGCTAAACCTTCGCCCGAGCCCCTATTGGCGTCTAGCCGGTGAAAAATTTCAAAAAAATTTATGCTGATGGCCAGGGCCGATTCCGATTCCGTTGTCGGTAACCTTAAAAATCGCTTCGGTTTTGAGCGCCGTCCCGAAATCGACACTACCCCAGGCTCGCTAGGCCGCAAGTATTTCAACGGATTATGGAGAAGATTGGAGAAGTTCGGAGGGCTCTTCCTCGGCTCGAGAGCGCCTCCTGTCCTCAGTCCCGCGTCACGTTTGCCTTGTGCTTCACTTCCAGAGCTGCAGGTCGCGAACTAAGCCCGCATCAATTGGCTGCGGTACTCAGTCGGAGATTGGCCGGTGATGTTTTTGAAAACGCGATTGAAGTGGGTCAATGATTGGAAGCCGACTTCGAATGCGATTTCACTCACACGCAGGTTCGGATTCAACAGAAGGTTCTTGGCTTTTTCGATTCGAACCCGCGATAAGTAAGCGGTGAAATTCAGCCCAGTCGCTTTCTTGAACAGTTTGCAGAAATAAAACGTGCTGGTGTTCACCGCTCTGGCGACTTGCGCAAGCGAAAGATCTTCCGCCTGATGTTCCAGAATGAATTGCTTGGCCCGGGAAACCACCGGAAGTTCGGCATTCTGCTGCTGAACGACAAGTTGATTGCTCACCATGGAGAGATGTTGCGCGAAAATGCTCAACAACCGAATCACGGCTTCGTGCTGTTTTACCGTGAGGACTCGTCCGCTCAAATAAGCTTGCTTCAATCCGGGTAGATCCGCGTTAACACCCCATGCGTGCAGTAACCTCGAAACTCTCTGAAATTGATTGTCTGTCGGCTTTTTTCGGAAGACTTGCCCCGTCTGAAGAAAACCAATGAGCTGTTCGCCCAGCCGAACAGGAATTGCAATGTCCACCAACCCCGCGGGACAACCGATAGATTGCGCCTCCGTCAAAGCGGTTTGGGAGAGCTTGTCCTGGACTTGCAGACAGGCCGCGCAAGCCCGGCTCGTGCCGGCCAGCAGCGAGCAAAAACGGTTCTCATGTTTTTTGCCATGATGCGGCAGTTGCCACGATTCGACGGCTCGGAACGAAACAGGTAATCCGGTGGTTTCGCTGAAGGCGGTTTCGTATTCCTGATAAATTCTTGAGCGCTTTAGCGTTTCGACAATCGCGCGAGCCTTCGATGGAGTGTTCAGGTTCCCCGGAGAGAGACAGATCGTGCTTTCAAGCCGGCTCTCGGCAGCCGGGCCCGGAGCCCCGGCCACGGATGGCCGGGAGAGGTGATCTTGGCTGTTCTGCTTCGCAAGGATTGTTTGCATAAGCGCAAATTAGGGGAGTTTCCCAGCCGCCACAACTTAGGCCAATTCCCAAACGCAATTACGGAGCAATCCTGAAGCGGCTAAGGGAATCCCTTAGTATGAATAGGAACCACTTGGTCTTTGGAACGAGACAGCGCCTCATCTAAAACACTTCCGCTGGCAGCCCGGTCCTTTCTCGAACCATTTGAGCGATCTGTGAAAGTCTTTTCAACTTGAGATGGCCACACTCCGAGTGCGGCGTGGGGCGCGTGGCGGAATAGATCTGCACCAATTGGATCTTGGCGCCAGCCTCCTTCAATTCCGCTAGACGCTGGACGTAAGCCTTCAGCTCGGTTGGAGGCGGCTCCTCGCCTCGAATCAGCGGAAACAAACTCTGAACGACCACCGGACGCTCCCGCCCCAGCTTTAGAATGTTGGCCACCACTTTCTCGATCGGGACTTGTCCACGGTTGATCTTTTCCATATACTCTTGCGTCCCTGCATCTAGCTTCACCCAAATCTCGTCTTCTTTTACCAACAACTTAATGGCGTTTTGCACACGCGGAACATCCAAGCCGGTGGCGTTGGTGATGAGCACAACTTTGAAAAAAGGAAACGAGCCGAGCGCCCTCATGTGAATCACGGTTTCGACGGCTTCGCCAATCGACGGACTCAAGGTTGGTTCGCCGTCACCGCTCAATGCCACATGCCGCAATTGTAGCAGTTCGGGAGGCAGACTCCGATAATTGGGCCGGGACCGCAGTTTGCCCGTATGGATTTCGGTCAACGTTTGAAATAACTCCGCCGTCATTCTGGATATATCTAGCTGCTGTGGCGCGCGCGCGGGATCTCGATTCACCTCGCAATAAATACAATCAAAATTGCAGACTTGGTCCGGATTCAAATTAAGGCCCACCGACAGCCCCCTCGCTCTGGGCGAAATCACGACGTAAACAAAATGGTTTTCCAAGAAATCGCGAGGGCAGCCAAAGGCCGATTCGGTTGCATGACCCGAACCGATAAATCCATGCTCTTTATAGGGGGCTAATAGTTTTGCTTCCATAACGTGACCTCGGGGGGGCGTGGTGTTTAGGCGCTTTGCGGTCTAAACTGAATGTTTTTAGTCGAAGGAGTTTCTGGGCGGCGCCCGCTGACTGGTTGAGAGCCGGGATGTCCGGCAGGTTGTGCCTTTCAGAGTAGCGGAAATCGGCATCGTTGACTGGACGTTATGGCCAGTGGCCGCTATGTAACTACACCCCACTTGCCTTTGAATGGCCCTCTTTTGGCGCGGCGGCGCAAAACCTTGGTTGGTCGCGTCAAGATCTAAGAACAAAATGGCAAGACAGAGTTAGCCCAGGCCGTCGGCCCATCCCTACTCTTGCTCTTCGAGTTTGAGTATGCGCCTGACGCAATACCCCGGACTCGTCGCCACGGCGCTCCTCCGCAGGACTCGCCGGCTGGGCGGCTCAGAATAATGCGCCGGTTAAAACTTACTAATCCTATGGCTATATCTCCCGCTGAATTCAAAAAAGTCGCTATCATCCACACCTTGCGAAGCTGCCAAGTTTTTGCGGGGTTGCCTCGCGAGGACCTTGAGAAAATCGCCGAAATCACAGTCCTGAAGCGCCTCGAAAAAGGCGAATACCTTTTTCATGAAGGCACCCCAACCGATGGGTTTTACATCGTTCAATCGGGCGCCATTAACATCCATCGCATTAATGCTGCGGGAAAGGAGCAGGTCATTCACATCTATCGGCCCGGCGAATCCTTTGCGGAGGCCACGCTCGCCACCGAAACCGGCTTCCCAGCCGATGCTCGCGCGCTCGATCCCTCTCAAGTCTTGTTAGTTCAGAAAGCCGGCATGCTCGCTTTGATCCGCCTGCACCCTGAGCTCGCCTTGAGGATGCTTGGCTCAATGAGCCTTCACCTCCGCTTCCTCTTGGAGCAAATCGAAGATCTCACTTCCAAGGACGTTGAAATGCGCCTCGCCAATTGGCTCCTGAAACAATGCCCCCGATCTGAAAGCAAAGAACCTGTCGTCATCGAACTCCCCGTGACGAAACGAATGCTCGCAGCCGAACTTGGAACCGTTAGCGAAACGTTCTCCCGAACCCTCGCCAAAATGCGCGATCAGGAATTGCTGTCCGTCAATGGAAAAACCGTAACGGTGCTGAACCCTTCCCGGCTCTCCGCCGTTTTGGAAAAACACGCTGACGATTAACCCGGGGCGGTTCCGCTTCTGTTTTTCCAAGGGTCAATTGCGCCCCGGGCCTCCCGCTCACGTTGGCCTGCTCAATTCCTAGCAACGTTCCTGGGCCGACACTGCACCGGCTGACATGGCTCACCAGGCGGCCATGGGGGCTTGTCGTCGACTCAGCGATGCCCGGGGGGCACCCGCCAGGATTTGACAATATTGAACCAAACTGATTATCCTGTGGCCCTTGGAGAAAAGACTATCGTCTGACGCCAAATTACTGCCTATGAAAATTGACGTTCCTTCCCCTCAGGCGCAAAGCAGTTGTTGGAGCAACTTCCTCACCTCAAAACTTTTATTCGGTTTGCTAACCGTTGGAGCGGCCGCGGGGCTGTTGATCTCTTGCGCGGGAGTCAACCGGGTCATCATCGCCCCGCCGGCAATCCCTGGAGCGACTTTCGTAGGCTCGGATACCTGCTCCCAATGTCACGACAATATTACAAAAGGTTTCCAAAGCGCCACTCACAGCCGCTTAATCGCGAAGGGACCAAATGCCGTCAATATGGGATGCGAGACATGTCATGGGCCGGGAAGCGTTCACGTTGAATCGGGCGGCGCTCATAACACTATAGTCAATCCTCAATCATCTCCCGAATCCTGCTTCCAATGCCACCTAGATAAGCGCGGGCAATTCAGTCTTCCTCATAGCCACCCTCTCTTAGCCGGCAAACTTAGCTGCAGTGATTGTCATAATCCTCATAAGGGTTCCGCCATAAAAGGGGGAGGCGCCGCTCTGGCCGCGGAAAATGAAACCTGCTTTCAATGCCACACAGCCCAACGTGGTCCGTTTGTTTTCGAACACGAAGCCTTGCGGGAAGGGTGTGTGACGTGCCACGACCCTCATGGGACCATCAACGACAAAATGCTCCGCGAACGCAATGCCAATGCTTGCCTCAAGTGCCATCTTCAGCAGCAGACTGTGACCGGCAAATTTTTGATAGGCAGCCGCGATCACACTGCTTTCCTGGCCAGAGGCACTTGCTGGACCGCTGGATGCCATGAAGCGGTTCATGGCTCACAAGTTAATCCACACCTGCGTTTCTAATCCTGACGCCCTCCTGCTTATTATGAACACCCAGTTGATGCCTCTTCCCCGAGCCGCCCGGCTTGCTGCCGCTTGCGTTGCGTTGGGCGCGTTAGCTCATCCCATCATCGCTGCTGACACAAACACGATCGCAAAAGGGGCGCCCGAGAAAGCGGCGCCACTTGAGAAACTCGACCCGGAGCCAGGCAAATACTCTAACTGGTTTGACCTTTCGGCCGGCGGTTCATTCGTCAACGGTGACACCGCTGCGTTTCAGCAGCGGCACCAGCTTCCCCGCGGGGCATTCGGCGGCGTGGAGGATTTTCATTGGGAAAAGGAGTTGCCAAACAAAAGCACGTTGAAAATCGATGGCCGCGGAATCTTCGACAATCATGATTATCGATTGAAGTTTGATTTGGACTTCCCGGACCGCGGCTACATTAGGTTTGGCTATAAAGAATTTCGCACTTACTACGACGGCAGCGGCGGCTTTTTCCCGGCCACGGGAGTGTTTGGCGATAACTTGGCGCTCGCCCCACACAAATTTAATGACAATCTCGCAGTAGATCGAGGGGAGGTTTGGTTCGAGACTGGTTTAGTTATGCCGGGCAAACCAAACGTGGCCTTCCGTTACAGCCATCAGTTTCGTGACGGCCAGAAAGGTTCGACCGAATGGGGCCAAACCACGCAAGGAGCGTTGGGCCAGCGCGGCATCGTCCCCACGTTTTTAGATCTGGACGAAACGCGAGATGTGTTTGCTCTCGATGCAAAACACACTTTGGGGAAGACCGATTTCGGCGCGGGTGTTCGTTATGAAGTCTCGGACAATGACGATTCACGGAATTTTCGAAGGCAACCTCTGGAAACAGCTGACCGCTTTGTTACCGACCGTGAAGAGATCAAAACCGACATGTTCAGCACGCATGCTTTCAGCGAAACTCGGTTGACGGAGCAGCTGCTCTTTACATCCGGGCTGGCCTACACAACGCTCGATGCTGATCTTTCCGGGCAACGGGTTTACGGGACCGATTATGAGGCTGTTTACGACCCTAATCTAAGAACGGGCCGTGTTAACGACGAAGGCTTTCTGGCTCTGAACGGTGGCTCCCAGATGAAGCAGTATCTGCTTAATCTAAACCTCATGTACATGCCGTTGGAGTCGTTGCAACTGATTCCATCGATCCGGGTGGAGAAGGAGGATTTAAATGGCGAATCCACTTTCCTCGAAACGAACTTCGCCTCTCCGGGAACAGCATTGCCTCCGTTGCTGCAGAATCTTGAAAGCGACCGCAGCTTTGTCGATGTCTCTGAAAGTTTGGAACTCCGTTATACCGGACTCACCAATTGGGTGTTCTACACCAGCGGCTTTTGGCTGGAAGGCCAAGGAAATCTACGCGAAGAGGGAAACGCCCTCCCTACAGGCGCAGGAGCCTTTCGAGACACGGAGGACAACCGCTTTACGCAAAAATATACGATAGGGGCCGCTTGGTATCCTTTGACCCGCCTAAACATCGCTGGCCAATATTATCATAAGATTCGAGATAACGCCTTCGATCATGAGAAGAATTTTTCGCCCAAGGACTATCCGGCCTTTCTTGACAGGCAAAATTTTGAGACGGATGACATGAATGTTCGTGTCACCTGGAGGCCGTGCGCCACAGTCACTCTCGTCAGTCGCTATGACTTTCAACTTTCTACAATAGACAATCGCGGCTTCAGTCTCGAAGAGCAGCAAAGCGCTGAGATCACAAGCCACATCTTTGGCGAAACGGTCACATGGTCCCCGCTTGCCAGGCTCTATTTGCAAGGGGGAGTAAACTACGTTCTCGACCAGACGGACACCCCCGCGCAAGACCTAATCGGCACGCTCGTTCACAATTCCAAAAACGATTATTGGAACGGGACCTTCACCGCGGGCTTTGCCCTTGATAAAAAGACCGATCTTCAAGGCTCATATTTCTACTACCGTGCCAATGATTTCCAGGATGCCATCACCCTCAGCCAACCTTACGGAACCTCTCTGGAGGAACATGCTATTACTGGCGGCATTACACGGCGGCTGCGCGAGAACCTGCTGTTGACGCTCAAATACGGATATATCAATAACCGGGATGTCACGTCGGGCGGCAATAATAACTACGAAGCCCATCTGGTCTATTCGACGTTGCGCTGTTACTTTTAGCTCGCATCCCAAACGATTCGTCAACGGGACAAAGTAACCGGCTTGCCGAGCGAGCCCCTCTTTGATTCTGTTTCAGCCAGCCCCAAAAACGCCGTGCTGCGGCGGCAGGTCACCTTCGCGCTTTGCGCATAACGCTTTCCGCGGCAACTGAACGTGACCCGATGTGACAAGGAGTTTCCGTGTTGCTTCAGCAAGCGTGGGTAGCGCGAACTTGCCGAGGAAGCCGGTGAGACTTTCGCGCAGGACTGATCCGCCGGAACTGCGCTCTGGCAAGGTATAGCGGTGGATCTACGGAACCCAATCTTCTCGAATCGCCCCGGCGTCCTTTTGGACCGGCATCCAAGTAGCCAAACAGGTTGCCACTCCTTGAGCCTCGATGACCAACAGAATGCGCGTTTGTACGGTCGAGAGAGAACGGAAATGTGCTCCCCCGGCTGCGCGTCCGGCGCGATGCTTCGAGTCAAACCCCGTTGCCGAAGGGGCACAAGGGGACCAAAAGACGGAAAACCATTGTCAATTGCTGGGGAGCGAAAGAGGTTTCCAAACAAAACATTGATCCACGAACGGAAAGTTCCTATTTATGAAAATGAAAACTTCATTGATCGCGGTTCTGGTGGTCGGACTCAGTTCGGTTGTTAGTCGCGCAGGAGACGTTCAACCCCTTTGGGACAAACATTGCGCCTCTTGTCACGCCAAAGATGGGAGCGGCAGCACCAAAATGGGGAAAAAATTGAAGGTCAAGGATTATCGGGAATCCAAAGCCCAGGAGGAATTAAAGGATGACGCGGCGCTCAAATCGATCAAGGACGGAATCTATGAGAATGGAAAAGAGCGCATGGCGCCCTACAAAGAAAAGCTCAACGACGCCGACATGAAGGCTCTGCTAACTCACTTGCGAGCTTTTAAAAAGACCTAAACGTAATTCTCCGCCTGAAAATCCGCCTCACCTAGCCGAGCATTGAGCTGCCTGGGGGCCTTTTCAGGATTGCGCCGGCTAGCTGCAGGCGCCACCGCGTGCCCCGGCCCTCTTTATGAGGACGTCCTATTGCGCCTGGGGCGCGCATCCCGTTTAGACATTCCTTCCCCTTGAATCTCCTATGACCCCTTTCCTAAAACAATCGCATCGTTCTATGCTGTTCCGCAATTGGCTCAGCTTGACCGGACTTCTTTTGGCCATTAGCAGCTTCTTCGCGCTCGCGCTGTTATTGGCATTGGATTTGTTCGCCCATCACTCGAATCCGTACATGGGGATCATTGCCTACGTAATGGCCCCCGGAGTGCTGGTGGCCGGAGTAGCCCTCATGCTTTTTGGCCAATGGCTATTTCATCGACATGAGCGCCGGGCTGTTCCGAATGAAAAGCCGTATGCGCTCGTCATCGATTTGTCACGTGGCAGGGATCGCAAGGGCCTGGCCATTTTTATTGCTAGTAGTGTTTTGTTTTTATTGATCACAGCGATCGGCAGCAACCGCGCTTATCACTATACGGAATCGGTCACATTTTGTGGCGAAGCATGCCACGAACCGATGAAACCTGAATTCGTGACTTACCAACATTCCCCCCATGCGAAGATCGCGTGTTCAGAATGTCACGTCGGGCCTGGCGCGACTTACTATATTAAGTCCAAAGTCAACGGGGTCCGGCAGCTGTACTGCACCCTGACCGCTCACTACGAAAGGCCCATTAAACCCCCGCTAAAACACTTGAGGCCCGCCCAGGAAACATGCGAGCAGTGTCATTGGCCCCAGCGTTTCATCGGCAATCTGGATCGCGCCTACCCGCACTTCCTTAATGATGAAACCAATAGCTTTTTCGCTGTTCGGCTGTTGCTGAAAGTTGGCGGCGGCGATCCCACGCACGGCCCTGTCGGCGGCATTCATTGGCACATGAATCTCGCGAACAAGATAGAGTACATTTCCTCGGTTGACAGCAAACTCGATATTCCTTGGGTTCGCCTCACGGATGCCAGCGGCCACGTCGCTGAATATCGGACTCCCGATTTCAAGGATGATCCCGCCAAATACCCGAAGCGAGTCATGGACTGCATGGATTGTCACAACCGTCCCGCGCATCACTTTCGTTCCCCGAACGATGCCACTGACTTGGCAATGGCCAGCGGCCTCATCGATCGGTCGCTTCCGTGGATTAAATCCAACGTGGTTTCTGCGCTAATTAGCTCGTATGGATCGGAAACGGAGGCCTTGACAAGCATAGAGCGGAAACTCAAAGCCAATTATTCGCAAACTCCACAGATTACGTCACTAGTTTCCGCCGTACAGCGCATTTACCAGGAAAATTTCTTTCCTGTGATGCACGCAGATTGGCGGAGTTATCCCAATAACATCGGCCACAAGGATTGGCCAGGGTGTTTCCGATGCCACGACGGAAAGCATAAAACCGCTGACGGATTACAAACCATCAAAGCCAGCGATTGTAACGCTTGCCACGTTATCCTAGCTCAAGGCAATGGTTCCCAGCTTGAACAGCTTCATCCGGAAGGCCAGCCCTTTTTTCACGTGGATTCGGATTATTCGGGTTTTTCGTGCACCGAGTGCCACACGGGAGCATTTCCGAAGGAGTAGCCCTCCTGGTTTCCACTGCTTACTGTACACTTGTCGACTGGCCCTGTTCTGCCCGTCCCATCAACAAAAAACGGGCAAGATTTGCCAATTCGAGTGATGAAGCGAAGATGCTACGACACATAAGGTTTCACCGCAAACTGGATCGCACTTTGAACCAGCCAACAATAATGAAACTTATGAAATCTAGGATGAAAGAGTCTATTATTCTTGCATGCACGCTCGCCGCGTTCGGCCTATCTAGCGCGCGGGCCGCGGACGTGCAGGAGAATTGGAATAAGAACTGCGCCTCGTGCCACGGCAAAGATGGCAAGGGAGAGACGAAAGCCGGCAAAAAAGCAGAAGTCAAGAGCCTGACGGACGCCAAATATCAGGAAACTTTTACCGACGAGCAAATGTATAAACAAATTAAGGAAGGCTACAAAGACAAAACAGGCAAAGAGAAGATGAAGCCATTCGTCGATAAACTTTCCGATGATGAGATCAAGGCGCTCGTGAAATTCGTGCGCGCGCTCAAGGCGTAACTCCTTTCGTGAACAGTTTGATCTGACTGGGCGCACGTTAGGAACGTAAGGTGGCCGTTGGAGCCGATGGGAGGCAGCTCACATCGGCTCCAGCGCTAAAAGACCCCCATTCAAACCGAAAACAACTATGAATAAGTTTACCAGTTTTCTCACAGCCGCCACTTGGATAGTAGTCGTGGCGGTAATCGCCTCACTCATTCTGCCGCAAGCCTGCCGTGTCCTCCGCGAGTACCAACGTGGCGTGGTCTTTCGCCTTGGCAATCTTGTAGGCGCAAAAGGACCGGGGCTTGTTTTCCTAATCCCTTATGTCGATCGCATGGTGCGCATCGATTTACGGGTCGTCACCATCGATGTCGATAAACAAGAGGTGATGACTTTGGATAATGTGCCGGTCACTGTCGATGCCGTGGTCTATTTTCGGGTCGACGATCCGGTGGCGGCGGTGGTCAAGGTGGAGAACTTTTTGAAAGCCACGTCCTTGATCGCTCAGACGAGCTTGCGCAGCGTCGTCGGCCAAGCCGAATTGGATGAGCTACTCGCTCGACGCGATAAAATCAATCATCGCTTGCAGGAAATCATCGATCGCCAGACAGATCCCTGGGGGATTAAAGTGACCGCTGTCGAAGTCCGGGATGTCGTGCTCCCAGACACCATGAAACGGGCGATGGCCAAGCAGGCCGAGAGCGAACGCGAGAGACGCGCCAAGATTATCAATGCTGAAGGGGAGTTTCAGGCCGCCGAAAAACTCGTCCAAGCCGCCGGCATGATCAGCACCGAACCGATCGCCCTTCAATTGCGCTTCCTCCAAACGATGCGGGAAATATCGAGTGAACACAATACTACGACGTTCCTCCCCGTCCCGATCGACTTATTCTCTCATTTCCTCAAAAACGGCAACGGCACTGCCGCCAAAGCATCGTGACGCTCAACGCCTACCGCGACGTTTACGAGAAGCCCCGGCGGGATCGCTGGCGTCCGCAACCAACGATTCAGGCCATCAAGTAATCACCAGACTCAGCGTTCAGATGCTGTGACACGCCCAAACTGTGGGCTCAGGCAAAGGATCTACCTATGAATTCGAACTCGAAAGCAACGGTGGTGCTGGTAGGGTTCACTGTCGGGTTCCTTGTCCTGCAAGCCGCCTTCCTGGGAGATTGGTGGGGCAAGCCGAGGCCATTGCATGAGATAGCCGCGGTTCCTCCGCAGTTTACGAATACAGCCACTGTCCGCGTGTCGGCCAAGCAGTTGCTTGCATCGGGTGGCGATACTTCTGGCCAAGATTGCTACGCATGCCATGAGAAAGGCAAGACGCCGCAGGTGCACATAGATAAACAAGGCAAGGTCAAGCTTCCGTCTGAACATGAAGATTTGGTGGTGCATCACGGGCGGAATGACCGGAACAATCACTGTTTTAACTGCCATGACCCGAATAATCTGGACCATTTCGTCACAAAGAACGGAAGCTATTTGAAGTTGCAGGAGGGAACCTTGCTCTGCGCCAGCTGCCACGGGCCCACTTTTCGCGATTGGGAGGTCGGCGTGCACGGGCGTATGAGTGGTTTCTGGAACAAGGCAAACGGAGATGTCACCCGCCAGGATTGCACCTCCTGCCATGATCCGCATGCGCCCGCCTTTCCACCAGTCAAGCCTGCACCAGGCCCTCATCCATTGCGCGCGGAGGCCGTTCACGTTCACTCACCCGACACCAAAGATTAATATGGCTCTCATTCGCCACTCGCCCTCGCATTCTTTTTCGGAACCGGCTGACCCAAAGCTCAGCCGCCGCAGCTTCTTGAGGACGGCTGCTGGGATGGCTTCCGGCCTGGCGGCCCTCGCGGCCCTGGCGCCGTTGCGGGAGCTCGAACGCTTTACATCAATGGATGAGTTCCTGCAAAAGCATTACAAGGAGCTTTCACCTGACGAAATGAGCAAGGTGCTCGCGCGCATCGAGGATGAGGTGGAACAAGCATACGGCCAGCGTCCCCATGTTCGAGATTTGAAGCCGATGAACGGGGTCGAGTTCGTTTACGCTCTCAATTTGACCCGGTGCGTCGGATGCCGCAAATGCGTCCACGCGTGCGTGGCTGAAAACAACCAGTCACGAACTCCGGAGATCCAGTACATACGAGTTATCAAAATGCCCAATGGGACTTTTGACCTGGAGCGGGGCGACCACTCCTATGAACCCGAGACAGTGCCGGAAAAAGGATTCTACTACATGCCCGTCCAATGCCATCAGTGCAGGAATCCGCCTTGTGTGAGAGTATGCCCGGTTCAGGCCACTTGGCAGGAGCCGGACGGGATCACCGTAATCGATTATAATTGGTGCATAGGGTGCCGATATTGCGAAGCCGCTTGCCCTTATTGGGCGCGCCGATTCAATTTCACGAAACCTTCGCTTCCGAAGGAGCAATTGAATCCGAATATGGCTTACTTGGGGAATCGGCCACGCAAACAGGGAGTGGTGGAAAAATGCCACTTTTGCCTGCAGCGAACGCGAGCGGGAAGATATCCCGCCTGCTTGGAAGTCTGCCCTACTGGGTCGAGAAAGTTTGGAAACATTCTCGACCCTCAGAGCGAGGTTGCTTACATATTGAAAAATAAGCGTGTGTTCATCCTGAAGGAAGAGGTTGGGACGCTGCCCCGGTTCTTTTACTATTTCGATGTATGAAAGGATTTCTGGTCTTCCTCGGCCGCAGCGCGCGACTTGCCTTCCATGGGGATTGGCGATATTACCTGTGGATAGGTTGCCTCTTGGCACTCTGCTTCGTTGGGTTAAATGCGTATGCCCGGCAGTTCGTGCATGGCCTGATTGTCACTGGCATGACCGACCAGGTTTCTTGGGGGGTTTACATTTCAAACTTCACCTTCCTGGTCGGCGTTGCCGCCGCTGCTGTCATGCTCGTAATTCCTGTTTATATTTACAAGAACGAGGAGCTTCACGACCTTGTGATTTTTGGAGAACTGCTGGCGATTGCGGCAATCCTGATGTGCCTTGCCTTCGTAACCGTCGATTTGGGACGGCCCGATCGGTTCTGGCATTTGATCCCTGGCATCGGCAAGTTCAACTGGCCGGTTTCCATGCTGAGCTGGGATGTCATAGTGCTCAATGGATACTTAATCCTGAATTTGCACATCTGCGGTTATTTACTGTATTGCCGTTACCAAAACAAGAAACCTTCGAATTGGCTGTACCTGCCCTTTGTTTTCCTTGGAATTCTCTGGGCGATTTCCATCCATACCGTCACGGCCTTCTTGTACGTCGGGCTGGGCGGACGGCCATTCTGGAATTCTGCCATTGTGGGGCCTCGCTTCATCGCGTCGGCTTTCACGTCCGGCCCTGCCCTGATCATCTTGGCCCTGCAAATTATCCGGCGGGTGACCGAATATCCGGTGGCTAATCGCGCCCTGTTTACACTGCGCCGGGTCATTCAGGTGGCGATGCTCATCAATGTTTTCCTGTTGCTGAATGAAGTGTTCAAAGAGTTTTACACCGGGAATCTCCATGTCGCATCCGCCAAGTATCTTTATTTTGGATTGCACGGAAAAGCGTCTCTTGTGCCCTGGATTTGGACGGCGGTGGCATTGAATTTGACTGCAATGGTTATTCTGGTTTTGCCTCTCAGCCAGAGCCTCAAATGGCTCGATCTCGCTTGTGTCTTCGCGATCGTGGGAATCTGGATTGAGAAAGGAATGGGATTAGTCGTTCCCGGGTTCGTGCCGAGTCCGCTCGGCGAAGTTGTGGAATACACCCCCACCCTCAATGAGACTTTCATCTGCCTGGGCATTTGGGCCTTCGGCCTGTTGTGCTACACAATTTTTCTCCGCATGGCGGTGCCCATTTTACAAGGCCGGCTACATGCAGATGTTGCAGTCGAGGTAAATTACCGCCAAAAAATCGAAAAACCCGCTTTCACACATGCAAGGCACTAACCAGGGGAACCCTCCCCAAATTACGCCAGAAGAAGCCAAACTTTCTCTGCATTGTCATGCAGCTGACAAAGGAACCGAAATTTGCGAAAAATATGGGCCGCACCTCGGCTGGAACGCGTTGCTTCGATTGCTCCAGGACCGAGATGTCATTCGATACCCGTGCGAGATCGTGTTTGATCAAAGCTCATTGCTCGAAGGTGAATTCGCCCACCCCGTTCAGAAAGGGAAGACACCGGCAGAAGGGTTCACGATGTATATCCATCCATATTTCTGCACTCAACTCGAACGCGCGGTTTATTTGGTTTTATATCAGCTCGTCTTGATTAATTACGGCCCATTTGCCACCCCGGACGATGCCGAGATTTTCGGGGCAAACGCGCTCGGCCTTGCGCGGGAAGATTATTACACTGCTCTTTGCGCAATGGCGGACGAGATCTCCAATTGAAGCGGAGAACAGACGCTGCATTCTGGGCAACGACCAAGGCAGTAATTCCCCCTGCGTCAGGCTTTCTCCAATTAGAGGGCGTTGGGAAAAAGGGGATAGTCCGCCTATTTTTCAAAAACACGCTCTTAGAGAAGATTAAGAACGACAGATTGTCCTCAAGCGTTGAGAGTAAGTTGATCCTGATCATCCGATCGCCCGGCCAACTCTCATTTGATGGCAGGGCGCGTTTGTCCAAAATCTCGTTGTGATACGCCCGTTGATTTCCTCCGCCGTTTTTCTGGCGTTGCTTTCCTTAGTCGGCGAAGTCAAAGGCGCCGAACCAAAAGCCGATTTGCCAGTCATCATCAAACGGCTCTCTTCAGCGCTCCTTCCCAAAACGGAGGAGGAACGAACTGCGGTTCTGACTGAAGCTCGACAGTCTGCCAGCCAGCTTCTCCCGAATGGCTCTTGGAATGACATCTCGTACACAAATCGCGACCCCGCCAACTGGCCCACCGCGAACCATCTTTCCCGCGTGCGGACCATGGCGCGAGCAATCAGCATCGCGGCTGATCAGGAAAAGACGCCTCTAAGAGCGGCGTCCCTGCGAGCTCTCGATCATTGGTTCGAGCACAAATACAAAAACCCGAACTGGTGGTGGAACGAGATCGGAGTGCCGCTGACTCTCGGTGAGACTTGCCTTCTGCTCGGTTCGGTTCTTGATGACGCGCGACTGTCTCAAGCCGACCGCACCATCGACTCGGCTCGATGGGATAAATTGACCGGACAGAATCTGGTTTGGATGACGAAAATCCGGATCCTGCGCGGCTGCGTTTTGAACCGGGAGGAAATCGTCCGCGGAGCTTTCGACCGTTTGTGGCGCGAGATTTTTATCGCGTCGCCGCGCCAAGAAGGCATTCAAGCTGATTTCAGCTTTCATCAGCATGGGAACGTTCTCTACGCGGGAGGTTACGGACAGGGGTTCACCGTCGACCTGGCGCATCTGGCCACATGCGCTGAAGGAACGGGATTCGCAATGCCGGAGGATCGCCGCGAAATTTTCAGCAACTACCTCCTCGATGGCCAGCAGTGGATGGTTCGCGGAACCGCGTGGGATTATGGAGTTGTCGGGCGGGAAATCACGCGACCGGGAAAAGACGCGCGCGGCTTGATGGCGCCGTTACGAGAATTGGCCAGTCTTCCTTGGCCGCGACGGTCAGAATTTCGCGAGTTCCTTCAACGCATGGAAGGCGTGGTCCCCGCCCTTTCGGGCGATCGCCAGTTTTGGATGAGCGATTTTCATGTGCATGAACGTCCCGAGTTGATGATCACCGTCCGGATGCACAGCACGCGAATCGACAACACCGACAGCTACACGAACGGCGAAGGGAAGCGGAGCCATCATATTGCCGATGGCGTGACCTTGATCCTTCGCAATGGCGAAGAGTATCGGGACATTTTTCCGTGCTGGGATTGGCGCAGGCTGCCTGGAATCACCTGCGTTCAAAGCGCTCAGCCGTTTAATCCGGTTCAGGTCCGCGAGCATGGCGCAACCTCGTTCGTCGGCGGTGTTAGCGATGGACGCGATGGCTGCGCCGCGATGAATTTCCAGCGGCAGGGCTTAAGCGCAAGGAAAGGGTGGTTCTTTTTCGACGGCGTGATGCTGGCGCTCGGGTCTGGCATCTCGTATTCAGGAGCAGAGCAAGTCACGACGTCGCTCGACCAGTGCATCGCACGCGGCCCGGTTCTCGTCTCGAACTCCGCCGAGGCGCTGCCGGATGGGCCCGTGCGGAACATCGCAGGCGTCCGCTGGGTTTGGCACGATGGTGTCGCTTATGTTTTTCCAGAACCCCAAAGAATTAGCGTGGCGCACGAGCTTCGAAGCGGCAATTGGAATGAAATCGGAGTCGTCAATCGAGTGGAACGGAAAAAGGTTTTTTCGCTTTGGCTGGATCACAGCAGCAAACCGACCGATGCCACTTACGCCTATATCGTGGCTCCAGCTTCAAACCCAGCACGGCTTCGGGAACAGGCAGCGCTTCCCCAAATTCTGGCAAATACTCCGGAGGTTCAGGCGGTGGCAACGAAGGATTCTTGTGAAGCGGTCTTTTGGAAACCGGGCGCAGTGAATGACGGACCGCTCCGTTTTAGCGTAAATCAGCCATCCCTGGTGCTGATGCGCCTCGACCAAAAGACGCTCCGGATTGCGGTCGCGAACCCCGAAAACAAAGGGTTGCAATTGAAGTTGAGAGTGAATGTTCCATTGCGCGATCACCCAAGGGTTGACAGCGGCATGACCGAACTCACGTTCGAATTGCCCAATGACATTCGTGCGGGGAGCAGCTTGGTCGACAATTTCGCCTTGGGGTCTGTCGTTACGCTTGAACCGGCAATTTCACCATGAATTCGGCGCCCTTCCCCGGTTCGCTCTTCACGCCCACTCGCCCGCCATGCGCTTCCACGATCGCTTTGACCAAACTCAGCCCGAGACCTAAACCCCGTTGCGAGCGGCTCTTGTCGCCGCGATACAAGCGCTCCCAAATCTTATCCTGTTCCTCCAGCGGGATCCCAATCCCGGTGTCGCAGACTTTCAGCTCAACGGTCGAACCGCGGCAGTTCGTTTCGATTTCAACTTTGCCGCCCGCGGCGGTGTATTTGATTGCGTTGTCCAAAAGGTTCGCAAACACCTGGCGCATGCGAACAGGGTCGACTTCAACTTCGCAAGGGCCGGCCAACTGCGTCGTGACCACAATCTGTTTCTCCTCCGCCACGTATTCGTAGAGCTCGACCGCTTCGCGCAGCAAAGAACAAAGATCCACTCGCGCGCGGCGCAACTGCATCATGCCGGCTTCGGCTTCGGCCAAATCCATCAAGGCCTTCAGCATGGTCAGGACGCGATCCGATTCCTCCACGCAATCGGCCAAAGCCTCGTGCGCGGCTTCCGGATTCGCGTTTTGCAGCGCCAGCTCAGCCACCCCGCGCAAGCGGGTCAGTGGCGTCCGCAAATCATGAGCGACGTTATCGAGCGATTCGCGCAGGCTCCGAATGAGGGCCTGGTTTTTTTCCAGCATCCGATTGAACAGTTGGGCCAGTTCATCCAATTCATCGGTCGACGTCCGGACAGGCACACGGGCGCTCAGATTTCCGGTGTCGATGATCGAGCGCGCGGTGGCGACGATTTGGCGGATCGGCAAGGTGGCCCGGTGCGAGAAAAGCGCGCCGCCCAGGAAGCCGAGCAGCACAATCGGCGTCATGACCGTGAAAAAAATGCGGCGGAACGGCTGGAGCAGCATTTCACGATTGTTCGCGCTGCGCCCGACCTGGAGGAAAGAACCATCGTTCAACGCGATGGTGGCGATCATGAAATCTTTTTCTTCATTCTTAGGAATCCGCAGCACATTGACGCCGCGGCCCGAGTAAGACCCGCGCAAATCGCTGGGATTGAATTCGAGCCAATCGTCCGGGACGGTCATGAGCAGAACGGAATCGAATGGACTGACCAGCCGAACGAAAAATGACTTCTGCTTTTTGGCTTCTTGACTTCGATAAACCCATTGCCGCAAGGCTGGCACGCCGCCCGACTCATAAACGGCGACGTATTCCTTTAAGCGCGCCTCGATCACTTCCCGGTCTTTGCGGGCCACCGCCCACGACAGCAGAAAATAAAGGAGCAGATAAAGGCACGCGGCGCTGATCGTAAAGATGGACGCGTACCAAAGGTTCAGCCGGAAGCTGAAGGTGCGGCGAAAGAGTTTAAACTGGCTTGATGGCATACCCGACGCCGCGAATGGTTTGGATCATTTTTTTCGGAAAATCCTTGTCGATCTTGCTGCGCAACCGGTGCACCAGCACGTCGACCACATTTGTCTGCGGATCGAAACTGTAATCCCAAACATGCTCGAGAATCATCGTTTTGGTGACGGCCCGGCCCGCATTGCGCATCAGATATTCCAGCAGCGAAAACTCGCGCGTTTGCAGTTCGATGACTTGCCCGCCCCGCCGCACTTCGCGGCCGAGCAGATCGAGCGTGAGGTCGCCCACCGTCAAGCGGGTCGGTTCGGCTGATTTTGTCGAGCGCCGGATCAACGCTTGAATTCGGGCGAGCAGCTCCGAAAACGCGAATGGTTTCGTGAGATAATCATCGCCTCCGGCTTGCAATCCTTTGACGCGGTCGTCCACGGCCGCTTTGGCGCTCAAAATCAAAACGGGCAAGGCGATGCCTTCCCGCCGCAAGCTCTGCACGAGCGATAAACCGTCGAGGTTTGGCAGCATCACATCAACGATGGCGGCATCGTATTGATTGGCCCTGGCCATGAACAAACCATCCTCCCCGTCGCTGGAATGGTCCACGGCAAATCCGCTTTGCTTCAGCCCCTTGACGACAAACGAGGCAATCTTCTTGTCGTCCTCCACCACCAGAATTCGCATGGCGTGAAGATAGGAGCTCTCAGTCATAATGTCCAAACGAGCCATTCGCCACACCAGCCTGCTACGCCATGATTCAGGTGGAGCAAGGCTGCTAACGAGCCGGACCACTCTGCTTTCTCCCAGGCCAGAAAGTTTCTCACAAAACAAAAAGGCGCGCGGCCAGCAAAACCGCGCGCCTCATACCGGAACATTCCCGGACCTCCCAACCTTACTTCGACTTGCTTTCGTCCACGGCGATGAAGTGACTTCCGCCGCGACTCCAGACTCGAAGTAGAATCGTGCCGCTGGTCGCCTTGTCGCTTTGTTCGACCGCTTCCTGGGCGTTGTTAACGCGATGGCGGTTGATCTCAAGGATCACATCGCCCTCGCGCAACCCCGCTTCGTAGGCCGCCGAATTCGGTTCGACACTGGCCACCAACGCGCCTTTCACGTCTTTCGGCAATTTAAACTGGCGTTGCGCGTCGGCATCAATGTCCGTCACGGCCACCCCTTTCAGGTGCTCGGTGTCAGTCGTTTGATCAGAATCGCCCCGAGCCAGTTTCTGCGTCCCAGGCAATTCTTTCAGCATGACCTCGAATTCCTTCTCTTTGCCGTCGCGCAGCACCTTGACCGCGGCTTTCGAGCCGGGCGCAGTCTGGGCCACTGCCAACTTCAACTGGCGGCTGTCGACGATCGGTTTGCCATTGAGTTCGGTGATGATATCGCCGCTCTTCAACCCGGCTTTGTCCGCGGGACTGCCGCTGGTCACATCCGACACCAGAGCGCCCGCGCTCTTCGAGAGATTGAACTCTTTCGCGAGCGACGGCGTAACGTCCTGAATCGTGACGCCCATGAAACCGCGCACCACGCGGCCGTGTTCGATCAAGCTGTCCATCACTCCCCGAGCGAGATTGATCGGAACGGCAAAACCGATCCCGTGGTTGCCGCCGCTGCGGCTGAGAATCGCGGTGTTAATGCCGACCAATCGGCCTTCCGCATCGACGAGCGCTCCGCCGGAGTTCCCCGGATTGATCGCGGCATCGGTCTGAATGAAGTCTTCGTAGTCTTCAATGCCGATGTTGCCGCGGCCTTTGGCGCTGACAATCCCCATGGTCACGGTCTGCCCGATTCCAAAAGGATTGCCCACGGCGAGGACGACATCGCCCACTTCAATCTGGCTGCTGTCGCCGAGGGTGGCGTAGGGCAAGCCTGTCGCCGGGATCTTCAACACGGCCACATCCGTCTTCGGATCAGTGCCGATGACTTTCGCGGTGAACTCGCGCTGGTCGCTCATGGCAACTTTGATTTCTTCGGCGTTATCAACGACGTGGTTGTTGGTCAGAATGTAACCATCTTGAGTAATGATGACGCCCGAACCGAGGCCGTGCTGTTTGGGCATGGGCATATCGGGAGCGTCATCGCCCGGGCCAAATTCATCACCGAAGAACCGCCGGAAAAAAGGGTCGTTAAACATCCGCGGGTGAGCTTGCGAAAGTTGAACGGCTTTGCTGGTGGTAAACACCTTCACGACGCTCGGCGCAACTTTCTTCACGACAGGCGCAAAGCTCGTGGTGAACTGGCCATCGCGCTTGAGCGGTTGTTGATCGACCGTCAAATGGACGGCGGGCCGGCTCTGGTCCTTGGCTTCCGCCAGGTGAGTGAACGCAAGACTTCCCACTGCAACCGCCATCGCGCCGGCCAGCAACGTCGCTCGCAACCGGGAAGATATTTCAAATATTTTTCGCTTCATACTTACTGAATATTCCTTTGTTGGTTTGAGAGACATTCGCATGCGAAGCTTTCCGGCGCCTTTCTGGAAAATTACAAATTTGTAAGGAATGGCGATCACGCCCAGCCAAACGGTGAATCAGCCTCCAACCCGAGTGAGTGCGGTAAGCCGGACCTTATGGAAGGACCATCTGAGTGAACGGAGGAACTTTTGCCTGCAGATAAACCAGAATCCCAACCAGTGACGCCAGCGCGATGCTGTGGAAAAAAACGTAACGGAGAATTGCTCCTTCGTGGCCGTACCAGTTGGTGGCGGTGCTCGCCACGACAATGCTCTGGGCATCGACCATTTTCCCCATGACGCCGCCCGAACTGTTCGCAGCCGCCATCAGCGTGGGACTCAATCCCGTTTGACCAGCGGTAATCGTTTGCAAGCTGCCAAACAAGACATTCGACGCCGTGTCCGATCCGGTCAGCGCCACGCCAAGCCAACCGAGCAACGTCCCGAAAAACGGGTAGAGCCCGCCGGTCCTGGCCATCGCCAATCCGAGCGTCGCGTCGGTGCCCGAATAGCGCGTCACGTAACCAAGCGACAACATCGCCCCAATGGTCAGGAGTGAAAATCGAACGCGAATGAGGGTTCTCCCATACGCCCGCAAAAGGTCTTTCACAGAAAAACCCATCAACAATCCTGCCAGCACGGCCGACACCAAAATTCCGCTCCCGGTTGCCGACAGCCAATTAAACGTAAACACCGCGTCTTCGGGTTTTGCGTTCGGGGGCGCGACGGGCGGCACGCGCACGACAATTCCGTGCAGATGGCTGACGGGCAGTTTAGGCGAGAGAAAGTTTTCCCAGCGGCTGGGCTGGCTCGCCACACCCGCTCGAGTGTTCGTCGCACCGACCAAATTTTGACTCGCGATCGGCTTGGATTTTATTTTTCCGTTGAGCAGATCCTTCACCTGCGGCACGCCCCAAATGAAAATCAGAACGCTTAAGAGAACCCACGGCAGCCATGCTTGCGCCACTTGCCCGCCGGTCGGCTTCACATCCGTGGCGCTGGCTTCGGCTGTTTCGGTCGAGCGCCATCCGTCGGTCGGTTTCCAAACGCACAACAGCAAGGCGAGCGCACCCATCGATGCCATCGCCGCCACGACGTCTACCAAAAAGGGCCCGTGAAAATTCGAAACCAGAAATTGCGGCACAGCAAACGCGATCCCTGCCGTCAATGCCGCCGGCCAAATCCCGAGCATTCCCCGAAAACCCGCGAACGCCCACACCACCCAAAAAGGCACGATCAGTGAAAAGAAGGGCAATTGCCGGCCGACCATTGCGGAGAGCTTGGCCGCATCGATGTGCGTGACGCCCGCCAGAGCAATGATTGGGGTTCCCAACGCGCCAAAAGCAACCGGCGCGGTATTGGCGATGAGTGAAAGGCCAGAGGCTGCCAGCGGCCGAAATCCGAGTTGCATGAGGATCGCGGCGGTCACCGCCACGGGCGTTCCGAACCCAGCTGCTCCTTCGAAAAAGGCGCCGAAGGAGAAAGCGATCAGGATCACTTGCACGCGCGGGTCGGGCGCGAGCGCCGCCAAGCTCTGTCGCAGGACTTTAAAATGACCGCGCTCGACGGTGAGTTGATAAAGAAAAATGAGATTCAGGATGATCCATCCAATCGGGAATAGTCCGTAGGCCGCCCCGTAAATCGCGGTGGCGAATGCGGCGTCGGCAGGCATCCCACAGAAAGCGAGGGCCACTGCCAGAGCCACGCCTAAACCCGCCAGAGCCGCCCAATGAATCGGCACCCGCAGCCATGCGATCGAACCCAACAAAACGACGATAGGCACTGCCGCGATTAAAGTTGAAAGAAATGCGTTGTGAAGTGGATCGTAATTCTGGAGCCAGGTCATGGGAAAGCCGCGGACATGAGAACCGGAAAGGAGATATGTTGTCCAGCGCGATTGTAGCGCGGGCTTCCAAGCCGGGCGAGTGGGGATGATCTTCTAATCACTCTGTTGCGCCACAGGAACTGGAAAGTTCCTGTAACCCGCAGACAAGAATGTCTGCGCTACGGCTCCGTCATTCCCGCTTGAATAAGAACGCGCAGTCGACCAACCGGCTTTTCTCTTCGCCGGTGTTCACGGCGAACTTGGCCCCGCTCCAAATGGAAGCGCCGCCAAAATCTCCCCTGCGGTTCAAAGCGTAAAATGTGACATCAAACTTGGGACGGCCGCGATCATCGAGCAACCGTTTCATCTTCGTCTGTCGCGCGATTCGCTCGCACGCCAACAGGCATGCTTCCTCCGGGCGTTTGCCCTGCCGCATCCATTCGACCACCATGACGCTGCTGCACGAGAGCAAATTGGCTTCGCCCCTTCCGGTCGACCCGGCTGCGCCAACTTCGTTGTCGACATACAAACCGGCTCCGAGAATCGGCGAATCGCCAACCCGCCCTGGTATTTTAAAGGCCAAGCCGCTGGTTGTCGTGCAGCCCGAAATCCCGCCACGACTGTCGATTCCATTGCAATTAATTGTTCCGTGCAGCCGCTCGTCAGTCTTCAACCGCATGCCGACGTCCTTGCTTTCGATTCCGTGCGACGGAAGCCAATCATCCTCCTTGCTCAGATTCTCTTTCCATTTGAGCCATATTTCACGCGCTTCATCCGTGAGCAAGTTCTCCTCTTTGAACCCGTGCGCCTTAGCAAATTTCAGCGCGCCCGCCCCGACCAACAGCACGTGATCGCTTCGTTCCATGACCACTTTGGCCACTTGCGAAGGATTCCGGATATTCTGCAACGCCGCGACCGCGCCACCCCTTCCGGTCGGGCCGTGCATCACGGACGAATCCAATTCGACGACCCCTTCTTCATTAGGCAATCCGCCATACCCCACGCTGTGATCGTGCGGATCATCCTCGACGATATTCACCCCGGCGATGACGGCGTCGAGCGCATCAGCCCCTTGCTGGATCATCGCCATCGCTTTGGCGGTGGCGGCGAGCCCATTGGCGCTCGATATGACCAATGGCTTTGTCTGAATCGGTTGGGCGGCAGTTTGCTGTTCGAGTCCGGTTCCAATCATAGTTGTAATTCCGGCCATACTGGCGGATTTGACAAACTCGCGCCGCGAAAAAGTGTTTTCCATAGGAAAATCGTCCGAGGTTGGTTTCGCTCCGTTTTACGCATCGAACCAACTTCCGCAAATGAAAAAGGATATCGTCAGTGGTCAGTGCGACGGTGCGACAGTGCGACGGTGCGACAGTGCGACGGTGCGACAGTGGGACGGTGCGACGGGTCAACCGACAACGGACCAATCCAAAATCCAAAATCCAAAATCTAAAATCTCCATCAGGCTTGGCCTGATGACTACTTTCCGGTCGGCCCTCGCGTTGCAAACGAACGGACCTGGCTTAGCGTGCCACAGACAGAAAACGGGAGGTGCTTATGAAAATGGGTAAATCAAAAATCTTTTTGCTGGTCTTTCCAGTGTTTCTCGCCGCTTCGATCTCGCAGATTGTGCTGGCGAAATCAGCGAAAGCCGCCGAACGCGTTTGGCCTGCGGACAACCGCATCCAGCCCTCCCAAACGCCCGCGTCCAACCAAGCGGCGGCGTGCAACCGCGTGAAATTCCAAGACAAGGTCACGGTCAAATCTGTTTCCGGGCCGGTTTATTTCCGCGCGATCGATCAACCAATGTGCCGTTTGGCGCCAGGACAACGGCTCTCGAACACGGGCATCTTGCTGGCGGACGCTCAAGGACAAGTCGATCTCGAAGTCGACAACGCGACTCAAGTGGTGCGTGTTTCCCCACGGCAAATGTTGTTCGTCGAAAAAAGCTGGAACTAACCTTTTGGAGTGCGACACCCTCTACTTGCCTTCTGAAAGGAAAACAAGCGCGGCATGTCGCACTTCACCTCTTCACCGCCGGACGGGCTTTTCGATGTACCACCGGATCGCTTCTCTCACTCGATAGCGGACATGTGTGTCAGTTTCCTGCGTCATTCCTTTGAAGAGCGGCATTGCGTCCAACCATTCGGTAACAGTTTTCCCGTGATACGCCGGTTCGTTCGCGAACCATCGATACCACCAGCAGAGCGCCCCTGCTCCACCGAGGACGAGAACCACGAGCCATGGCCATCGCGTTTTGGAATTCGGGGTCATCTTTCAGCTCGGGACAATAATGGATTTGAGACAGTTACCGCAGCCTAATTGCTCACCCACCCGTGCATCTCTGAGTTGTTGGCAACGATCAGTTCCATAAGAGCGTTTGGTCCTGATTTCTGAAGATTACCGCCAGGCCGAGTAGGTTTGTGATGCCCGGCCGATTCCAGTACTGACCACAAGTTCGAAAGCGGCGCTGCAGTTGAAGACCCAACGATTCGACCGCCCCGCTGCCGCACGGAGCTCCGCTTCGCTTCCAGCGCTGATAATGCATATGGTCTCGATGGTCTTG
>Ga0082335_1001869_pt1 | contig 41992 bp, 39 predicted proteins | sample Subgrocontami58m_FD_72375 | JGI IMG/M metagenome (GOLD analysis project Ga0082335, IMG submission 72375) | Subsurface groundwater microbial communities from S. Glens Falls, New York, USA - GMW37 contaminated, 5.8 m (SPADES assembly) (version 2) ...
CTCGCCGCCTTGCTCTGCATGGGCAGCGTCGAGATGGCCATTGATAACTCCCGTTATTATTATTTTAAAATAGGACATTTCTACTTTGGTAGAAATAGGACATTTCTAAATTGGCTGGACACCTTTTGCCTTTTGCCTTGACACACCTTCGCCATGATCTTATACTCGCTCCACCCAAAGACGAGTTTCCGTCAAGGGGGGGGAAATGACAGATAGTTCTTCAATGCGCCGGTGCAGCCGGGAATTCGGCAAAAGCATGGCGGATACCTGCCCTAAAATAGAGAAATGCCAGCAAATGCTGAAAGAGTGGCTGAGGAAGCAATGTGCGGTCGAGTTGCGCAACGCTTTTGAGTTTTAACTATTAAAAAGGGGGGGAGAACAAAGAGCTATGAAAAGTAAAGTTGCTGCCAAGGATATTGCTTTTTATCATGCTACACGACGTGATTTCCTGAAGGTTTCCGGACTTTCTGCCGGCGCGCTCGCTATGGACCAATTCCTTAACGTGCCCTTAGGCTATGCCCGGGAGGTCAAAGGTGTCTATCCTTCAAAATCGATTCAGTACATCGTCCCCAATAGTCCGGGTGGCGGCTACGATATCATCGGCCGTGCCATGGGGCCCTATATAACGAAGTATCTGAGAAGTCTCACCCCCGGCGCCACAGGCGGCGACATAGTCGTCAGAAACGAGCCACGCAAAGGGTATCCGATACTATTCAATGCCAAACCGGATGGTTATAGTATCGGCATGATGGATACATCACCATACATAGATAATTTGCTTGGTACTGCGGAGGTGGATTTTACCAAATATACATTCCTGCAACTGGTTGTTTCGACAACTAAATTGATAACCGCCAATAAAAAGGGTTTTAACACCTGGAATGAAGCGGTCAATGCCCAGAAAAAAGATACGCTTAAAATGGGCGTCGGATTTTTTGCCCGGGCCAACCATGTCTGTGGCATTATCGCCAATGAAAAAATGGGGACAAAATTCAAGCTGATTCCCTTCCGTGGTACGGCCGATTGCCTGGGCGCCTTGATGCGTGGGGACATAGATACCGCCATGGTTTCGGAAGATTCCAGCAAGACATTGATTGATGCTCAAGAAATCAAAGTCCTCTTGAGCTTCAGTGATCGTACGGATTACCCGGGAGCTGTTAATGTCAAAGAACTCGGTTATCCCGAATTGATCGATCAGATCAGCTCGCACCGCATTATTATCGGTCCCCCTAACTTGGCCGCAGAGCCAAAGCGTTTGCTGCTGGCGTCTTTGAAAAAAACTTGTGAAGATCCCGTTTTCATGGCCTGGGCGCAAAAGGCAAATTATCCCATTAAAAGGGTATTGGGAGCGGATGCAGAGGCTTTTTTCTTGAAATTTGTCAAGTTTTATAATGAGATGGCGCCCGTTCTGAAAAGATATCTTGCCTGAAAGTTGCCAGCCCTCAGACAAAAGGATAAAAATGCACCTATAAGGAGGAACCATGCTCATTATCAGCAACAACGACGTAGCAGAACTTCTGACAATGGACGATTGCCTGCGCGTGCAGGAGGAGGCGTTCAAGAAACTACCCTACGGCGGTTCCATGCACCGCCCGCGGATTGACATGTACATGCCCTGCGACCGGCCCGACGGTTACTACCGCTGGGGCTCTATGGAAGGCGCCAACGGTGGCTACTTTGCCATTCGCATGAAGTCGGACATCATCACCTGGCCGCGGGATGAAAAGGGCAACTGGACCGAGGAGAAGTATTGCCGCGAGCCCGGCACCTACTGTGGCTTGATTTACCTGATCTCTACCCGCAACGCCGAGCCCCTGGCCTTTATCAACGACGGCATTTTGCAGCACATGCGGGTTGGCGGCGGCGCGGGGATTGGCGTAAAGTATCTCAGTCGCGAAGACTCGCACGTTGTCGGCATGCTGGGATCAGGCGGCATGGCCCGCACCTTTCTTGAAGCCTTTACCTGCGTGCGCGACATCAAGCTCTGCAAGATTTATAGTCCGAACGCCGACCACCGTGAGCAATTCGCTGAGGAAATGTCGAAAAAGTTCAACATCGAGGTTCGCGCCGTGGATAGTGCCCGCGAGGCGGTGCGCGGGGTGGACATTCTTTCGAGCTGCACTGATTCGATGAAGCCCGTCTATGATGCCGAGTGGGTCGAGAAAGGAATGCATGTTACCAATCTTGGCCGTCGTGAGATGCCGGACATGGTAATGGAACGGTTCGATCTGGTCGTCCGCCAGGGTACCGCCGGGCTTCAAATGCGGCAGACCGAACGCTTTCAGGCGGAACGTGGCCTGTCGCCTGCCGCTTTTATCGGAGGCAGCCCTGAGGAGATGAAGCGCATCCCCGAGAAAAACCCTGAACCCGGGTTTGGCGGCGATTCGCCAGAGTTCAGCGACCGCGGCAGGGGCGGCGACAAACCCGATTTCGCCGACCTCATCACCGGCAAATGTAAGGGTCGCACCAGTCGTGACCAAATCACCTTTTACCGCAATGTGGGCAATCAGGGTTTGCAGTTCTCGGCCGTTGGCGGATGGGTCTATGAAGTCGCCCGTAAGAAGGGTCAGTGCCGGGAAATTCCCACCGACTGGTTCCTTCAGGATATTCGCGACTAACCTATCCGGTCAGTCCGGCCGGCAAGTGATGAGGGATTTGGCCGTTCTGACCTCGATTTTCCTTTGCGAAAAAACCGGGGCAATGATAGGACCAAAGCGGTCTTTACCATCAGCGGCCGAGGAGAGTAAGATGAGCATCACCCAAGCCAGGCAGGGAGCACCAGAAGATGTCTGGATCAAGAGCACCTGCAGTATGTGTTTCAGCATGTGTGCGATCCGGGTGCATCGCGTGGATGGCGTGGTGGTGAATATCGAAGGGAACCCGGATTGCCCCACCAGCCGCGGCGGCATCTGCGCCAAGGGGGTAAGCGGCATGATGCTTCTCTACGACCCGAACCGGGTCAATGTGCCGCTGAAGCGGACCAACCCAGAGAAAGGCATCGGGATCGACCCCGGCTGGGTGGAGATCAGCTGGGACGAGGCCCTGGCCACCGTCACCGCGCAGTTTGAGAAAATCAAGGCGGAAGATCCGAGGAAACTCCTCACCATCTCGTCCATCATCGCCCGGGATAACGGCAACATGAATAAATCCTTCTCCGCCGCCTTCGGGACCCCGAATCACTTCAACTCCGGAGCCGGGATGCACTGCGGCAATGGTTCGCACCTCTTCTCCGGGCTGATGCATTGCTCCTGGACCAGAATGCCGGACCCCAACTATGTAAATTACTACCTGAACTTCGGCTGCCCCTCGGGCTTCGGCGCCTATTATTGCGCCACGGGCATGGCCCGCCGCATGGCCGATGCCCGGGAAAGAGGCATGAAGCATGTGGTGATCGAACCCTGGATGGGCATGCCCGGTCTCAACAGCGACGAATGGGTGCCCATCCGGCCGGGCACGGATGCGGCCCTGGCCCTGGCCATGATCAATCTCCTGCTCAATGAGTACGGGCTCTTCGATGGGGAGAGCCTCCGGCAGTATACCAACGGTCCCTATTTGATCGGGGCCGATGGCCATTACGTACGCGACCGCGCGAGCCAAAAGCCCCTCCTCTGGGACCTGGCCGACGGCCAGGCCAAGACCTACGATGACCCGACGCTCCGGCAGGCCGCCCTGGAGGGCCGCTTTTCCCTGGAAGGCGCTGCCGTCAGGACGGCCTTCACGCTAATCAAGGAACATGTGCAAACCTATACCCCCGAGATGGCGGCCCGGATCACCACGGTGCCGGCGGAGACCATCCGCCGGCTGGCCAGAGAATTCGGCGAGGCGGCCTGCATCGGCGCTACCATCATCATTGACGGCCAGGAGCTGCCCTACCGGCCCGTTTCCCTGGGGTTCTTCCGCGGCGCCGTGGCCCACCGGCACTCCGCCCTGACGTGCATGGCCCTGGAGCTGTTGCAGGAGATTGTGGGCGCCAACAGTGTACCCGGAGGCGTCCTGGGCATGAATGCCCGAGCCCTTGGCCATCCCGACACGGGCCAGCCCTCCTATGATTGCGGGGAAGGTCCCGACGGGCTGCTGCGGGCAGGCTCATGGGGGGCACTGGGCGGCAGCCCCTGGCCCATGGCTGCGCCGCAAAAGCCCGAGCGGATCGGCATGAATGATCTCGTGCCCACGGCCGGCGTTTCCCCCCTCGTTCCCTGGGGCATCCTGGAAGGGGAAAGGTACAAGCTCCCCTATAAACCCGCGGCCGTGCTCCGTAGCGCCGGCAATTACATGATGGCCCTGACCGATCCGGCACTGATGGAAAAGGCCTTTAAAGAGGATATTTTTTCCGTGGCCTTTTGCCTTTACCTCGACGAGTCGGCGGAGTTTGCGGACATCGTCCTGCCCGACGCCTGCTATCTCGAGAAACTGGATCTGCAGGCCGACTGGGACAGCAGCATCTCACCCGTGGATGAATGGGCCGTCCACATCCGGCAGCCCGTGGTGGAACCCCTGTTCGAGCGCCGGCCGGCTCAGCAAGTGCTCCTGGAGCTGGCAGCCAGGCTGGGGATCCTGGACAACATGTATCGCCAGATGAATAAGACCTTCGCTTTCAAGGAACCCTATACCCTCGATCCTACCCGGCACTATACCTGGGAGGAAATCGTGGACCGGAGGCTCAAGGGCGACTTCGGGCCGGAGCGCGGGCTTACCTGGTTCAAGGAAAACGGCCTCATCCACTGGCCTAAGAAAACGGAAGAAGTCTATTGGCGGCCCTTCGTCAAGGGCCGGACCCCGATTTATTTTGAACATTTCCTGACCCTGGGACGGCAGATTGATGAGCTCAAGCAGGAGCATGATATACCCGGCTTTGCGACCGGAGACTTCCAGCCCCTGCCGGACTGGAAGCCCTGCGCGTCCCACGAGGAACAGCGTCCCGGCTTTGACCTCTACGGCATCTACTACCGGGTACCGCTGCAAACCTTTACCTCCACCTACAATAACCCCTGGCTGGATGAGGCCTCCCGGATGAATCCGCACATTTATTATCTCGCCATGAACGGGCAGACGGCCCGGCAAAAAGGGATCAACGACGGGGACTGGGTGGTGGTCGAGTCGGCGGGTACGGGGCAGGAGGTGGAAGGCCGGGTCATCGTCACGGAGGCCGTGCATCCGGAGGTCCTGGCCTATGCCAGCGGCGGCGGGCACTGGGCAAGAAACTTACCCATCGCCAGCCAGCCGGAAAAAGGCATTTGCCCCCAATGGCTGATCCCTTTGAGCTGGGATTATCTCGACACGGTGAGCCTGAACCTGGATCTTTGTGTGAAGGTGAAAGTAACGAAAAAGGCAGAAAAGGTGTGACAATGCGCTACGCCATGGTTATCGACTTGAAGCGCTGTATCGGGTGCTATGGCTGCCAGATCTTCTGCAAGGCGGAACACGCCACCCCGCGGGGGGTCCAGTGGTCCCGCGTCTTGCTCTACGAGTCGGGAAGCTACCCCGCCGTCCAAAAGATGGCGGTGCCGGTGCTCTGCCGGCACTGCGCCGTCCCGGCCTGTGTCGATGTCTGCCCGACCGGGGCCAGCCGCAAAAGAGCCGACGGGATTGTCACGGTGGAGGATAAAAAATGCACCGGCTGCCTGAATTGCCTGGCGGTCTGCCCCTATGGCGCCCGTCAGCTCTCTCCTGAGCAGGGGGAATACTTTCCCGGGCAGGGGCTTACCCCCTACGAAAAGTCGGACCGGCCAGAGCGCCGGGAGGGGGGCGTCGGAAAATGCGATTTCTGTCTCGCCAGAACGGAGCAGGGGCGCAAGCCCGTTTGCGTGGAAAACTGTATGACCGGGGCCAGATATTTTGGCGACCTTGATGATCCGGAAAGCGATGTTGCGCAATTGCTCCGCAGGAGAGAGGTCTTCCCGGTCTGCCCCGGCACGCTCGGGGTCGCGGAGGAGGGGGAGGTCGCGGTTTATTACTTGGCCCGTTCTTAAAAAATCAAAAGGCCCGTCATTGCGAGGGCAAAGCCCGTGGCAATCCCGTGATATCTGGTTGTTACGGGCATGAGCTTGAGATTCGCTAGGCTCGCAAGAAACTTCAATGGTCATTGCGAGCGAAGCGAAGCAATCCCAAACGTCAGAGATTGCCACGGCGTCCGAGGGACGCCTCGCAATGACAGCGAAAAGGAAAGGTAATGGCTGGGAAAAAACACCTCATTATCGGGGCGGGCGCCGCAGCGCTCAGCGCCCTGGAGGAAATACGGCGGCTGACCCGGGAAGACGAAGTCACCCTGGTCACAGGGGAAGACTGCCTGCCCTATTCTCCCGCCAGCCTCTCCTATTTGCTCTCAGGGAAGATCGGGGAAGCGGAGCTGTGGCGGCGGGATGAAAACTACTTCCGGAGCCTCCAAAGCACCCTGGTAAGGGGCAAAGAAGTGGTCCGGGTCATGCCGGAGCTGCAAAGAGTAGTTTACAGCGATGGGAGCGCGGATAACTACGATCGGTTGCTCATTGCTTCCGGTGCGGCGCCCGCGGCGCCTCCGATTCCCGGCTGGGAAGAGGTCGATGCTCATGATTTCCGAACCTTGGCTGATTGCCGCCGCCTCCGGCAGAGGTTAGCGGGTAAAAGGCGGGTGACCATCTTAGGCGCCGGGATCGGGGGCCTGCATGTGGCCGCCGCCCTGCTGGCGCAGGGGCACCGGGTAACGGTCATCGAACAGGCCCCAGCCATCCTCCCCCTGTGTTTTACAGCCGAGGCAGCCGGTTATATCGGGGAGATGTTCACGGAGCAGCAGGCCTGCATCCTAACCGGCCAGACGGTGCAGGCAGTCCGCCGGACCGGGGGGGAGATCAGGATTACCCTGGCCCGGGGTGAAGCTTTGGCGACGGATATCTTGATCAATGCGACGGGCGCCAAGAGCAGGGTCTCTTTTTTGGCGGGTACGGGGCTCGGGATCAATGAAGGCATCCTGGTGGACAGGAAAATGCAAACCAGCCTGGGGCGGATTTATGCCGCCGGGGATGTGGCCGAGGCCCAGGATTTCTTCACGGGTAAGCCCCGGTTGAGTGCCATCCTGCCCAGCGCCGTGAGCCAGGGCCGGATTGCCGGCGCCAATATGGCCGGCAGCCAGAGGGAATATGCCGGGTCCATCCCCGTGACGGTCTTTAACTTCCTCGGCAAACAGGCCTTTTCTCTTGGTTTGTCCATGCCTGGAGAGCAGGGCGGTTATGTTTTGCAACAACGGGATGCGGGGGCGCGCCGGTTCCGGAAGCTGGTCTTTCAGGGGGAGCGGCTCGTGGGCGGGATGTTCGTCAACGAGCCGGTAGACCCCGGTATCATCCTTTCCCTGATCCAAAGACGCGTCGACATGACACCCTTTAAAGAGGCCCTGTTTGGGAGGACCAAACCTCTCTCCGATCCCTGGCTGAATTTCCTGAAGTTTGCATCGGGACCCGAGGTCAGCGCGCCACCCTTTTGTCCAGGCTAGTGCACCCCGCAGTAGTAGTTTTTACCTACCTTTAGGCTTACATTTTATCATCATTGCTTTATATTCGGGCAGGCGATAATTTTGCCACGAACGAAAGAATGAAAAGGCCCTTCATGAGCCTGGCTAGCGGGAGGTAAGACACATGGAACAGCTGCACAACCACAGCACAAAAAGAGAACCACGGATGACAGCGGCGGATAAGGGGATGAGAAACGATCCCCTGCTGCCGGCCGAAAAACTTCCCCTCCCGGGCAGCCCCAAAGCTCCGGAGAGCAAAAAAAATACTCCTCATCCCGGTGATCATCTCACCGCTACTTATTGGGGGTAGGAGGAGTTGTTTTCTTTCTGTCTCTGCGCCTTTGCCCCTTCGTGCCTTCTTGAGCAGTTATCAGGGAAATAATTTCCCCAGCTTGTCCCGGTTATAGCCGAAGACGATGACTTCCTCACCCCGGGTAATAATCGGTCCCCGCATCTGCCCGTCCTGGTTGGTCACCAGGGCCAGGATCTCATCCTTGCTCAAGGGTTGGCAGGTGAGATCGTGCACCTCGAAGGTCTGACCTTTTTGCAAAAGAACCTCTTTTGCTTGTTCACACCACGTTCAATTGGGCTTCATGTAGATCTTGATCTTTTCCGTGCTCATCTTTTCCCTCCATTCTGTTAGTCCTGGAAATGAAATCTTGCCTGGGAACAGGGTCTGGGAAGACCGGACAGATCTGCATTATGACGATTTCACAACAAAAGTCAAATTTCTTCTGGGCAATTTCTGGCTGGTGATTATTTCACCGCCCTGATCCTGTTGATTAAGGGCGCCTCTTCGGACAAAACACTCAGCTCCACGATAGCTTCCCCCTACTATTAAGCTCGCACTTTATCCTCATTGTTTTCTCCTGGTTAGAGAATTAAAATACAATGAATTATGGGATGGATGCCATAAGGAGGATTTGATCATGAAAAGCTTGCATGTAAGCTTCATAATAATGAAGACCTGGTGGCTCACATTCTTACTGCTTGCCACTTTATCCCTGACCGGCTGCGGCGGCAAATATGGGTCGGCCGGTCCTGCCGGCGCCCCGGGAGAGGCGGCCCCTGGAGAGACGATAACCGTCACGGTGCAGGGCAATCTGATTGGCGACGCGAGCCCTCTCACCGGTCCTGTTTCGGTGGTGCTGGTGGATGAAGCGGGGAACGTGGCGGCGAGCCAGACTGTTACGGCGGCCAACGGGAACTTTAGCCTCGCCATACCCGCGGGCCGCTCCTACCTGATGCTGTTCCGGGACGCAAGGACGGGCAAAGCCATCTGCCCCCTGGTCGTGAACCGCCGGACGGGTGGGATCGCTTTTCATCTCCCTCAGGGGTCCCCGGATGTGAACCTGGGGCCGGTGATCTTCGACTCCCGACTGGGCAGGGCCTGGTGCCGGATCGATCCGCCCCTGCTCCAGGCCACCTTCGCTGTCCCCTTAGATGAGTAACAGTCCCACACCCACAGACGGCACGCCTGGTCCGGCGGGGTCGGCAGGTTCGGGAACGGCGGGCGCCGTCAGGAGGCAGGACAAGCTGCTGATCGGCGATAGGGCGGCCGCGTTGACAGAAGCGCTGCCCGCGGGCGCGGCTGTCGACTACACTTCTCCTCTCGTCCCTTGAATGCCCAGAGCGGACCGGCGATAAATATACCATGATCAACCCTTAATAAAGGAGGTGCTTTATGAAGAGATTGTTGCTGATTACCACTGTGGCGTTGTTGGTTATGGCTTCGCTGGCCCTGGCCGCCGAGAAGACAAAGGGCCTGGTCTTGCCCAAGGATTGGCAATCCTACAAGCACATTGGCTCGCTCATCATCACGGACAAAAACCATCCCCTCTTCGGCATTCATCATTTTTACATGAACAAGAAAGGCCTGCCCGCCTTTGCGAAGGGCGAGCCTTACCCGGACGGAACAATCATCGTCGACGCGGTATATGAGATCGTGGAAAATGCCGGCATCCTCAACGAAGGCAAACGGGCCTTCTTCCCGGTCATGAAGAAGAATGCCAAGATGAAGGATACGGGTGGCTGGGAATGGGCCGCCTTCGGCCCGGACGGAAAATCGCTCGGCAAGGACCCCAAGAAGGATTGCCTGTCCTGCCATGATTCAGCAAAGGATTCCGATTATGTCTTATCCAAGCCGTTGAAATAGGAGCTATTTTGCCGATTCGATATATTTGACGACCTTATCGGCGATGGTCTTGACGACGTACTCGAACTTTTCTTCATCCTTGTCCAGCAGGGTCATGCGGAAGCCCGGCACGGAGGTGAAAAAAGACGTCAGCGGAATCACGCAGATACCTGTGCAGCCGAGGAGGTAGTAAACGAACCGTTTGTCGAATTCCACATTGTTGTCGTCCACCAGTTTTTCTATGTACTGCTTGATCTCGGGATGCTTGAGGGGAAGTTTCTGCCGGCCGTTCAAGACCGCTTCGTTGAAGACCGCGGTCATGTAAAAGGCGCCGTTGGTCCTGTTGACGATGAGATAGGGCACGTCCTTGAGGATCTTGAAGGCGATGTTGGAGAGTTTTTCGTAATGACGGACCCGCTCATTGAGATAGTTGCCGTACTCGGGGTGGGTCATGATCCTGGGGATCGCCATCTGGGGCAAGGTGGTGGAACAGACTTCCGACATCTTCTGGTTCAGGATGGCATCGATGTAGCGGGCGAAGCGGTGGTCCTTTTCCGCGTTATACACTTCCATCCAGCCGCATCGCGAGCCAGGCCAGGGGAACTCCTTGGAGATGCCCTTCATGCTGATGCCGGGCACGTCGCCGATAATATCGGAGAGTAAAAGAGTCGTTTTTCCGTTGTACACGATGTTGTGGTATGTCTCGTCAAAGACGACAAACAAATCGTATTTCTTGGCAATATCGACAATCTGCCGGAGCGTCTCCTCGGGATAGACATAACCCGTGGGGTTATCGGGGTTGATGACCAGGATCCCGACGATGGCCCGGTGGCTCTTCACCTTCTGCTCCAGTTCCCGGATATCCGGCTGCCAGTTGCTGTAAGGATTGAGCCGGTAGGTATTAGGGGGGAAGGAGGCGTGCAGCACTTCCGCCAGCAGATGGGTGGAGTAGGTCGGCTCCGGCATGATGATCCGGGCGTCCACATGAATGGAGCTGTAGGCCCGGGCAATCGCATCGCCGAGACCGTTGAAAAAGATGATATCTTCCGGGCTGATCTGTATCCCGCCCCGTTGATTGATCCGGTCCGCCAGGAACTGGCGGGTGGCGCTTATCCCTTTGGTCGGCGAATAGGCAAAGGAAAAGTCATCCTGCAGCACCTCAAAGAGGACTTCTTTCATCCATGCGGGGATCTTTTCCCCCTTCTGCACCGGGTCGCCGATATTTTCCCAGTTCAGTTCCACGCCGTATTCCTGGAGTTTATTGGCTACGGCAACAATGTTTCTGATCTCATAGATAAGTCCGCTGCCGCTTTTTGCAATATCGAATCTCATGCCTGCACCCTGTTTTGAAGCTTAATTTGTGCTTGCTGCATAATATTATTTGCAGAAAATTGCCATCACTTTTTCAGGGGGCCTCGCCAAGCAGCGGGTCGTTTGTCCAGACAAGATTTGATCTTTACTGTCGTCATAAAATATGGTTGAATCCTTTTCACAAATAACAATCGGGAAACTTCAAGGAGCTTAAACCTATGTCCACCCTGATGCCCCAAGGCGAAGACCTCCGCAAGGCCGTTAAATGGATCGCCGAGAATCTGGAGAGCGACCCCGCGCAGCCCCGGTCCAAACTCATTGCCGAGGCGGCGCTGCGCTTCGATCTGTCGCCTCTCGACACGGAATTCCTCACGAACTTCTTCCGCAAGCAAGCGACCTCAGACGCTAAGGAGAATTGATTTGTTTTCCCAGAATACGGATGCGTGGCTGTTTTTGTTGGCCTTCGCCCTGATAGGTTTTGTCATCGGGTCTTGGATCCGCAACCGGCCTAAATAACCATTGGTAATAGGAGGAGGACATGGTCGTCGATTTTGAGCACCACTATATTCCGGAGAAGCTGGCCCGTCAAAAAGGGTTGATTTCCGATCACGTGACCTTTGTGGAAACCAACGGCATCCGTAAGGTCACGGTCCATGCCAAGCTCTACGACATGGAGGCCCAACTGCGCGATATGGATGAGGCCGGCGTCGATGTCTCCGTGCTTTCCTGCGTGCTGGGCTGGGATGCCCCCCTGGAGGATTGCCGCCTGATCAACGATGATCTGGCGGAGTTGCAAGCACAGTATCCCGACAGATTTGTGGGCCTTGCCCATGCCCCGGTCCTGCAGGGCCGGGAGGCCCTGCAGGAATTGGAGCGGGGTATCAGGCAACTGGGTTTGCACGGCGTCACAGTTACGGCCCAGGTCGAGGGGCTCGCCCTGGACGATCCCCGGCTCTACGATTTCTATGGAAAGGTGGCGGAGCTCGATGTGCCGATCTACGTCCATCCGTCGCTCTTTCCCGAAGGTTATGCCCTGCTCCGGGACCACGACCTGGGCCGGGTGCTGGGCCGGGAACTGGATCTGGTGGTGGCGGCGACCCGCGTTATTGCCGGGGGCATCCTCGACCGCTTCCCCGGTCTCAAGTTTGTGTTCGGCCATTTCGGCGGCGGCATCGCCGCCGTCAAGGACCGGCTCCTGGCCAAAGCCTACCGATTCGGCACCCTCCAGCGTCCCTTTGCGGAATACTTCGACATGCTTTACTTCAACACGGCGGGCTTTGAGGGCGGGCTGACGGCCCTGCATTGCGCGCTTCTCGGCATCCGGCCGGAGCGGCTGGTTTTCGGCTCGGACTACCCGCAGGACTTTACGGGTGTGAATACGAATTTAGGCAAAGGCATGCCGGCCCTCCGGGAGTACATTGCGGCCTTGCGCGGTCTGGACATGACCGAGGAACGCAAGGAGGGCATCCTGGGCAAAACAGCGGCCCGCCTGTTGAAGCTCCCGGGTGCCGTTTAATATGCCGACAGAGGCCAGCCAAGGAAAGGATAAACGCCCAAACCGGATGTTCTCATAAAAAGTCAAAAAACCCGTCATTGCGAGGAACGCAGTGACGAAGCAATCTCGTGAAATCAGGAAGTTACGATTGTGAAATTGTTCGCTACCCGCCACGCTTCACTTGCGGTTACGGCTTTGCAATGACGGCTAAAAGGGGCTTTTTACGAACACGTCAACTTTGAGTGCTCCAAGAAAATATAGGACATTTCCCAGATTAAAAAGTCCCTGGGCATAGCTGCCGTTCGCACAATAAGCTTGTAATTGCCTTGCGCGTCGATTGATGGACTCATTGTAGGAGTGAACGGATAAGGAGGGGCTTTGCTTTGGGCCACTACTGACCCTCGACCGGTTATGGTAAAGACAGGCGACATCACATTTACATCCGGACTGTCGTTTAATACGCCGCCCGCCATGGAGGGGGGAAGAATAATTCCACCATCGGCCTTGTTGACCATGCTCATCGATATTTTTTCAGATATTTTTTTTCTCCATTACCACGAGATTGGTTCCCCTTCCTGCTACGCTCTGCAACGGCGGGGTCGGCCAAAAGTGACTTTTCGATAACGTGAGGTTCAGGGGGCTTTCTCGAAGTGGTGATAATCTTTGCTCTGGGTAAAATCTCCCCCCCACCGCCAGCCTCGGGATAAAAACTCCCGCACCACAGGACTGGCCGGGCTCAAGGTGCCGGCCTGCCGGGGGTCATAGGTGGCACCTGGGGGAAGAATGGTCCCATCGGCGTAAACCACGGGATTCTGGCGGGGGTTGATGTCGAGGGCGAACCCGAGGGCATGGCGGGAGAGCCGGGTGGTGCCGGCCACAAAGCGATAATTGAAGCCCGAGGCGTTGTTGTCCGCCATGGAGGCCCCATCGGACCAGCCGTAGCGGACAATGGGGAGCGCCTTGGCCACGGGAAAACGCAGCGCTTTGATCCGGGCAAAGAGGTGAGCCACTTCCTGTTGCAAGAGCCTGTTGATCACCAGTTGTCCTTGATGCAGCTTACCGTCGAAGGAATAATAGCGCACCTCGAGGAGCACAAGCTGCGCCAGCACCTCCGGCGGCGCGGCGGAGTCGGCCAGGGCTTCCGTAAAGGTCAGGCTGCTGTCGATGATCATGGTTGACACGATTAGCGGGTTTTTTTGCTTATGGCAAGCCTTTATGTTATTGGTAATGATCATCACCCTCCGGAGGAAAGTCCCGATGCTTGCCACTCCTGAAGACCGTGAACTGTTTCCGGCCCTGCTCCGCAAGGTTCGCCAGCGGGCCCCTTCCCCGGACCAGCCCGGGGAGCTGCTCCTCGCCGTGGGCAGCGCCTTTCTGGGTACGCCTTTTGCCGCCCGCACCCTGGAACAGGAGAAAGGGGAAGAGTTGGTGATCAACCTGCGGCAGTTGGACTGTTTTACCTTTATCGAAAACGCCCTGGTCCTGACCCAATTGCTCAGGGCCGGAAAAACCTCCTTCGCCGATTTTGCCGCCTCCCTGGAGGCCCTCCGCTACCGGCAAGGGCAGCGCGACGGCTTCGCCTCCCGGCTCCATTATTTTACCGACTGGCTCGCGGACAATCAGAAGCAAGGCTTCGTGCGGGAAATCACCGGAGCAATCGGGGGGGTGCCCTTCCGCAAGGAAATCAACTTCATGACGACCCACCGGGAGAACTACCCGGCCCTGGCGGCGCCCGAGGTCTACGCCCGGATGCAGGCGGTGGAAAAGACCTGTTCGGCCCGTCTCCTCCGGCATATCCCCAAGGCCTCTCTGCAGACCGCGGCCGGAAAAATCCAGGACGGCGATCTGCTGGCCATTACGTCGCAACTGGCCGGGCTCGATGTGGTCCATCTGGGCCTGGCCGTCCACCTCAAGCGGGGGCTCCATCTCCTGCACGCCTCGCAGCGGGCGGGCCAGGTCGTCATCTCCACAGGAACGCTTTACCGCTATCTGCAGCGCAGGACATCCCGTCTCGGGGTGATGGTGGCCAGGCTGAGGTGAGGCCGTCACAGGGCGGCCGCAATCGCCTCCAGGTCTTCCTCCGACAGGGCCACCTCCCGGAAGATTCTCCCGATGCCGGCCCCATCGAGACGCTGAAAGTCCTCGGTCCGCGGCAGGATCAAGAGCCCACCCATATCTACGGCGCCGGGACTGATCAGGATTTGCCGGTCTCCGGTTTCGTAATAGACATCCGGCCGGTGCTTGCGCCGGGGGAAAAGCACGACCGTCCATTGCCCGTCCTCGAAGTGACAAAAGAGGTTCAGCAGCGGCTCTTGAGGCGCGGCCCGGAGGCGCGGCATGGCCTGGAGAGTCTTTTCCAGGAAGGGGACAAGCCCCTCGCGCTCTCCTCCCTCCAGGACCAACGCCGGCGGTTCCCGGTCCGTCGTCCGAAAAAGGGTCACGCCCCCGGCCTCCCGCAGGATCTTCCGCCCATAAGCCCCCTTCTGGAGGATTGGGATGGCCGCCCGGGGGACGGCCTGAAAATGGAGATGATCCGGGGCCGAGGCGCCGCAGGCCGGGCCGTTGTAAAGGACGGCCAACCCAGGATGAAAATCCTCGGCCAGCTGGAGCAAGTCTGGCCAGGCGCCACTCAAGGACTGGGCAAGGTGCTCCCGGTGGGCCAGGGTGAAGTGCCGGCCGAAGATCGGGAAAGGGTTGCAGAGAATGAGAAAGGTTTCCCGGTAGTCGATGGCCTGCTGGGCCGCGGGCAGGTTTCCGGGACAGAGGAAGCAGGGGCGAGCCTGAATGGCCTCCGGGGCCACATCGGCCCCGGTGCTTCTTATTCTTTGGGGATTGCACTGCAGGATAACGCTGCCATGGCCCGGCGCCATCCGGCGCTCCCATACCCCTTCCAGGGCGGTGTAGGCAGCGCGGAGCGCCGGCCAGTCCGTCTTCTGCCGGGCGAGCAGTTCCTCCGCCAGCACGGGCAGGGAAGCAGGCGCGTCGCCGGGAAAGGCCGCGAAAATCCGTGGTTTTACTGAATCGTCACTCATGTTTATTAAATCCCCCAGCCCCCATTAACAAAGATGGATTAGGGTTGCTGAAACTGTACTATTCTCCGCGGGGTCGGAATCGGTATCGGAATCGCTTTCGACTCCATCCCTGCCGTTTTTTTCGATCCCGAATACCGATACCGATAGCGATCCCGAGCGTGGTAAAATCCCCCTCATTCCCCCTTTTGATCAGGGGACACGTTTCGCTCCCTGCGGGCTTCCGCTGTTCATCTGCTGCCGGGCCATGATCTCCAGGGTGCGCACCTGGTCTTTGAAGGCATTGTAGCGATTCTGCTGCTGGATGCTCAGGGCGGCATCGGAATTGCCCTCCCAGCGCCGGCAGAGGTAGAGGTTCTCATAGATCCGGCCGAGGCGATAGTCACGGGAAAGCCGCAGGGCCACGGCATAATCTTCCCCATAGCTAACATTGAGGAAACCCCCCTGCCGCAGGAGCTCGGTGCGGAAGGCCCGCGGCGCCCCCAGGCCGTTAATGCGCAGGGCATTGTTACGGCCGTTTTCTTCCGTCCATTCCCGGTGGTCGATCAGGCCCGGCGGCAGGGGTTTTAGCCCGGCATCGACGAGGCTATAGGAACCGATGACCATGGCGTAGGGGCCGTCACGCAGCAGATCGACGATCCGCTGGAGGGAATGGGGAGAACTGTACAGATCATCGGAATCGAGCTGCACGGCAAAACGGCCGCATTGTTCGGAAAACACCGCCTCGTTCCAACAGCCGCCGATCAGCAGATCCTCCCGCACCGGCCGCAGGTGACAAAGGGCCGGGTGCCGGCCGGCCATCTCCGCCAGGAGGGCCGTGGTCCCGTCCGTGGAATGGTTGTCCACGACCAGGATATTGAAGGGAAAATCCGCCTCCTGCGACAGGGCGCTTTGCACGGCCTCGGCGATGGTGCGCACCCGGTTGCGCACAGGAATGACGACGCTCGCCTCGCAGGGAAAGGCGAGCCGCTCCGGCGGCAGATCCGCAAACACCGGCTCCAGGTAGGCGCCGAGGCGCCGCAGGTGGGCCGTGGCCACCGTCTCCATTTCCAGCTGCCCGGCCCGGTTCCGCGGGTCCTGATAGGCAAAATGTCTATCTTCATTATTTTCCTTGGCTTCTTCCCGGACCTGGTAGAGGAACTCCCGGATATGGAACAGGGGATAGGCCGTGGCGACCTTGAGGCGCAGGTCATAGAGCGCGGCCGGCAGTGAGGCGGGCAGCGGTCCGAAGTCCCGGCATACCTGCACGATGGCGGCCCGGGAAAAGAGCGTCAAGGGACCAAAGTCGAAGTCCTCCCGGATGCTGCCCAGCTGATAGTCATTGACGGGATGTTCCCGGGTTCCCCCCCCCGTTGTCTCATAGTAGTCTCCATAGACCATCCCGGCCCGGGCCGTTTCGGCAACTTCCACAAAGCGCTCCAAGCAGCGCGGGCCCAGCCGGAGCGCCTGCCCCCCTTGCAGAAAAAGGAGGTAAGGGGTTTCCACCCCCTCCAGAATCCGGCTGGCGAGGCCCGCCGCACCGGCCTCGGCTGGTGTGAGGACGGCGTACTTTTCCGGCAGGGCGCCGCTCCCTTCCCCAGCCATCAGGATGATTTTTTCCACCAGGGGCTCAGAGACCAACGCCCCCAGCAGCTCCTTCCCCTGGGCATGGAAGGCCATGTCCAAGACGACCGTTATCTGTTTCATGAAGCTCCCTACTGTCCTACGTCTTATTGTTAAATATTTTAACCACCGAGATCGCAGAGCACGCCAACCCCTTTGTCCATTGTGCCGAGATCAATCAATATTAGGAGAACACCGAGCTGTTCTCTGTGCACTCTGTGGTTTCCTGTTCCATTCTTATATTTTACGGGAAAACCGGGGAGAAATTAAACCTTTTCGCCCGGAAATGCAAGAGCATGCATGGCTCATCAGAGTAAACAAATAACTGCTCAGGTGAGGCTTGGTCTGCCTGTCATCGGTATCGGTATCGAACGAACCATGTATAGAATCGATACCGATAGCGATACCGACCCCGAAAGAATGCTATTGCAGTTCAATAACCCGAGTAAATACAAAAAAACTATTGACAGTCCGGACATTAACGGATATTAGAGCCCACCTTCAGCACTTGGGTAACATTAGGGAACAAATCAGGAGAAATATGGATTTAAAGATCAAAGATATTATTGGTTATCTGCAGGTATCGGAAAAAACGGTTTACCGCTGGATCAAGGACAAGAAGATTCCCTGCTACCGCATCAATCATCAGTACCGCTTCAACCGGGCGGAAATAAACGAATGGATCTTGAACAGCAAGATCGAACTGGCCTCAAAACTGCTGGATCTGACCATTGCCAACCGTCCGACGAATTTTACAAACCTGCTGCGCAACGGAGGGATCCATTACGACATACCCGGTCAGACGGTCAAAGAGATCCTCCACCATGCCATCGAGGCCGCGCAAACACCGGCGCATATCGCCAAGGAAAAAATCTTCACCGCCCTGCTCGACCGGGAAGAACTGATGTCCACGGCCATCGGCCGGGGCATCGCCATTCCCCATCCGCGCAATCCCATCATCACCGATATCGAAGACGCCAGCGTCTCCCTCTGTTTCTTGAAAGACCCCGTTGATTTCGGAGCCCTCGACGCCCAACCGGTGCATACGCTTTTCCTGCTCCTCACCTATAGCCCGCGGCGACACCTGGAGGTGCTGACCAAGATTACCTATCTGTGCCAGAGCGAAGAATTCCTGCAAATCCTCACAAAGCGCACACCGGCAGAAGATATCCTCAGCTATATCCAGCAGAAAGAACGAGAGTGGCATCAGAAGGAGTCCCGGAACTGATGCCCCAGGCACTTGTCGGTATCGCCATTTTTTTCCTCGGTGGTCTTGTCTCGCCCCTGGCCGGCGCGCGCTGGAAGGGCCCGCTTTTTGCCCTGGGTGCCGGACTGGCGCAAGTATTTATCCTGCCTGCCGTTCTGCGGGTGCTTTGGGAAGGCCATCCTTTGACCCTGGCTGTCGATTTCTCCTTCCCCATCGGCCTGGCCGTCTTCCGCATGGACCCGCTGGCCGCTTTCTTTGCGCTCATCATCAGCATCGGCGGACTGCTCACGGCCCTCTATTCCCTGGGCTACATGAAGATGTACCGGGAAAGCGGTTATTCCCTCTCGACCTACTACCTGGGCATGGGCCTCCTGATTGCCGCCATGCTGCTCGTGGTCCTGGTCCAGAATGCGCTGCTCTTCATGATTGTCTGGGAGATCATGTCCCTGGCGTCTTTTTTTCTGGTGAGTTTTGAACATCACAAGGAAGAGGTGCGCCGGGCCGGGGTGTACTACCTCGTCTCCATGCAGGTCGGCGCCGCTTTCCTCATGACCGCCTTTGCCTGGGCTTCCACCCGGACGGGGAGTCTGGATTTTGCCTCCTTCAGCCAGGTGCTCGGCGGCCAGGACCTCAGTGCCGCCGGTCTTTTTCTGCTTTTTCTCACCGGCTTCGGCGTCAAAGCCGGCTTGCTGCCGCTCCATACCTGGCTGCCGCTGGCCCATCCGGCTGCCCCCACCGGCGTCTCGGCCATCATGTCCGGTGTGATGATCAAAACAGGTATCTATGGCATCCTGCGCATCCTGCTGATCGGCGGCGTTCCGCACCTCCTCCTGGCCTATCTCGTCTTTGGCCTTTCCCTGCTTACGGGGATCTTCGGCGTCATCAACGCCATTGCCCAGCATGATCTGAAAAAGTTACTGGCCTATCACAGCATCGAAAATATCGGCATCATCGGCTCCGGCCTGGGGCTGGGCATGCTCGGATTGGCCTACGGCCAGAACACCATTGCCCTTTTCGGGTTTCTGGGAGGGTTGTTGCACGTCCTGAATCATTTCATCTTCAAGAGCCTGCTCTTTTACGGCGCCGGGGTGATCTATCTGAAGACCCATACCCGGGAAATCGACCGCCTGGGAGGGCTGATTCATGAACTGCCCGTGACGGCAGTTTTGTTTCTGATCGGGTCCTTGGCCATCAGCGGGCTGCCGGTCTTTAACGGCTTCATCAGTGAATTTGCGATCTTTGCCGGTCTGGCCCGCAGTCTTACCCTGGGCAGCGTGTCGCTCAACGTGGCCATCCTCTGCGGCCTGGCGGGTCTGGCCTTTATCGGCGCCCTGGCCTTGCTGTGCTTTACCAAGGTCTTCAGCATCTGCTTTCTCGGCACGCCCCGGGTTCCCCATCCTGAGCCCCTCACCGAGGCGGCCTTCTCCATGGTGGCCCCGATGCTGGTCCTGACCGTGATGATCCTCGGCATCGGACTCTTTGCCCCCCTGGTTCTGCCTCTCCTTACCCACGTGCTCGGACAATTTGTCCCCGGCCTGGGTGGGGCGGAGTTTGCCGGGCTGCTCGCCCTGTATCGCCGTCTCAGCCTGGCCATAGCCGCGCTGGGCGGATTCAGCCTTTTTTTCCTGGGGTTGCGCTGGTTCCTGCTCCGGGGCAAGGCGGTGACCCGCTTCAAGACCTGGGACTGCGGTTATCAGGAGGGAAGCAGCCGGTTTTCCTATACCGCCAGTTCCTTCGCGGCGCCCTTCATGCAACTCGTGGCGCTTGTGGTGCCGCAGGAATTGCATGTCCAGCCGCCCCAGGGTCTGTTTCCCCGGGAGGCCCATTATGCGAGCCATAGCCATGATTTGCTCGAGATCATGCTGATTCGTCCCGTAAACGCCTTCCTGGGCCGGTTTCTGGGATTGTTTACCTGGATTCAAAGCGGCCGGACCCAGCAGTATATCCTCTATGGCCTGATCTTTCTGGTGCTGCTGATTATCTGGATCATGGGGTTTAGTTAAATGATGACCGCCTTGTACATCTTGGTTTTACTCCTGGCGCCCTTTTTCTTCATCGGTCTGATAAACCGGGTAAAGGCACTCTGGGCCGGTCGCCGCGGTGCGCCCCTCCTCCAGACGGCCTACGACCTAGGGAAAATGCTGCGGAAGGGCGAGGTGCTAAGCCACACCACCTCATTCATCTTTCCCTTGAGCCCCGCTCTTCAGTTGGCGGCCGTCCTGTGCGCCGCCTTACTGGTCCCGCTGCCCGGACAGCCGGCGCTCATTAGTTTCCCCGGTGATTTCATTCTCTTTGCCTATACCCTGGGATTGGCCAAATTTATGCTGGTCCTGGCCGCCATGGATACGGGCAGCAGTTTTGAGGGCATGGGCGCCAGCCGCGAAGTAACCTTTTCGACGATTGTGGAACCGGCCTTTTTCATGCTCCTCGGCTCGCTCGCCCTGCTCACGGGCCAGACTTCCTTTACGGCCATCTTTGCCCTGCTCAACTACAGCGCCGGTTACAGCATCCTGGTCAAGTCCCTCTGCGCCATCTCTCTGTTCATCATGCTCCTGGTCGAGGGCTGCCGTGTGCCCGTGGACGACCCGAACACGCACCTGGAACTGACGATGATTCATGAGGTGATGATCCTGGACTATTCCGGCCCCGACCTGGCTTTTCTTACTTACGCCGCCGCCTTCAAGATGGTCCTGCTTGGCACCTTGCTTGCCAATCTCTTCGTCCCCTTCAACGTGGCTCCCTTAAGCGGGCTCCTGCTTACCCTGGCCGTCTGGGCCCTCCTGGCGGTCGGCATCGGCCTTGTGGAAGCGCTGACCGCGCGGGTGCGGATGTCCCATGTCCCGCAGTTCATATTCCTGATGACCGCCATGGCGGTGACGACCTTTGCCGTGGCCCTCTTTTTCTTACGGGGAGGTGCCTGATGTCCGCGATCCTGATTGTCCTGTTCGGCACGACCATTCTCTACATCTTTGCCGCGAGCCGCATCGAGGCCTTTATAAAAACGCTGGCCCTCCAGGGCTTGCTGCTTTTTCTGCTGATCCTGATCGACCTCCATGAGATAAACTGGTGGAACATCGCCTTGCTGGGCCTGGAAACCCTGGTCATAAAGACGATCGTCATCCCCTATTTCCTGCTCGCGGTGATCCGGCGCAACGAAATCGGCCGGGAGGTGGCACCCAATGTCTCGCAGCTGTATGCGCTGCAGATCGCCAGCGTCATCTTTACCTTCGGCTTCATTGTCGCCTTCTGGGCGGCCAGAACCGGTACGGTCGCCCAACCGCTCTATTTCGGCATCTCCATTTCCGTAATCATCGCAAGCCTCTTCCTGATCGTCCACCGCAAGCGCATCATCACCCACATCCTCTGCTACATGATGCTGGAAAACGGCATCTTTTTGCTTTCCCTTTCCGTGGCCAATGAAATGCCCTTGCTGATCAATCTCGGGGTCCTGCTGGATCTGTTCGTCGGCATCTACCTGTTCGTCATTTTCTTCGACCTGATTCATGCCATGTATGATGGCAATAACATAGATGTTTTAACGGAATTAAAGGACTGATGATGCGGATGATACTCTTGGTCGTTCCCTTCCTCCTGAGCCTGTTTGTGGCCTGGGCGCGGCACCGCGTGGTGAACAGAGTGGCCCTGCTCGGTACGGGGGCTATCTATCTGGCCGTCGTCACCAGCTGGTGGTGCAGCTGGGACCTAGACCTTGAGCCCGCCTGGCTGGCGGGTTATTTTACCGTCGATCCCCTCGGACTTTTTTTCCTGACAGTCATGGTCCTGGTTTTTCTGGGCTCCGCCGTCTACAGCCTCGCCTACTTTCAGGAACAGAAGCTCAGCCCGGGACGCGAGGCGGCCTATATCGCCGTCATGCTCCTCTTTGTCCTGGCCATGACCGGGGTCCTGCTGGCCAACCACCTGGCGCTGTTATGGGTCTTTGTGGAGGCCACGACCTTGACCAGCGCCCTCTTGATCTATTTTGAGCGCAAGAAATCATCCCTCGAAGCGACGTGGAAATATATTTTTATCTGTTCCGTGGGTATTGCGCTCGCCTTTGTGGGCATCATCATCCTTTCCATGGGCAGCCAAAGCATCGGCTCCCTGTTTTTTGCCGATCTGTACCTGCGGGCCGGCGAGATCAATCCCTTCTGGCTGAAAATGGCCTTTGCCTTCATCATCGTCGGCTTCGGGACAAAAATCGGCGTGGCGCCCATGCATGCCTGGCTGCCCGACGCCCATTCCGAGGCGCCTTCTCCCGTCTCGGCCCTGCTGTCCGGCGCCCTGCTGAACTCGACCTTTCTGGGTTTGCTGCGGGTCCAGGAAATCATGATTCGGGCCCAGCAGCAGGAGTTTGCCAATTTTTTACTGCTCCTCCTGGGTTTCCTCTCTCTCCTGATCAGCGCGGCCTTCATGCTCAACATCGTCAACTACAAGCGGATGCTGGCCTATTCGTCCATTGAAAACATGGGCATCCTCTTTATTGGTATTTCTCTCGGCAAAACAGGCATCTACGCAGCCCTGCTGCACAGTGTCGCCCACTCCCTGGCCAAGGGCGCTCTTTTCTTGACCTCCGGCAATATCCTCCATCTTTACGGCAGCAAACAAGTGGCCGACATCCGGGGCCTCTTGCAACGCGATCCGCCTACGGGCTGGATCTGGTTGATCTCCCTGTTCGCCATTGCCGGGCTGCCGCCCTTCCCGACCTTTCTGAGCAAGTTCCTGCTGGTCCAGGCTTTTTTCACGGCGGGGCAAGGGTGGCTCAGCGCACCTTTTTTGCTTTTCCTGCTCCTCATTATCTTCGGGATGGGCAGCGCGGTGGTAGCTATGACCTTCGGTGCCGCACCGGCGCAGGCTCCGGGTAAAATCCCCTTGAACCTTTTTGCCTATGGGCCGCAAATCATCATGCTCCTGGTCCTTTTGGCCATCGGCCTGCAGATCCCCGCGCCGGTGCAGGCTATGCTGAAAAACGCGGCCGGATTTTTTCATTAAGGAGGGGTGTTACCATGCAGTGGGCGGAAATTAAGAACTTGCAGGCCCTTCCCCTGGCGGACATACCTCGTCTTTCCTTCCCTTCCTTCCGCACCCAGGCCCTGGCCGGGGTGTCTTCGGGATGGCGTCTGGTCCAGTTTTTTGGCGATGCCGAAGCGGAAGGGCCAGAAGGGGTCGTCCTGTATCTCGTGCTGGCCGACGACCAGCGTTCCCGCTTGTACGTGATGTCAACTTTTTGCCATCAGGGCCTCCACCGCTATCCGTCCTTCACCCCCGAGGCGCCTGCCTTTCACCTCTTCGAACGGGAGGTTTACGAACAATTCGGCCTGGAACCGCAGGGACATCCCTGGCTGAAACCGGTGCGCCGCGGCATTGCCGGTATCGACCAATCCGAAAGCCCTTATCCTTTCTTTCCCATGGAAGGCGCGGAAGTGCATGAGGTCGGGGTAGGTCCGATCCATGCAGGCATTATCGAACCCGGCCATTTTCGCTTTTCCTGCCAGGGCGAAGATGTCTATCATCTGGAAATTCAACTCGGTTTCCAGCACCGCGGGATGGAGGACCTGTTTATCCGCCATCGGGACCGGCCCGGCACCTTGTTGCGCCTGGCCGAATCGATCGCCGGCGACAGTGTGATCGGACATGCCGGCACCTATGCCCGGGCCATGGAAGCGCTGGGAAACGTCGAGGTCAGCCGGCAGGCGATGCTCATCCGCACCATCGCCCTGGAAATGGAACGCATCGCCATGCATCTGGGAGATCTGGCGGCCCTGGCGGGCGACGTGGCCTATCTGACGGGCAATGCGGTCTTTGGCGCCCTGCGCACCAAGGTCATCAACGCGACCTTGGCGCTCTGCGGCAGCCGTTTCGGGCGGGGACTGATCGCCCCGGGGGGCGTGCATTTCAATCTGGCCGGCCCTGTCCTGGAAAAAATCCGGTCCACGATCACGGGCCTGGAAGAGGAGGCGGCCCTGGCCGCGGAGGTATTATTCGGCTCCGCCTCCCTCTTGGCCCGTTTCGAGAAAACCGGCGTCATCGACCGGGCAACAGCCCTGCAGATCGGCATGGTTGGTCCGGCAGCCCGGGCGAGCGGGCTCGCGCTGGACGTGCGTTCCGATCACCCCTACGGCGGATTTTCCTTCTTCCCGGTGCATAAAATGACCCTCGACTCGGGCGATGTCTTTGCCCGGGCCTATATCCGCACCGTGGAGATCAGCCAGTCGCTCCACATCATCCAGGAACAGCTGGCCGCCTTAAACGGCGGAGAACTTTGCCAACCAGCCGCAGCCCTGCAAGCCGACAGACTGGTGGTCTCCCTTGCCGAAGGGTGGCGGGGGGAAATCGCTCATTGTGTGCTTACAGACCAGCAGGGAAAGGTGCGGCGCTACAAGATTAAGGATCCTTCCTTTCACAACTGGTTCGGGCTGGCCCTGGCGGTGCGCGGGAACGGCATCTCTGATTTTCCCGTTTGCAACAAGAGTTTTAATCTCTCCTATTGCGGATTCGATCTGTGAACAAAGGTGTGAAAAAAGAATGTTTGAATTACTGAAACTGAGAAAAAACCATGGCTTCCCGGTTATTGCCGATCTGCGCCGGGCCGAGATCATCCCGGAATTTCGCGGTTTTCCCCTGCTCTCGGACAAACAATGCCCCGGCGGCTGCCGGTCCTGCCCGGAGATCTGCCCCACCGGTGCCATCACAACCGAACCGTTACGGCTCGACCTGGGGAAGTGCATCTTTTGCGGGGAATGCGCACGAAACTGCCCGGCCCAGGCCATCCGTTTCAGTTCCGCCTATTGCCTGGGCGCCACCGACCGCGCCCGGTTAGTCGTCTCGGCCGGACAAACAGAGGCGGACTTCCATGGTCAGGCTATAGTAACACGTAAAGAAATCAAGCGGTTGTTCGGCCGCTCCCTGAAACTGCGCCAGGTCTCCGCCGCCGGCTGCAACGGCTGCGAAATGGAGCTGGCCGCCTGTGGAAACGTCAACTTCGATATGGGACGCTTCGGCATCGACTTCGTGGCCTCGCCCCGCCATGCCGACGGCATCGTCTTTACCGGACCTATCTCGCGCAACATGGCCCCGGCCTTGCAGGATGCCTATCAGAGCATCAGTGAACCGCGGCTGGTCATCGCCGTAGGCGCCTGCGCCATCAGCGGCGGCATTTTCGCCGACTCGCGAGAACTCAACCGCTGCTTCCTGGAAAAAGTCCCTGTAGACCTCTACGTTCCCGGGTGCCCGCCCCATCCGCTCACCTTCATCCACAGCATCCTCGACTTTCTAGGGCAATAGCAAACAATTAAGATTACCGGTATAAATGCAACTTGTTGAAAATTCAACAAATTAGGCTCGGGGTCGGTATCGGCATCGGTATCGCTTTCGACTCCGCCCCTGCCATCCTTGTCCGGTTTTCTCCGCACGAGTATCTACACCGTTCGATTTGTGTCGGAAGGCTCACCATATCTTTCTTTTCGATTCCGATAGCGACCCCGACCCCGAGCAATATTCTCTCGGCCAACAAAAATACTCCTATATAAAAAAGCCGCTTTGTGCTATGAACACTCTGTCCAATCGATAAGGCTTAAATACCCGTTGTAATAATAAAATCATGAAAAAAATTATATGCATAGCAAATCAAAAGGGCGGCGTGGGTAAAACTACCACGGCGATAAATTTAGCGGCCTCCCTGGCCACGGCGGAAAAGAAGACCCTGCTGATCGATTGCGATTCCCAGGGCAATGCCACGAGCGGCCTGGGGATAGATCATGAGTCCATCAAGGAGAAAAACTTCTACCATGCCCTGATCGGCCGCCTGCCCCTGCAGGAGGTCATCATCCCCACGGTGGTGTCCCATCTGGATATTGTGCCCTGCAATCGCGATTTGATCGGCATCGAGGTGGAGTTTGTCGAGGTCGTCGACCGGGAAAAGAAGCTCCGTCTTTTGCTGCAAGGCCTTGATGTTGGCTATGATTATGTAATCATTGATTGTCCACCGTCCCTGGGATTTTTAACGGTCAATGCCCTGGTCGCCGCGGACTATCTGATTGTGCCGCTCCAATGCGAGTATTTTGCCATGGAGGGCCTGGGCCACCTGCTCAACACGATACGCTTGATCAAGGCCAAGCTCAATCCTTCCTTGACCCTGGCGGGGATTCTCCTCACCATGTATGATACACGTAATCTCTTGTCCCGACGGGTGGGCGAGGATGTGCGGAAATATTTCGGCGACCAGGTCTTCAGCACCGTCATTCCCCGGAACGTCAGACTTTCCGAGAGTCCCAGCCATGGTCTGCCCATCATCCTCTATGATATCAAATCGCGGGGGGCCGTCTCCTATATGGAATTGGCGCAGGAACTGCTTTGCAACGGGAGGCTGTAAATGTCACAGAAGAAATCGCTCGGTAAGGGTCTGGGAGCCATCCTGGCCGAGTCTGTCGGCGATCTGAGCACGCGACCGACCTTTATTGTGTGCGGTATCGAAGAACTATCACCCAATCGCTTTCAGCCGCGTAAAGACTTCAACGACGCGGACCAGAAGCAACTGGTGGCCTCGGTCAAAAAGTCCGGAATCATTCAGCCCATCGTGGTCCGCAAAACGGAAAAGGGCTTTGAAATCATCGCCGGAGAGCGCCGCTGGCGCGCCGCCCAGGCGGCTGGTTTGCAGGACGTCCCGATCGTCATCCGGGAAGCGGATGATCAGGAAATGGCCGAGATATCGCTCATTGAAAATATCCAGCGGGAAGAGCTCAACGCCATCGAAGAGGCCAATGCCTACCACACGTTAATGGATAGATTCGGTCTGTCGCAGGAGGAAATTTCCACCCGTGTCGGCAAGGACCGCTCGACGATTGCCAATACGGTGCGCCTCTTGAAGCTGCCCGGGGAAATCAAATCCGCCCTGATCGCTAAGCTTATCACCCCGGGGCATGCGCGGTCCCTGCTGGCCCTCAGTTCGCCGGACGAACAAGTGGCGCTGTTCCAGCGGATCGTCAAGAAAGGTTTGAATGTCCGGGAAACGGAAGCCCTGATCCAGGCTTCTAAAAAAGCGCCCCTGGAAAAGAAACCCTCCGCCCGCGATCCCTATCTTGCCGAGTTGGAAAAAAAATTGTCCTCCCGCATGATGGCGCAGGTGAAAATTAATTATCGCAGTAAGAAGGGCGCCATTGAGATCCACTTTGCCGGTAACGAAGAACTGAACCGTTTATTGAATATTCTCATAAATAGTGTATAGAGACCGGGGCCTTTCGCCTAGCCACAACAAATAATTGTTATGCACAGCTGTTAAGATATTGTTTACAAGGTGTTGATAAAGTGGATATTCTTTGGGATAAATGCCTTAATATTATTAAAGAAAAGGTAAGCCAGCAAAACTTTGATACCTGGATAAGGCCGATAAAAATATCGTCCATTCAGGATAATTGCATCAAGTTGTCCGTACCGAACAGATTTTTTCGTGATTGGCTGGAAGAAAACTATGCACCGCTCATCAAAGACTCTCTGACGCTGCTGGTGGGGACCCATATGCAGGTTAGTTTTGAAATATATCAGCCAGTTGACGTTGTTAATAGCCATCGCGACGTCTCCCCTCTCCGGAGTGATCAAACCATCGCCCATCCCGCCGTCGCGGCGAAACAGAAGATCAATTCTTCCCTCAATCACAACTACACCTTTGACAGATTCATCGTCGGGGCCAGCAACCAGTTTGCCCATGCCGCCTCCGTGGCCGTAGCCGAACAGCCGGCGAAAAACTACAATCCCCTCTTCATCTACGGCGGGGTGGGACTGGGCAAGACCCATCTGCTCAATGCCATCGGCATCAGGACGATGGCGGCTCATCCCCACATCAATGTCCTGTACGTATCGGCGGAAGAGTTCATGAATGAACTAGTCAACTCCATCCGCTACGACAAGATGCCGAAATTCCGGGAAAAGTTTCGGCAAATCGAGTGCCTGCTGATTGACGATATTCAATTTATTGCCGGCAAGGAAAGGACCCAGGAAGAGTTTTTTCATACCTTTAACACACTACACGATTCAGGCAAACAAATCGTCGTGACCAGTGATAAATTTCCCAAAGATATCCCCAACCTGGAATCACGCTTGCGGTCCCGTTTTGAATGGGGACTCATCGCCGACATTCAGCCACCGGAGATAGAAACCAAGATCGCCATTGTCGAAAAAAAGGCCCAGGACAACAGTATCCAGCTGCCCAGCAATGTGGCGCACTATATCGCCTCCCGCTCCGAGTCCAATATCAGGGAATTAGAGGGTTACCTCATCAGAATTGCCGCCTACGCCTCTCTCACGGGCCGGGAAATAGATATGACGCTGGTGCAGGAAGTTTTGAAAAAAATCACGCACAACGAAAAGGAAAAGGTCACTGTTGAGGAAATCACCAAGATCGTCGCCAGCAAATATGGTATAAAAATAAACGACTTGAAATCACAGAAAAAAAATAAGAACCTGGCCACGGCCCGGCAAATAGCCATGTACCTGGCGCGTAAATTTACCTCGGCCTCTTATCCGGATATCGGAGAAAAGATCGGCGGTCGTGATCATTCGACGGTGATCTATGCTTGCAATAAGATTAAACGGCTCATTGAAACGGATGACAACATAAAGAGTGTTGTTCAGACAATCGGAGATTCTCTCCATCGGGGATAAGGGCTCGTCTTCAGAATGCTGCCCGGAACCCTGCACCAGGTTATCCACAATTGGGGGAGGTAATAAACAGTGTCGTCCCACAGGATATACACAGCTAAAATATTGCTAACTGGCAGATATAAAAAGGGTAAAAAGATTTACACCCATTACTAACACCCCTTTATATTACTACTATTTCTTATTTATAATATAAAAAAACTAGAAAGGAATAGGTGGAATAATGGAATTTACCATCGAAAAAAATACCCTGTTGTCAGGTATCCGGAAAACCCTGGGTATCGTAGAAAAGAAAACCACGATGCCCGTTCTGAACAACGTGCTGATCCGGGCCCAGGAAGGCCTGATTACGATCATTGCCACGGATATCGAAATCACCTTAGTCGCCAAGTATGAGGCGGTGGTTGCTCGGGAAGGTGCGGTTACTGTTTCTGCAAAAAAAATATTTGAAATGATTAGGGAAGCTCCTGAGGGTACGGTTCATGTCACCAAGAATGACAAGAATGCCTTGACCATTTCCTGTCAAAAGTCAGTCTATAAAATCAATGGGTTGGCAGCCGAAGAATTTCCCAGTGTGGCGGAAGAGGGAGATCTGCCTTTATTCAAGATCGACCGGAAAGTATTGGGAACCTTGATTGCCAAAGCATTTTTTGCCACCTCCACGGATGATACCCGGCTCAACTTGACAGGGGCGCTCCTGGAAACAGCCCGGGAAAAGGAAAAAAATATCCTCAGGATGGTATCGACGGATGGCCACCGGATGGCTGTTGCCGAAGCGGCACTGGAGGGGGAAGAATTATTCCAGCTAGATAAAGGCGTCATCATACCGCGGAAGGGCTTGGCGGAAATGCGCAAACTCGTCGAGGAGAGTCCGGGAGATGCATTTCTTGGTGTCCATCTGGGAAAATGTGTGGTAAAAATGGGAGATGTAATTTTGAAGGTGAACCTGATCGATGCGGAATTTCCCGATTACCGGCGTGTCATTCCGCAAGAACCAGGGGTGGTGTTAAAGTTTGATAAGGACGTGGTCCTGCATTCCCTGAGGCGCATCAATGTCATCTCCAGCGAAGGTTATGGCGGAGTGGTGGTGAAGCTGAAGGAAAATCGGATGGAACTTACTTCCAATGATCCAGATTTGGGGGAGGCAAGCGATGAAATCGCCGTTTCCTACATAGGCGAGGAGATCGTGGCGGGGTATAATGTCGCCTATCTGATTCAGGCCATAGAAGTCATCGAGGAGAAGGATGTGATCTTTGACGTCGGCGGCAGTGCCAAACCCAGCGTCATCAAGGGAGATGGGAATGATTCCTATGTCTGCATTGTCATGCCCCTAAAGATATAGAAACAAAGGGGAGAGAAAAAGATCTTGATCGGGGTCGATATCGATATCGGCATCGGAATCAAAGGAAAACGGCGAACTGCAAGAGGAAAAAAACGGCTATGAGTAACACGTATGATGCGGATAGTATTAAGGTATTGGAAGGATTGGAGGCAGTGCGGAAGCGCCCTGCCATGTATATCGGCAGCACGGGTAAGGAAGGGCTGCACCACCTCGTCTACGAGGTGGTGGACAATAGCATCGACGAAGCAGCGGCCGGTTTCTGCGATAAAATAAACGTAATCATCAGGGTGGACAACAGCATCGTCGTCGAGGATAACGGCCGCGGCATTCCCGTGGATATCCATAAGACGGAGGGGATCTCGGCGGCCGAAGTGGTGATGACGATCCTCCATGCGGGAGGAAAATTTTCCAACGATAGTTATAAGATTTCCGGCGGCTTGCACGGGGTGGGCGTGTCGGTGGTCAACGCCCTTTCCATCTCCCTGGAATTGGAGGTCAAGCGGGACGGCGGCGTTTACATGCAATCCTACAGCCGGGGTGTTCCCCTGGCACCCCTGCAAATGGTCGGCACCACGAAAGGACGGGGGACAAAGATTACCTTTAAACCCGATGATACCATTTTCGAAGAAACGGAGTTCAATTTTGATACCTTAGCCAACCGGTTGCGGGAACTGGCTTTTCTTAATTCCGGCGTGGCGATTACCCTGCTTGATGAACGGACGGACAAAAAAAGTGAATTTTTATACCAGGGCGGCATCATTTCCTTCGTGGAGTATCTCAACCGCAATAAAAAAGTGCTGCACAAACAGCCCATCTTTATCAGCGGCGCCAAAGAGGATTGCTCCGTGGAAGTGGCCCTGCAGTACAACGATACCTATGCGGAAAATCTTTTCGCCTTTGCCAACAGCATCAACACCACCGAGGGGGGAACACACCTGATCGGTTTCCGTTCGGCCCTGACCAGGGTGTTTAACAACTACGCCACGAACAATAAGATCCTGAAGGGCCAGGAATCACTCAAGGGCGATGATCTGCGGGAAGGCCTCACCTGCGTCATCAGTGTGAAGATAAAAAATCCCCAATTCGAAGGGCAAACGAAGACGAAACTGGGTAACAGCGAGGTCAAGGGTTTGGTGGAAGGGATCGTCTACGATAAGATCGGCACCTACCTGGAAGAAAATCCCTCGGTCGCCAAACAATTGCTGAACAAATGCCTAGATGCGGCCAGAGCCAGGGAAGCGGCGCGCAAAGCAAAGGAATTGACGAGAAGAAAAAGCGCCTTGGAAGTCGGGTCCTTGCCGGGCAAACTGGCGGATTGCCAGGAAAGGGATCCAGCCAGGAGCGAAATATATATTGTGGAAGGTGATTCCGCCGGCGGCTCGGCCAAACAGGGGCGGGACAGGAAAAACCAGGCCATCCTGCCGCTCCGGGGCAAGGTGTTGAATGTGGAAAAGGCCCGCTTCGACAAGATGCTGGAAAATGAGGAAATTAAAATCATGGTGACAGCCCTGGGCTCGGGCATCGGTCATGATGACTATGATGTCAGCCGGCTGCGCTATCACAAGGTGATCATCATGACGGATGCCGATATTGACGGTTCCCATATTCGTACCTTGCTGCTCACCTTCTTTTTCCGGCAGATGCGCGAACTGATCGAACGGGGATATCTCTATATCGCCCAACCGCCGCTTTTTAAGATCATGGACCGGAAACGGGAGATTTATATCCACGATGAAGAGGAAATGAAAAACTATGTCCTGGAAAACGGTGTCAGCAAGATCCGGCTCCTGGCAGGAAACGGCAGCGTCACGCCGGTGACGGGCAGCAGGCTGATCTTGCTCATCAAGAAGATCCTGCGGATCGAGGCCATTCTGGATAAATTCGAACGGGAAGGAAAAGACCGGGATGTCGTAAGAGTCCTGGCCGGTGAGGCGGCGTTGCATGACGATACCTTCCTCAAAGAAGAGGGTCTGAACCAGGTGGCGGAGCATGCCAAGGCCGTCCTAGGAGACATCGTGCAGGGATATACCCTGGAGAGGGACGACGAGCATGGCGCCTTCCGCCTGCTCTTCCATGTTCCCCGGAGCGGTCATGTTTTCACCACCCTCGTGGACCGCGAAACCTTCCGGGGACCGAAATTTTCGGAAATCAGGTCCCTGCTGAGTCAAAGCCAGGCTCTAGGTCCGGCCCCCTACCGGCTGGAAATCGAGGGAGGCGAGGCAGCAGCCGCGGGCGAGGAGGCGGGTGAAGTGACGCCGGCCGCTCCAAAACCAAAGGAACAGGGCATCGAATTGCCCACGATGGCGGCGCTGGTCGAGTATGTCTTGACTGCCGGCAAGAAGGGTTTGACGGTGCAACGCTATAAAGGTCTGGGCGAAATGAACCCGGAACAGCTCTGGCAGACCACGATGAATCCCGAGACGCGCACCCTGCTGCAGGTACGGGTGGACGATGCCGTAGAGGCGGACGAAATTTTTACCACCCTCATGGGCGACCAGGTAGAGCCGCGGCGGAATTTTATCTATCAGAATGCCCTGAACGTATCGAATCTCGATGTTTAATAATTCCGCAACCTATCGGTATGCGAACTTAATCTTCCCGCTATTTCTCAAGGAGAGCTTGTAAGCGTATGGAACAGCAACAGTTTGGAAAGAATGTCCTGGTGGATATCGAAAGCGAGATGAAGAAATCCTACCTGGATTACGCCATGAGCGTTATTATCGGCCGCGCCATCCCCGATGTGCGGGATGGCCTCAAGCCCGTGCACCGCCGCGTGCTTTTTGCGATGCATGAGATGGGCAACCGCTGGAACAAACCCTACAAAAAATCAGCGCGCATCGTCGGCGATATCATCGGTAAGTATCATCCCCACGGCGATGTGGCTGTCTACGATACGATGGTGCGGATGGCCCAGGAATTTTCCATGCGCTATCCCCTGATCGACGGCCAGGGAAATTTCGGTTCCATCGACGGCGATCCGCCGGCGGCCATGCGATACACAGAGGTCCGCATGGCCAGGATCTCCGAGGAGATTCTGGCGGATCTGGACAAGGAAACGGTCGATTTTGCGCCCAACTACGATGAGTCCCTCCAGGAGCCGACGGTGCTGGCGGCCCGGGCGCCGCTCTTGCTGCTCAACGGCAGTTCCGGGATTGCCGTGGGCATGGCCACCAATATCCCGCCCCACAATTTGGGCGAAGTGGTCGATGGCGCCATCACCCTCATCAACAGTCCCGAGACGACCATCGAGGAACTGATGCGCCACATCCACGGTCCCGATTTTCCCACGGCCGGTTTCATCAATGGCCGCAGCGGCATCTATGACGCCTATAAGACGGGCCGGGGGATCATCAAGATGCGCTCCCGCGCCCTGATCGAGAGAAATGGGCGCACGGACCGGGAAAGCATCGTGGTGACCGAACTTCCCTATCAGGTAAACAAAGCGAATCTCATCGAAAAGATATCCGAATTGGTAAAGGATAAACGGATCACCGGGATCTCCGATCTCCGGGATGAGTCGGACCGGGAAGGCATCCGCATTGTGATCGATCTGAAGCGCGACGAGCAGTCCGGCGTCATTCTCAACCAACTCTACAAATTCACCCCCATGGAAAGCACCTTCGGGATCATCATGCTCGCCATCGAGAACGGCCAGCCCAAGGTGTTCAACCTCAAGGAAATGCTGCAGAGCTTCATCAATTTCCGCAAACAAGTGGTGGTCCGCCGCACGATCTTCGAGCTGGCCCGGGCCAAAGAGCGGGCCCATATCCTGGAAGGACTGATTATCGCCCTGAACAACATCGACCGAGTCATTGCGGTAATCAAGGCGGCGAGAAATGCCCAGGAGGCCTCGGTGGCCCTCTGTGACACCTTCGGCCTCACGGAAGTGCAGGCCAAGGCCATTCTCGAAATGCGGCTCCAGCGTCTGACGGGTTTGGAACGGGCAAAGATCGATGAAGAATACGCCGAACTGCTGAAGGAGATGGCCCATCTGCAGGCCATCCTCGATGATCCCCGCAAGGTGCTGGATGTGATTATCGCCGAACTACAGGAAATCAAGGAAAAATATAACGACGAACGGCGGACGGAGATCGTGGCCGGTTCCGAAGACATTGCGATCGAAGACATGATCATCGAGGAAGATATGGTGGTGACCGTATCGCACACCGGCTACATCAAACGGAATCCCGTCAGTCTTTACAAGAGTCAGCATCGCGGCGGACGGGGCAAGGTCGGTATGGGCACGAAGGAGGAGGATTTCGTCGAAAAGATTTTCATCGCCTCCACCCACCAGTATCTCTTGATCTTCACCAGCCTGGGCAAGGTGTACTGGCTGAAGGTCTATCTGATCCCCCAGGCCGGACGCGCGGCCAAGGGCAAGGCCATTGTCAACCTGGTCAATGTAGCGGCCGGGGAAAAGGTGGCGGCGATTCTGCCGATCAAGGAGTTTACGGCGGACCGTTATGTGGTCATGGCCACCAAACAGGGTATTGTGAAAAAAACGGAACTGACGGCCTATTCCAACCCCAGGGCCGGGGGGATTATTGCGGTGAATATCGATCCCGAGGATGAACTCATCGATGTGCAGCTGACCATGGGCTCTCAGGACATCATGCTGGGCACCAGAAAAGGCAAGGCGATCCGCTTCCATGAGGATGATGTCCGTCCCACCGGCCGGGTCAGCCGGGGCGTCACGGGAATCAGGATGGATCCGGACGACGCGGTGGTCGGCATGGATATCCCGACGGAAGGAAATACCATCGTCACTGTCTCGGAAAAGGGTTACGGCAAGCGGACCTATGTGGCGGAGTATCCCGTGCACCACCGGGGCGGCCGCGGCATCTTCAACCTGAAAACGGTGCCGAAAGTGGGGAGCGTCTCGGGCACCTTGCAGGTGGTGGGCGACGAGGACATCATCCTGATCAGCAATGCGGGCAAGATCATCAGGCTCCGGGCCGAGGAAGTGCCCCTGGTCCACCGTGTGGCCCAGGGCGTGAAGCTGATCGAACTCGAGAGCGAAGAAAAACTCGTGGGGCTCGCCAGGGCCGAACGGGAAACCCGGGAGAAGGAGACGGATGAAGACCTGCTTGCGGACCTGGAGCCTGATGACGAGTCAGAGGCGGGCGAGGAGTAGCGGCTCCGGATATTTGTTTAGTAAGTAAGAAATTATTTTCTGCGTTTTTCCGGCAAAAAATAATTTCGTAAACTTACTTATCCCGTTTATCGGGGTTAGGATATCAAAATATTTCAGAGGAGGTGCGGTATGACAGCAGATAAATTCAGCACGGACACTTTTTCCACCAACGCAGGCGACCTGCACATAACCTTCCTCGGGCACGGCAGTTTGATGTTTGCCTTTGCCGGGAAAGTAATCCAGATCGACCCGGTCCTGCAGGTAGCCGATTACCAAGGGCTTCCCAAGGCAGACCTGATTCTTGTAACTCATGAACATCCCGATCATTTCGATGCCCAGGCCATCGAGCTCCTGAGCCAGCCGGGCCAGACCACCCTGGTGGCAACAGAGGCGGGCGCCGCGAAAGTGCCGGGCAGCGTGGCGATGAAAAACGGCGATGTCAAGACCCTGGCCGGTTTGCGGATCGAAGCGGTGCCCGCCTACAATCTCGTCCATAAGCGCCCCGACGGCCAGCCTTTCCACCCCAAGGGCAGCGGCAATGGCTATGTGCTTACCTTCGGCGACAAAAAGGTCTACGTGGCCGCGGATACGGAAAACATCCCGGAAATGAAGAACCTCGGGTCCGTGGACATCGCTTTCCTGCCCATGAACCTGCCCTACACGATGACCCCGGAGATGGCGGCCGAGGCGGCCCGGAGTTTTCAGCCCAAGGTCTTGTATCCCTACCATTTCGGCGAGACTGATACCCAAAAGCTCGTTGACTTACTTAAGGACTCCGGGATAGAGGTGCGCATCCGCAACATGCAGTAGGGGAAACCGGTTGGGAGGAAGAACCCTTTGGCATCAGTGTAGTCACAGTAGCAGAGCTGTTGCATGGTATCGAGCGGGCGGACTCGGAAGCCAGAAAATTCAAGCGCCACGCCTTTGTGGAGAAGGTGATCGATTCCTGTCCCGTTTTTGCCTTTGATCTGACGGTAAGCCGCATATATGCCCGCATCTGGGCGGCTCTCGCCCAAAAGGGATTTTCTGTTGGTGCCCACGATCTTATTATTGCGGCAACAGCCATTTCCCTGGACTATACCATTGCTAGGGCTAACATCCGGGATTTTGAGAAGATTCCTGGTGCCAAAATAGAGAGCCTATAGAAGCGCGCATCCGGAATATGAAGAAGGCAATTTAAAGAGATCAGTCCAACTCATTTTAAGCCCCCATTCAGCCGTTGACGATCCGCCGGATGCGCTAACGCATCACCGCGGCATCAGCGCGAACACACCCCAGCCCAGGTATTCACGCGTGTAAGCGGCGTAGCGCTCGGGTTCCGAGTTTAGTTTGGCTCGAACATCTTTCGCGAACTCGTCGTCGGGATTGGCTGCAAGCCATCGGCGCATGGTGAGCCACTTGGCCGCCTCGTATCTGTCCCAGCCGTCTTGGTCTGCCAAAACCATTTCCACGACGTCATAGCCGCGGTGGCCGAAAGACGCGAGAAGTTCTGGAAGCAGGAGAAAGTCGGAGATTGAGCCGGCAAGACACCCCTTGGCAACATCTTCCGTCGGCGGTAGCTGCCGCCAGTAGGGCTCGCCGACGAGGATGATCCCTCCGGTGCGGAGGCTCTGCGCCAGAAGCTCGATGGTGCCGACGACTCCCCCAGCGATCCACGTGGCACCGAGACAGGCTGCCACATCGACCTTCTCGTCAGAGACGTAGCCCGCAGCATCGCCATGGATGAACTTGACTTGATCGGCGACGCCGAGTTCTTCAGCACGTAGTTTCGCTTGCTCGGTGAACAACTGGCTCATGTCGATGCCGGTGCCGATGACGCCGTGATCGCGTGCCCAGGTGCACAGCATCTCCCCCGAACCGCTGCCGAGGTCGAGCAGTCGGGCCCCCGATTCCAGGCGCAGCGCCGCGCCGAGAGTGGCGAGCTTTTCGGGTGTGATCGGGTTGTGGATGCGGTGAGCACTCTCAGTGATGCTGAATATCCGTGGGATGTCCACTGTGGAAACTTTCGTTACGGGTGTGAATAGATTCGGTCACGGCCTAACAGTATGCATTGTGACTAACTTGCCGACCAATGACAAATCGGATTATGGAGTGTCTTTTGGACATTTCACAAATTCCAATGAGACGAGCCGCCAATAGCAAGCGAAAAGCGCCAAAGCAAAAAGCGGCAAAGGGCGAAATGGAGGAATTCGATGTGCTCTAGCCCGATGTTTCACCCGACTGGTGGGATTTGCGGGCTAGAAAAGCGAGCGCCACGCCGTCGAGGCCCCAGCCCACCAGACAAAGCACGGAAGATGGCTATGAATTGGGTTTTTCACCAGGGACGTGAGGCGGGGGGAACGGAGCTGAAGGACGTGCCGTCGTTGGGGCGATTGGACTTGGGGCGGACAGATTTGGAGCGTCGCCTTATCGGGCGGCTATCTGAGGGTCAGACCATAACTTTTGACTTTTTGCCGGTCTCAACGTTCTTCTTTGCCCTCTTGTTCTGGAGGGTAGCGTGTTATTCAGGCTTTTCCAACCGCCATGTTCCGCTGCTCCGCGATTTGCCGGGTGGGCAGGCTGGTCTCTCGCCGCAGCCGCACTGCCAGGGCCAACTTCGCCGGGTCGCTTTTTGGGCGCGCCCGCTCAAGCGCAACGCGCATTTGCCGGCGGTTGAGAGTGGTGGGCGGTGCGGCCCCGGCTTTGGATCGAGCAGGGCGGAGCCGTGAAAGTCCGACAATCGTTAATATAGCTCATTCAGCCGTGTCACGTTGTAAGAATATCGGATTGACTTCCAATGCCGTTTGCTTCTGGCGATCTGGTGATTGTTGTTTGTGAGACCCCTTTACACAACACATCAGCGATCGAAGCCGGGTTGGTGCGAGCGAGCAAAGGCTTGTTTCTGCTCAAAGGCTTCCAGGCGGGCATCCAGCAGCGCTGGGCCTACCCAGAAATCCGTGTTCTTGAGAAGGTCAAAAACCTCGCGCAAGTTGAGGAGTTGCTGCTCGGCCGCGCGCTCCAGCACGCCCACAGTGCCAGCCACGGGCAAATGGCGCTCGGCGGCAATGCGCCGGCCTGCCTTCTCATCCGAGTGAACCTCGGGCGGGATGAGCACCGCGCCGAACAGACGGGGGAGGATCTCGACTTGCTTGATGTTGACCAACGCCACCAGCGGCGAACTGTCCGCGACGACGATCATCGGCGCACTGGCCCCAGCACCTCTTCCAGGGCCGCCCGGTCCAACTCCAGGTCGGCCAGCGTCAGACCGCCGGTGGTGACCTGGTGCCGCTTGAGCAGGGCATCGGTCTCAAAACGATCCAAGTTCAGCGCGCAGCCCAACTTGGCGTGCGAGAGCTTGCCCTGGCGGAACAGCGACACCGCCAACGCCTCCTTGGCCGCGACCCCAAGATCGCTCCCGGAGGCGCGCAACGCGCGCTCCAGTGCAACCGGCAATTCGATGGTGACGGTGAGTGACATGATTCGTGGCAACCGCGCTTCCGCGGCGCTCAAGCAAACATACCACGGCCATGCCCGTTTGTGCAACCAGCAGAAAAGGACCGAAAAGGAAACGGGGTCAATGGGTAGAGAAAGGGGAATCCGCCATGCGCGATCCCGATAGCGGCGCGGAGTTGCCGGCCGTGTGGACGCCCCGACCGGGTCACGGTGACAGACCTCCTGAGATGAACTGATTCTGGGGCTGCGTCGTTTTGGGTATTGTTCGGGCAGAGCACATCCTTTGATCGACGCGAGGGACCGTTAAGGTGATTCCTTCCAGAGGGTTTTGGAGCAAGCTCCGTAGGAACGCCATGTCCATAGCCACAGCGTTATCGAACGCCGACAAGGCCTGTTAGGATGGGCGGGTTTCCGCGCCGGGCTGGACAGGCCGAAGGGAGCATACCTCCGGATGAACCCCCAATTCCATGCCGCTCCTACGGAGCTTGAACCAAAACGCAGGGGCAAGGGCTTCCTATAGACATGGCGCTCCTACCGGAGCTACCCCTCCTCCGGCGGCTCGGCGATTTCTGGCCATTACTGCCTGGGCGATAGGATGGACGACACTTGGGTGCGGTAGGGCGCGTCTGTCTCAGCGCGCCGCTTTGGATATTCGACCGCGTGTGCGGCCCGCTGAGGACAGCGAGACATCCCTGCTCCATCTGCGGCGGAGGCGATTCTTGTAGCCCATCCCACCGCCCAGGCAGTAAGTCTGGTCCCGGCTGCTCCTGCGGCGGACGTCACGGCGCGACCGGCACTTCGTTCGCGAAGAGGATTCGGACGGGGCCGATCAGGCCTGAAGGCTTCAGATGCGCCGGATCCGGCGAAAACATGTTTTTGAGGTTGGTGCTCGCGACCCGCTTGGCACCCGGCGCCGCATCGCCTGTGAGGCGGTTGTTCCAGGTGTTGGCTACTTCCACGACCACCTCGTTCGACCCAGGGCGGGCGGCCCTGGTGATATCCACGCAATAAGGCGATTTCCAGAGTACCCCAAGAGGTTTGCCATTCAGGATCACTCTGGCGACATTCTGAATGGCCCCGAGGTCAAGCTCGAGGCAGGTCCTCCCCGCGAAGACCGCCTGCGGGAGGTCGAAGGACTTTCTGAGGTTAATGAATTGGCCCGCGACGTCCCCCTTGCCGTCGGACAACCACATCGGCCCGCCGGGTGTGGCCGAGTGCGGTAGCAGGACCGGTTCAATCCCCGCCGACGGCGCGGAGGCAGGCTCCAGCCTTGTCCAATGCGAGCCAGCCGCCCCTTTTCGGAAAACAATGAAGACAGACTCAGCCGGACCCAGGTGTAGCGGCACGCGCGTGCTCGTTTTGGTCTCTTCGTACAGGGCGAGATCCCGCACGGCTCCCGTTTCGGGGTGCCACAACTGCGGCCGCTTGCCCTTGACTCGGAACAGGCATTCGACCTGGGTTTGTCGATTCCCCTGTCACATCAAGCTTGGCAGAACGATCCGACGTGCCAATATTCCCGCCGACCTGCAAAAGATTTATGAACTCCTTCTTGCCGCCTCGCATCGATCGCACACCTCGTCCCGGCATCTCGACCGCGCTTGTCGCTCTGGCCTGCTTTGCGGCGGTAGCCGCTCATGCCGCCGAAGAGGAGCGCTATGAGCGCCCTACCGACCCGCTGGTGCTGAAAAAGCTGGAGCAATGGCAGGACCTCAAGTTCGGCCTGCTCATGCACTGGGGAGCTTACAGCCAGTGGGGCATCGTCGAGTCCTGGAGCATCTGTTCCGAGGACGAAGGCTGGTGCCGACGGAAGAATCCCGATTACGAGGCCTACAAGCGAGAGTACACCGCGCTGAAAAACACGTTCAACCCCATCCGGTTTGATCCTGCCAAATGGGCGGCCGCAGCCCGGGATGCGGGGATGAAGTACGTGGTGTTCACCACCAAGCACCACGACGGGTTTTGTATGTTCGACACCAAGACCACGGATTACAAGGTCACGGACAAGGGCTGTCCTTTCAGCAGCGACCCGCGAGCCAACCTGGCCAAAGGCATTTTCGACGCTTTTAGAAAAGAGGGCCTCTGGGCCGGCGCCTACTTCTCCAAGCCGGACTGGCATTCGGAGAATTATTGGTGGCCCAATTTTGCCACCCCTGATCGGAACGTGAATTACAGCATCAGCCGCTATCCCGATCGCTGGCAGAAGTTCGTGGAGTTCACTCATGCGCAGATCGATGAATTGATGAGTGACTATGGCCCGATGGATATCCTTTGGCTCGACGGCGGATGGGTGGCCAAGGGCAACCGTGATCAGGACATTCAAATGGATCAGTTGGTCGCTAAAGCCCGAGCCAGGCAGCCGGGCTTGATCGTCGTGGACCGGGCTGTCCCAGGAATCAACCAGAACTACCTGACGCCCGAGAATCAAGTCCCGGACCACTTTCTCCCTTACCCGTGGGAATCGTGCATGATCGCTGGCGGCGGGTGGGCATGGGTGCCAAATGCGCAGTACTATAGCTCGAGGAAGGCCGTCCAGATGTTGGTCGATATCGTGGCCAAGGGTGGCAATTTGCTCTTGAATATCGGACCCGGTCCGGATGGCACGTGGGACGCAGGCGCCTATGATCTACTCGCTCAGATCGGGAAGTGGATGAAGGCCAACGGGGAAGCCATCTACGGCACCCGTGCGATGGCACCCTACAAAGTCGGGAAGGTTGCCTTCACCAGCGGCAAGAACGGCGCTCGCTATGCCATCTACCTTCCGGCGGAAGATGAGCGTCAAATGCCGGCCAAAATGACTCTGGGACTCTCGGTCCCACAAGGCTCTCGCGTGAGCCTCCTTGGAAACAACACGGCTCTGGAGTACCAGACCTCAGCCGGGGAGTGTGTCGTTACCATCCCGGCCGAGCTTGCCTCAAAGCCCTATTGTGAAAATGCCTGGGTCTTGAAGATTCAACAATGATAGATCCCTGACGCCTCTGCGATCCCACAGCCACAGTCCAGTTCTCCCCCTCGCGCTCTTATTCGCAGCAGTAACCGTAATTGCTGGCGAGGATCTTCCGGCGCAGTTCCAGGCCTGGGGTAATCGCGGCCCGGCCCTCCCACCCGTGCCGGCGGACTGGACAGAAGTCCGTGCCGATCCGCGTGTGCGCGACACTCCCGAGCCGACGAAGGAAGAA
>Ga0082335_1001870_pt1 | contig 41989 bp, 26 predicted proteins | sample Subgrocontami58m_FD_72375 | JGI IMG/M metagenome (GOLD analysis project Ga0082335, IMG submission 72375) | Subsurface groundwater microbial communities from S. Glens Falls, New York, USA - GMW37 contaminated, 5.8 m (SPADES assembly) (version 2) ...
GCGCAGAAACCTCTGACCAGAACGCGACGCGTCGGATGGACTTCTGCGCGCCACCCACCGGGGGAAGTAGATGCAGGACTCCCCCAGCGGCCGTGACACGGGCAACGCACCCCCGCGCCCTTCGGCGGCCGGCCGCCAAGGGAGTGGGTCACGGAACTGCAGAAGCGGCGGGAGACAATCCTGCGAGCGCTGTCGGAGTCCGACCGGACGGGGAAGGCGTCCGGAAGGAGGCTGGACTCTGACTCCTGGAACGAGGGGAGAGAATGCCTGAAAGGACCGCGCCGCAGCTTGCTATACTCCACCATGCTTCCGTTTTGGTGTCCGTACTGCTTGCGGTCCAGCACCGAAGTTGAGTTCTCGCGCGGGCACATCATCCCCCAGAGCATCGGCGGTCTCATCTGGATCCCCCAATGCAAGGACTGCAACTCGCTAGTCGGTTCACGCTGCGAGGGGGCTCTGGTTCACGTTCGAGAGATCAATGACGCGAGGGACGCGATGCCCGGCGCCGTGCGAAGCAGGCTTGGCGAAATTCGGCCGCTGCGCGAGAAGTGGATAACGAAGGACGGCCACGAAGTCCCTCCACACAGACCGTCTGGACTCCCGGACGGCTCGCTCATCATTCCCGAGGAACGGACAATCCCCATCGTGAGGACGCGGATCGAACGCGACAAGCAAGTCGCCTCGGACCAGGACATCAAACGTGCGTTCGATGATGTTCGGGCAGGTCCGGCGGGGTCCGTGGTTCGTGTCGGGAGTACGGATCACTTCCTGCGATGGCTGCCGAATCACATCGCATCGCTGAAGGAGTGGTTCAGCCCTCCATCCAGCCTGCTCCGCGTTGCACTCAAGATCGCCTTCGAGTTCATGTTCTTCCGATGGGGCCCGGGCGCGATCCGTGCATTTCTTGCTGACCGGTCGCAGCCCATCCATCTGGAAAGCCTCTGGAACTGCATCCTGGCGCTCGAGTCTGCCGAGACAGGCCCACATGGCCTCATACCTGTCCGTCAGTTGCCCTCACCCGATGGCGGGTCCCACGCGTGGCGGCCGCGACATGGACTCCGCTTGCGCTGCGAGCCGTGGTCGGAAGGGATGATCGCCTGTTGCGATGTAGGGCTTTTCGAAGGAGTGCAGTTCACCTGTACGCTGGGCATGTCCCGTTCGAAGGAGAAGTGGCCGACCGACGAGTACGTCCACGATCTAGATGGCGAGAGGCAGTACTTCCGGCTCGAGTCTGAGTCCGTCTCCGAGTGGATACACCTCTCCGACAGCGATGTGGAGGCCCGGTTGGCCGAGGGGTTTCATGAAATCCTGACTTCGTCTTGACGGCCTCCGGGCAGGATCGTAGCTTTTCCCCGTGCAAGGGTGCTGGGCCTGGCCTTCCGCAGGGAGGGCCCCCCCGATGAAGGCGAGATTCATTGACCACGAGGCCCAACTCCTCCACGAAGCGGCGGACACGACCCTTCGGCTGTCCCTGACAGCGATGCCCAAGAAGGATCGTCGCGCGCTCAAGAAGCTCGACCGCGCGATCCTGTGCCTTGAAGCTCAGGACCGGCCGATCGTCAAGGATGGCGTGGGGGCGGTCTATCGGTACTGCACGCCGAATCGCTCGTTGAGCGTGAGGAGTTCGCGATCCGCCTCGATGATCCCCTTCCACTTCCGCTCCAGCTCGTAGAAGGTCTTGGTGTGTCCCTCGCCCTTGAGGTACAAGTGCAGGTATTCGTGCCAGAGCAAGTAGAGGATCGTCGCCTCTCGGATGTCCGGGCTATCGAGGAGACAGTTGATCCGGATCTCCCCGGCACCTGTTTCGCCCCCAGGGTCCAAGTATGCGACGCCGAAAACACCCTTGACCCTCCGCCTCGTCCAGCGAAGTACGCATCGGTGTGGGGGACGACTCCCCAGGATCTCTTCCGCTCCAGAGAGCATCTTGATCCACAGACGGTCGAGGCCGTGCTGCGGACCAGGACGAAGATCCGCCTGTGGCCTTGGTTCGAACACGGGCACATGGTGATGAACTCTCGTGGCGTCTCCAGGGTACTCCATCTCATGGAGGGCGTCATCGACCGCCGCGCGGAATTCTCGCATGTCGGGGTAGACCGCCCGGGCCAAGGTCGTGTAGCTCTGCTTCAGCAGATCGATTTTCGCTCGTTCACCGAGATCCTTGCTTCGGATCGTTTCGGCGAGCCGGTAGGGGTCGCACGTCTCTCGGTCGGCGTAAGTATGGTACTCGGGGCGGTCCCCTCCGTGACGGAGATGTTCCAGCGCTAGGGAGATGTCGTGGAGAGACGGAGCGGGACGATCGCAGTCTGTGAAGAAGTCCTCGAATAGGGCGTCCACAGCGCAGCGATCAAGCTCCGCGGGTTTCTGGGCCGCGAGACGATCGAGCATCGCCTCCCAGCAGGGGTGCTGATGCGCGTAGACAGCGATGCAGTGCCGTACGTCCTCGCCCTCGTCCACCCTTGATAACACGTACCATCCGTGAGGCACGCATTCGAACGCGTCGGCCTTTAGGTCAACCGTCAAGTCGCGCATCTTCGCCGCAACGCTGCGGATGAGGTCCCACGGCACCGTGTCGAGGAGTGGCTGAAGGGTAGCGATCCGTCCCTCGGGCACGGCAGGTTCGACGATTTCGGGGACCAGGTCAAAGGACTGCATCCACTCTTGGAACCGTCCCCAGTGATCCTCGAAGGAGACGAGGTACGCTCGCTCTCCCCCACCCATCTCCTTTCCGCGAAGCGCGCGCCCCACCATCTGGCGGAAGAGGATCTCACTCATGGTGGGTCGCGCGAGGAAGACGGTGCGAACGAAGGGCAAGTCCACACCCTCCGTGAGGATCTGGACGTTGACGAGGACTTCCGTATCGTCGCCGCGGAACCGATCGAGCGCCGCCTGATTGTCTTCCGAGTCGGCACGGTAGCTGGCCACGTACTCCGCCCTGACGCCTGCTTCACGGAGCCTCTCGGTCAGGAGAACAGCATGCGCCACGTTGATGGCGAAGATCAGGGTCTTCCCGTACTTGGGGCGTTTCTCCAGGAAGTGATTAACGATCAAGCGGTTGCGCGCCTCGATGTGCGCGATGCGATCCAGCCATTCCTCGCTCAATTCGTTGAATCGCTCGAAGTGCGCGCGATCATCCTCCGTAACTCCCTGTGCCACGTCTTCCCGAGTTTCGACTCGAACGGGAATGGGGCGCGCAAGGACCCCTCGCTCGACGAGCTCGTGGAACCGGGCTTCATAGATGACGCGTCCGCCGAAGAGCTTCGCCAACAAGCCGCATTCGCGCTCGTCGGTGCGCGTCGGCGTTGCCGTCAACCCCAGGATCTGACGCCGCTTCGCTGCGGCGACCTTCTCGATGATGTTGCGGTAGCTCTTCGCGGGCGAGTGGTGAGCCTCATCTACGACAAGGAAAGTGCCTGGGTCATTGAGCCGCTCTTCGATGATGTCGGGGCGGCGTGCGAGGCTGGCGACTGAACACAGAAGGACATCGTCGGCAGGATCAATCTGGGTCGTTGTGCAATGAATCCCCGAGACGATGCGGACGCGGAGGGCGTCTCGATTCTTGACGAAGCCGGCGAGCGCGTGGAAGGCAGATGCCGCCTGCTCCAGCAGCTCGTAGCGGTGCGCGAGCCAGAGCACACGTCCCCTTCGAGGAAGGACGTGCTCCGCCAGCCATCGCACCGCCGTATAGGTCTTGCCCGCTCCGGTCGGCATGACGCAGAGGCCCTGGAACACCCCCGTGCTGGCGGCCTCTGAGTCGTGGAGCGTCAACTTCTCCCATGCCTCTCTCTGGTGGAGATGAGGAGTGCGCTTGTCGATTGGTTGCTTCGCGGGATCCAGAATGGCGAACCGCGGCGGATGGAGGGAATCGAGGGAGTCGTCCATCTCGGGCGTCCGGTCCTGGTCGCCGAACCGGATGAGTGCCTCGATCAGGAGTTCGCGAAGCCGGGCAGAGTTGCGGCACTTGCGGATGTACGTGACGCAGTCCGCTGGGCTGGTCGGGCTCCCCATGGGACCAATCTCCATGTCGCGGAGCCGGTCCACGAGTTGCGTCACGCCCCTGTACTTCGGCAGCCAGGTGCGCTCGAGGGCGGTCTTCGCCCCACGGACGAATTCGTCCGTGGGTCGAGGCACTTGGGACTCCAACCACGCGCGAGGCGTCGCCGATGCCGAGCGCGGCGGTTCGTAGCCCGCACTGCCTGCGAGGGCGAGGACCGTCTCATCGTCGAAGGCGTCCCACGCGAATCGGTACTTGGGCACGTGCGCACCTCCTGTGTCGAGACATCTTACGGAGCGAAGGGGTACCCAGTCACGCAATCGGGAATATCGAAGAGGACCGAAGTCCCGCTTCGATGATCATCCAGTGGTGACCGTCGAGGCGTGCAAGTTGGCCTGCCTGACGAACGCAACCCCCGCGGGATCCCTTTGGCGCGCGGCCAGAAGCTCGTGGCCGAGGGCGGACACGAGACAGGTGCCGAACTTCAGGTTGGTGATCGCCTCGTCCGTCACGCGCGCGGAGAAGTCAACCGGGGTCTCCTTGATTCGCGCATGCAGGGCTTCAAGCCGCCACCCCGTGTCGGGTACTCGGATCGAGAGCGGTGTGGAGCTGACGGGATGGCCCAGACTTTCCGACAGCCAGTTCGCGACCGCACCATTCGCCAAGGTGCCCGCGAAGGTCCAAAGCGCGTGGGACCCATCCTCGTTGCTTCGGAGCACGATGGGGGCGGCTCGCACCCACTCGAACTCGGCCCGGAGTTCCTGTAGGGCCGAAGTCGCGCGCTTCGACCACCGAGGCGATGCCTCGTGCGAGACGAGGACGCCTCTGATTGCTTGGGCCATCGCGAAGGAGACGAGACGCCCGCCGCCGAGCCATCGCGCTCGACCAGGTCGATCCGAGGGCTCAACGTAGACCAGGTGCGCCGTCCAGTCGATGTGCCGGATGGCCCAGTGCCGTCCCGCGAGGGTGAGCAGCCAGGGCTCGCCGGCCTGTGCCTGCCGTTCGGTCAACTGGACCATGAGCGGCAGCAGGTCGATCGACCCCAACTCCGCCTGGCCGTGCAACACCGTCATCTGGGGCGGTGTCGTAAAAACGCTGAGCAGCTCCAGGAAGTGCTTCCGTCCGAATTTGCTCTCCCCCTCTGGACCAAACGAGAGAACGCCCCCCTCGTTGAACAGCAGCCCCATGCTGGTCATCCCGGAGACGATCGCCTCCTTCACCTCGCGGCTGGTCTCGCGGAATGCAGGGACTCCGGCCAACCACTTCTCCCAATCGCCCCAGACGAGGCCCCGCGTCTGCAGGATGAGCGCCATCACCTGCTGGGCGAAGATGTGGTAGGGGAGGGGGGGAGGAACGACGGGCTCGACGAATCCCCGCTCCCAGAGGCTGATGAGGGCCGCACAGTCCAGCAGCGACTCTTCGCGCGTTGCGAGGAACAGGCAGTTTCCGCGGGCACCTAGTCGCCTCCCCGTCCTCCCCATCCTTTGCAGGAACGACGCGACGGAGCCCGGGGAGTCAATCTGGATCACCCGGTCCAGATCCCCGATGTCGATTCCCAACTCCAGCGCACTCGTGGCGCAGACGACGCAATCGCGCTCCTCCGAGATGGCCCGCTCGGCTTCGCGCCGAAGGTCGCGGGCCAGCGAGCTGTGTACGACGAAGGTCCGGACTCCATCCTCTCGCAGCAGCGTCCCCAGGCGCTCGACCAGCGCCCGACTGTCGCAGAAGACGAGGCGCTTCTCACCGCGGTGAAGCTCCCGGATGACAGTCGCTGCGTTCTCGATGCAGCCGACGAAGTCGAGAGACACTTCAGCCTCGCGGAGCTGCAACCCGCCTGGCGCCACCACTCGCGCGCTCCCCTCGGCGCACGCGTGGAGCCAGCTCGCCAGTCGCTCTGCATCCCCCACCGTCGCGGAAAGCCCGATCCTTTGAATGGGGTTACCCGCGAAGACGCTCAGGCGCGAGAGCACCGAGATCAGGTGCCACCCGCGATCGTCCCCTGCGAACGCATGCACCTCGTCGATGACCACGGCCCGAAGACGACCGAACAGCGACTTCGGCTCCACTCGCTTGCTGCAGAGCATCCCCTCCAGGCTCTCCGGCGTCGTCAGGAGGCAGTCGGGTGGATCGCGTAGGACCTCGTCCTTGTCGCCTCGGTCGATGTCGCCGTGCCAGACTGCGGCTCGGCGTCCGACCAGGCCAAAGTAGCGCTCCATCCGCGGCGCCTGGTTGTTGAGGAGAGCGCGGAGTGGACTGATGTAGAGGATGGAGAGCCCGTCCCACCCGTCTGTGAGCATCCGCGTGAGGAGCGGAAAAACAGCGGCTTCCGTTTTCCCCCCCGCGGTCTGGGCGAGTACGAGGAGGTCCTCTCCCGCGAGGATCGGCTCGATCGCGGTCTCCTGGACCTCGCGCAGCTCGCTCCAACCGAGGGTGTTGACTATGTGGTACTGGAGGGAGGGGTGCAGTCGATCGAAGCCGGAGGCGCGCATCGCTACACCTCCAAGGGGATGTCGTCCACCCCGCGGGCCGCGCCCCGTTCCTGGTCGGTCATCTCCGTATCGGAGATGGTCGGTGCGTAGTGCTTCCGCGGATCGAAGTCCGGAAACTGGTCCACCCTGTCGAGGACATCGGCCACCAGCTTCTTGAGGAAGAGTCGCGGTGCGACTCCTACCTTGCCGCCCAGCTTGCCGGCCGTGGCGCGGGCCAAGTCCTCCAAGTATCGGTCATCCACCAATCGATCGACCCGCTCGCGGGCAGCACTGTCCCCCGCATACAGGTCGCGTATCTTCTTGCCCACCTCGACGAGCCTATCGAAGTCGAACGACGAAAGGCGAATCTGGACCGCGCGCGGGTTATCGAACCGCGCCTCCGTCGCGAAGTCGACGTGGAGCCGCTGCGCGAGCGGGGCGAGGCGCTGAATCCCCTGCGGCCCGTCGTAAAAGGATGGGGTCCCCGTGACGAGCAGGTAGAGACCAGGGAACCGCCCCGCATCTACCTCGTCGATGAGCTGGCGGATCGCGTTGAGGCTCTTCTCGCGCACGTCTCCCCGCACCCTCTGCAGCGTCTCTACCTCGTCGAGGACCAGGACGACCCCAGGCTTCCCCGAGTCGCGCAGGATTGTGAGGAGACCTTGGAGGCAGGTCAGGGCTCCAAAGTGGTCGATCTCCCCCTTGATTCCCGCGTCCCGCTTGTGCGTCGCGGCCACGTTCGGCTGCCCACCGACCCACGCCACCAGGCCCTCCGCGGCCGCCGTCTGCCCCGTCGCCAGCGCGCGCCGATACCCTCGCAGCGCGGCCGCGTAGGACGGGTTCGCCTTCGCGATCGCTGCAAGGCGACTGTCGAGCAACTCCTCCGTCCCGCGTAGGAGTTCCTCGGTCGATTGCGCCTTCCCCTTGTTGCGTGCGAGGACATCCTCTTCCAGGCAGTAGAACCAGCCGTCGATGATCGACCGCAGAGCACCCTGGTCGGCCTCGGAGGTGGACAATCGCTCCATGGCCCGTCGATAGACCGTCTCCAGACGATGGAGAGGCGTCTCGGTCTCAGAGATCTGAACCTCTGACGTCGCGAACCCCTTCGCTTTCGCCAGTTCCTGGAACCAGCGGGCGAAAAAGGTCTTCCCCGAACCGTACTCGCCTCGGACGCACTTGAAGACTGCGCCCCCGGCTGCCACTCGCACCAGCTCCTCGTCCACGACCGGCAGGAAACGGTCCAGCCCGACGGCGAACACGTCGAGACTCCGCCGCGGGACGGTCCCCCTTCGGAGGGCATCGACGAGGTCCTGTCGTCGTTGCGGCGTGATCACTCCGGCTCTCCGACCTGGAACTGGCGGAAAAGGAGACTCCTGTCGAGGCTGACGAACGCGCCATCGGGCGTGTACGCGATGGCCTGGAACCCTTCGAGGTTCAGGAGCCGCTGCATTTGCGTGATGAATCCGCGGATCCTCAGCTCAGGCTTCTGAAGGCGCGCGGCAAGAACGGAGGACGGCAACCGGCATCCGTCCGCCGTGTCGAGGGCCTCAAGGCAGCGCCGCACATCGTCTCGAGACGGCACCGCGCGGCCGACCCTGCGTTCTGACTCGTGGTACGCCTCGGACGCGAGCAACCGTTCGATCCAGGTGGGGGTCGCGTCGAAGAGGACCCCTTGCTCTTTCCGTGCGGGCTTCGCGGGTCGTGGTTTCGGCGGTCCGGGCTCGGAACTCCCCAGGCCCTCAATCCTCAACTCCCACCAGGGGGGACACGGTCGGGCGATTCCAGTCCAACCCTGTGGCTCCTGTAGGCCCGCGCTGACGTGCGCCAGGGTCACGCAGGGAGCCACCATCTCCTGCGGGCTGACCCCTCCGTGGTACCCGTTCTTTCGCCCGACGTACCGCACCGATTCGCTCCACGGTACGAGGAGGTCTTTGGCGAATGGCGCGACCCGGGTGCCAGAAACCCGGACCTCCCCTTCGAGGGGCTTCCGGTAGGCAGGCTGCCAGCGTTCGCCGCCTTCGGTCGTGCCCGCCGCCTGGACTGTCTGACGATCGAGGACGTGACCGTGATCCGATGCGATCACGACGAGTCGTCCCGACGCTTTTGCCTGAAGGAGAAGCGCTTCGAGTGGGAGAATCCGATCGACCTCCCAGGATGCGGGAAGCTGATCTCCCTTCAGCAGATGGTCGTCCACGGCGTTGATCACGACGCCGACGACCTTGCGTCCCGGATCGGAGAGTGCTCGAAGCAACGCCTCGCCGAGTCCCTGCCTGCCCGGGGCGTCCAGGTCCGCTCGATGGAACAGGATGGGCGGCTGGTTCGTGCTCGCGAGCGCCCGGAGCGCCGGATGGGTGGCGAAGGCAGCCTTCTCGTCGTCGGCGTTCCCCACGGACAGTTTCCCGGACAGGAGGCTCGTGCGGCCGAATTCGGTGATTGAAGGGACGGTGGTGAGGACGGGCGTAAGCCCCTCGAGGACATCCTTCCGCGCCACGATGTACCAGCCGTAGCGCCGCTCGATGTCCGCCAACAACTCATGCGCGACCCTCCAGCTCATCCCGTCGAGGACGATGACCAGGACACGAGGGGAGACGGCGCGGGCGACGACGTTTTTCAGGACATCTTCGATCATGAGAACGCCTGGGAGCTCTTGGCCGTCACCGGACCAGTCTGCAACCTTGCCACCAAAGAGCCGGTTGAACGCCTCGCGGCGGGTCAGCGCGCGATCGCTTATGTCTCTGTACACCTGCTGCAGCCCGGGCTCAACGTCTCCGGCGACAAGGCTCTCTCGTGCCCAGTCGACGTAGGCGAGGACCTCTGCGTATCGCCGGCACGCCTTGGCGAGGTCCGTCCGCGACTCCTCCTCAGAGTCCTCGCGAAGCCATCGGACCAGTCGGACCGCCATCTCCAGGCGGCGCGTCCGCTCTCCGTGGATAGTGCTCAGGCGATGGTCTTGAATCTCCTTCAAGGCGGATAGCAGCTCGCGGGGGTCGGGCGAGGCCCCATCGAGGTGGGCACGCAGCGTCGCTGCGAATCGCGAGACGAGCTGCTCCAGGCCCGAGGGAGAGACACCGCTCAGGTGGGCATGTCCCTCGGCTCGGAACTCCTTCAGAAGGGCATCGCCCCGATCCTGGTGTCGCTGACGCGCCTGCTCGTCGAGACGCTCGAGGGTCGCAAGCGCTGCGGTCTTCCAGTGCATGAGGACCTGGCTCGGCAGGGTCCCGAGCCCTGTGTATTGCTCGAACCGGACCTGAGCCTGAAGGAGATCTTTGACCTCCTCTGCAGACTTGTGGAACACCACCTGCGCGACGAGCCCGAGCGCGAGCGCCTCGGCCCCCTTGCCTGTCGCCGCCAATTGGATGAGTGCCGCGCTCGTGCCCAGCCCCTGGTCGGCTAACCAATGGCAGGCCTGGTCGATGATTCTGCGATCGACGCCAGGAAGGAAGTTCCGCGCCTGGGGCTTCTCCAAGGCCAGCAGCAACTCCTCCGCGCTTGGCGTTCCCGATGGCAGGCCGAGGACGTGTCGCACGACCTCCTTCCACGCTGTGTTCTGGTCCAGGAGTCGCGTAGGGACATGCGGAAAGCCCTCAGGAGGGCGGTTCGCAAGAAGCGCTTCTGCGACGTCTCGGGATTCTGTGAGTCGGGGATCGACGTCGGTGGCGCCAAACTCTTCCGCGAGCGACTGCCAGGGGTTCAGGGTCTCCAGCCGGTTCTTGTAGAGCACCGCCATCACGTCATCGCCCAGCTCGGATTCGGGGAGCTGGGTCAGTACGACCAGTCGGGCGCCCTGCTGTTCGGCCTCGACGAGATGGCTCCGGAACTCGAGGACGCTCCGTGCCTCTCGGACGAGGAAGGGGAGCTGGTTGACCTCAAGACGGTCCTTCCCCGTCCATCCAGACGGCGCGCGGAAGGCAACGGTGGACCACGTGTCCAAGCCGCGGTCATCCTTGATCACGGCCTGAAGGCGCTTCTGGATCTGCGCTTCGCTTGGGATCCCCGCCATGCTCTCGCTTCCCGCCCTTCCGAGGTTACTTGCCGCCCTTCGGCTTGTTTCGGTCCGGCTCGACGATCCGCCAGGTGATGTCTATCTCCTTCCCCCGGTTCGCTTGGGCCTCCTTGCGGATCTCGCCGAAGACGTCATCGACCTTCTCGCAAGCGACCCTCTTCGACGATCCCTTCTCAACCTCCTGCTGTTTGCGACTCATCTCCTCTTCGCGCGTACGCAGCTCTCGCTCCCGAACCGTGCGCTCCTCGGTGATCAGGCGTTCCAGGTCTCGCTGGATGGTGGTCATGCCTTGGAGAAGAGGCTGCTGGATCTCGTTCGCGGTCAGGATCTCGCGCACGCGTTCCAGCAGTTGCGCCGCCCGACGACCAAACTCGCCCTGCCACTGCCCAGCCTCGCGGAGGCGGTCCCACTCAAGGGTCTCCAGCCCTTGCCGCACCTCTCCAGCCGACTTGATCGTCCGCGCGACATGGGTCAGCTCCACCGACAGGGGAGCACCCGCCAAGGTCTCGATCTCGCTCCCCACCGCGGCCCGCTCGACCGCCTCCAGGAGCCCCGCTGCCTCGCGGGCGGCGAGAACTCGGCGCGAGCTCTTCGCCTCAGCGGTCACCCGCGCGTGCGCCTCTTCCAGCAACTCCACCAAGCGGCGAACGGCGCTGCCCGAGCTGGCCTGCTGGCGGATCTGGGAGCCGAGTTGCGTCGTGGACGCCGCGCTGCGAGTGGTGAGGGGAGGGAGCCCGAACACGCCCCCCGCCCGTCGCACCGCCTCGTCCCAGACCTCAGGCGCTGGCAGAGGCAGCTCTCGCAGGTCCATGGATGGGTCGAGCTGATCCCACGCCGCGTTCGCGGGACCGCCGTGGACGTAGAGTGCCCGGTCCGTCTGGTCGGCGAAGAGCTTGATGACGAGGTGCTTGACCTTGTCCCTCAGCCCGGTGCGCTGGGGGATGTCCATCCACTCCATGAGCGCACGAACGGTGAGTGTGGTCGTCCCCGTCGCGGCCATCTGACGATGGAATCGCTCCACCCAGTGTCGCCCGAGGGCGAAGTGCGTCTCGCCCATCCTTCCGAGTTCGAGCGGCTGCGCGATCCCTGCGAGGTCCGCCCGATGCGCCTTCTCGACTTCGACGCGCCCGTCCTTCGCGGTGACCGCCCGCGAGGCATACTCGTACACCCGCTTCAGGGCGCTCGGCGTGACCTCTCTCTCGAAGTGCGGGTGGCCCGGATTCTGATGCTCCAGCGCCTGGGCAATGAGGCCGTTCAGTCCGTCCCCGAGCGTCGGTGCGCCCGGGGGTTGGACGGTGAACCCGTCGAGGAGGCTCATGAAGTGGTCGGCGAAGGAGAGGCCCGTCGATTCGATCGTCCCCGGTTCGACGCCACGAAGGCCATAAGCAGCCTCCATCGCCGTCAGGATCTTGGCCCTCAGGCTGGCCTGCTGGTTCTCGACGAGGAGGCGGGCGTCTATCTGTTCCTTCGGACTGAGGTGGTTGGCGTACCGGGCGAACCGGTCTCCCGAGAGCACGTGATTCGCGCGAACCAGCCGCCCGAGGTCTGCGAGCGTCGACTCCGTGAAAAACTCCGGCAGCCAGACGATCGTCATCGCGCCCGAGGGGTTCTTCTCGCGGAAGCGATGGACCTTGTCCCGATCGTCTTTGGGAGAGAACCCGGGGTCGTCGAACGGATAGTCCACGACGATGCGCCACCGGTCGCTGGAGGTCCTGAGGCTCTCGTCGCTCGCCTCCCGAACATTCAGGTACAGGACCTCGATCTCGTGTTCGACGTTCCGCCACATGACGGCGTGATGCGTGAAGAGCGAGTCTTCGACTGGAATCCCGAGTGCCTCGAAAAGCTGGTCCCGAATCAGGCGCTTGCGGTTCCCAGTCGTGTCCTCTGCGTTCGCGCGTTCCAGAATCGAGTCGACGTCGATTCCCGTGAGCTGAACCGAGACCGTCGGGTTCCCCGGCTCGCCGGAGATCCGCAGCTCCGCAGCGCTCGCTGCCCACTGCTTGAGGTGCGCCAGGAGCATCTGGGGCTCGGCGCCCGCGATCGGAGACTGAATCGTTCCGTGATTCAGCGCGACCAGCCGCCGTAGGTCGAGTCCGCGCAGCGCCTCCACCTCGGGAAAGAGGGCCGCGAGGAGGAGCGTTTTCGCCGCCCGATCGTACGCGCGGAACTCCCTGAGCTTCTCCGCGGAGAGCGGCACTCCAGGAGACCCCGGCCCCTCCCAGTCGTGCGGGATCTTCAGGTCATCGAGAAGGGCGATACGGAGCTTCGTCCGGTAGAGCTTCTCGGCCACGGCGAATTGGGGCCGCAGCGGGCTCTCGGTCAGCGCCTCCCCACCCTCGACAAGCACGTCCCAGAGGTCTCCGACCGGAACGATCTCCCCGAGGGAGAGTGTCTCCCGGTATCGGACGAGGAGCTGCAGGAGGACGCGTAGCGCCGTGCGCTCCCTCTGGAGGAGGCCCGACGCCGCGACGAGGACCTGGATGAGCGCTGGGCTGAAAGGGTACAGGTCGCGGAACTGTTGGCGATCGCCGTCCTTCGTCAGGAGTGAGTTCAGGACCTGGGGCTGCACCTGCGTGGTTCGATCGAAGGCGGCGTCAATTTGCCTGCTGGCCTCGTCCGACTTCGGTTTCAGGAGGCGCTCCCTCACGATGATCGGCAGGTTTCGGTCGTCGAGACGGATCGTGTGGAACCGACCCTCCCACCACTGCAGCGTGTCGGCGAAGTTGAGCTGGTCCGAGCCTGGGACGTGCTTACCGATTGCATCCTTCGGATTGCGTTGGCGCGCCACGAAGCTGATGAGCGGGATCGGTCGGTGCGCCTCCTGGGCCTCGACGAGCTTCCCGAGCTTGCTCCCTTCCGCGTGTACGAAGGCCACGTCGCCGGCCCGCGTCATGAGCCAGAGGATCAGCTCGTCGAGGAACAGGACCAACCCGTCGTACCCGAGGTCCTTGGCGTGCTGCGTGAGGATCGCGAGACCCGAATCGAGGGAGACCACGGACGCGGCCCCCTTCGACGCGGGGAAGACCCGCTCCACGACATCCCCGACAAGTCGCAGCTTGTCGGGGTGGAGCGGGGGCAATCGGAGCGCTGCCTCGAAGGTCGAAGCGTCCCATCCCTGGGCCGATGGTAGTGAGCCCCAGCCCGCCTTGGCGGTTCTCGCGTTCAGCATCGCGAAGAACTTGGCGTCGCCCATCTGCTTGCGGTGATTCCCCGCGTCGGCGAGGATTGGGTCTGCAAGAAAGACCGCGGGGTAGGGGGCATCAGGGTGGAGCCTTCCGACGTGCTTCGCATACCCATGGAAAATCGCCTCCTCCAGGCTCCGCGCCCCGATCAGGTGGTAGGGCACGAGGAGGAGCTTCTTCTTCTCGACCCAACGGTGCTTGTCCACCAGGGGGAGGAGCTCCTTCTTCTCCTTCGCCGCGGCGTGCCCGCTGAGGAGGAGCGACAGGATCGCCATGAAGTGGGACTTCCCACTCCCGAAGCTCCCGTGGAGGTAGGCCGCCTTGCTCTTGTTGTCGTCAAGCGCCGAGCGGATGAATCCGAGGGCGTCCTGGAACGCCTCAACGAGTTGGGGCGTGGCGACGTACTGCGCGACGGTCCCCTCTGCATCCTGAAGCCCAGCGGTCAGGCTGAGGACGAAGTCCCCCTGGTTCACGCGCTCCGGGATCGAGATCAGATCCTTGAGTAAGGTCATGGATACGCCCCTGCCACACTATGGATCGGGCGCCGTCGGCGCTCGCCAGATCGTGACCTTTACGGAGTCTCCAATCACATCGAGGGCGGGCCTGCGCCCGGAAGTCCGCTCGCACTCCCTCACCATCGCGAGGAACCCCTCGCCGCGCCCCTCCATATAGGCTCGGTTCGTGATCGGACTGGTGTACTCGCGCAGGAACCCTGCGAGCATCTGGTTCCTCCGCACCGGCTGACACCCCGCGAAGAGGTGCTCCGGCAGGAGCGTGTTATGCAGGCGGCCCGGGTTGCACACCTCGATCCGGTCGGGGAAAAGGAAGACGCGCACTTGGGCGCCGGCAATCCCGTAGTCCCGGTGGACGAGCGCGTTGACGACAGCTTCCTGGAGGGCTCGTGGCGAATACGCAGGAAGATCGACCCGGCCCAGGCCGTCCTTCATTGCGGCGACCGGATTGAATGGAGATGCATGAAGATAGGCCAGGGTCCCCTCGATCTGCTCGACGATGGTTCCGCGCACGCTCTTCGCATCCCGCTGGCGCGCGGCGTCCGGGACGTCCGTATCGTACGCGGCGATGTCCACGTATGCTCCCGAGATCCATCCGTCGGGACGCGAGCTAAAGAAGAGCAGCCCCAGCGCGGTCGGGCGGAGCCCACCCGCCTCGTCCCGCACGGCCAGCTTCAAGTTCAGGAGCAGCCTTTCGTAGTCGCCGCCGGGCTCCGCCATGAACGCGCCGAATCGCGCCTGGTAGTAGCCACGAAACCGGTCGCTCTCGATGTCCTCCACCTTCGCGGAGAAGACGGGTCGCTCCTCGAATGGCGTCATCATCCCCTTGCGCTCTAGCGCGCGCGCCACCTGTTCCATTTTCATCTCGTGACAATAGTCCGCGATTCTCCAGTAAGGGCGTCGACCAGTTGGGGCATGGAGGGAGTAGAGCGCCTTCTTGATCTCGAGCTTCAGACACAACGTTGGGGTCCCGGAGGAATTCGGGAGTAGAACTCGGTCGAAGACAAGCAGATGTCCCAGAGGTGGTTCGATGTCGTTCTGGGCGACGTTTACGATGAGCTGAAGAAGGAGTTCAATATCGGTCTGCGGGATCCCGACACGCTCCCGGTCCTTGCGGACGCCGAACACGATGACACCGCCCTCCGTGTTTGCGAAGCAGGTCAGGTCTTTCGCCAATTCCGTGTCCTGATCGCCGACGAAGTGGATGCGATCCCCCTTCCGGACGACTTCCTTGTAGTCGAGGAACGAGTCCTCGCCCGCCAGGATCTCCCGCAGCAACTCTTCAGGCGTGTCGTACATCGAGTGCCTCGGAAACCAAACTTCTCGAATCGCCCGCCGATCGTACGCAATTCCCCCCGCTGGGCAACAGGAAGGACTCGCGGCGGATCACCTCTGGCGCTTCGCGCGACCGCGCGCGGGGCTCGCTGTCTCCATCCGCGGCTCGTCGGAGGGCGGAGGCTCGGTCATCGCCGGGGGCCGGTACGCCTCCCCCAGCGCGAAGCCCCGGCGCGCGAGCCAGCGCTCGACCTCCGCGCACCGTTCCGGGCGGATGACGAACAGGTCCGGGGCCGGGTGGGAGATGATCCACGGCCGGACCTCGAGGCTCTCCTGGATGGCCCGGCAGGCTCGGTCGCTCCGCACCTGGATCACGCAGAGTTCGCCCAGAAAGAGGCCGTCCGCCGGACCGGCCCAATTGTGGACGGCCGCGACGAGGGAAGGAGGGACCGGGCCGGGATGGTGCGCCGTCAACCAGCGCACGATCGTCTCCGCCGTGATTCCTCGCTCTCGCGCCGTCGCGATCGACTCCGCCGTCACCCTCCAGTCAGCCTGGTCGCGCTCCGCGAACCTCCTGAGCCGCGCGGACGCCACGAGATCGGCATCCCCGGTCAGACGGACGCGCCCCTCCTCGTCCGCCTCCCAGCATGCTGCCCCCGACCCGGTCAGCCCCGTCGCCCCACGTCCCGGTTCGAGGGTCCAACGATCCCCGAGCCTCCTGCACCCCGGCTTCGATGGTGGCGCGTCGGCGCGCGACCCGACGAGATGAAGGCCCTCACGCAGGACCAATGCCTCCCGCTTGCGCGAGGAGTCCGACAGGACGTGCATGACCTCGGCGGGGACTCCGGTGCGGCTGTGTTGCTCGAGGAACACGACGATCTCCTCGGCGCGCAGGCCGCTCTCCAGCGCCGCGTAGACCGACGCGCGCGTCATGCGGAATGTCCGGGCCACGCCGGCGGAGGTCGAGGACGCCTCCGCGAAGCGCGCGAGCATGGTCGCCTCGCCGGAACCCGCCTCGTCGAGGTAGGCAACCACCTCCTGGTTCGGTTGGACCGTGAGGAACTTCCCTCCTCGCCTGACTCGCTCGTCGGAGACCTCGGGTGCGCCCAGGACGACCCGCCCCAGCGGCGAAAGACGGAAGGACCAGAGGGGCCTGCGTCCGCTTCGGCTGCCGCGCTCGACCAGGCCGAGCTGGTAGAGCGTGCCGAACACGGCGTTGGCGACCCAGCCCCCCTCGCGGTCCACCCAGTAGGCGTACGACCGTTCCTTTCCGATGGGGAGGGAGTCCCTCCCTCGCGTGACGGGGAAGTCCACGTCCCAAGCGTAGCGGCCCCAGTAGAAGTCGATCCCGTGCTCGCCCGCGGCGTCCCACAAGTCCCGCAGGAACGTGTCCATGTCGAGCCAGTCGCCCGTCCCATGGGCAACCCGCGTCAGTGCCCACGTGAGCATCTCGCGGGAGGCACGCAGCTTGTCGGGCTCGATGCGGACGGGTTCCTGCGGGTTGTCCCTGTCCGGGACGACGCCGATCCCGTCCTGCCACATCGACATCTCGATCCATGCACGGACCCACGCGCGACACTGGACGGCGGATGGCTGGGAGAGGAATTGCCTCACCCGCTCTGGTCGCAGGCGCCCCATTACCCCCCTGACCTCCACGGCGCCCACTCCCCTCAGGACCTCGTAGCAGAGGCACTCGAGGTCGGGCACGGGGATGGGCGCCGTCTTGGGGACGAGAGCGGTCCTCGCGAGCCGTGCCCGGTCGGCCTTGGAGAGGGCCCCGCCGCTCAGCCCCTTCCACTCCTCCACCGACGGGAGCGCGTCCGCGACGCGCGCGAGGTCCAGCGCCACCTCGGACGCGTACCGCATCTGGGTGACCCGGGGAGGGTCGGTGGCGTTGGAGGCCTTCCACCCGAGCGGGGCGGCCACCTCCGCAATCTCAAGAAGTCCGGGATGCGCGGCGAGGTTGGGATACGACAGCCCATAGTATGCGTGTGACCAGGACGACGATCCCAGCGAGGCCAGGAGGTGCTCACGTCGCAGCTCCTCGACGGGGTCCTTTCGTTTCCAGGCGTATTCGCCGGTCTTCGGCTCGGAGGCCAGTCCCCTCGACAGGATCTCGCGGGCGAGGATCTCGCCCGAGACGCGCCCTCCGTAGCGCTTGAACACGGAGAGGACGGCCCTCTGGCTCGTGTCAAGCGCGTTCCATCGTTCCCGGACCCGCGCAGGGTCCTTCAACGCGCCGGCCAGGTACGCGATGCAGGGCTCCTTGCGCAGCTTCGTGGCCTCCTTGCACCCCCATTGGCGGGCGAGGACTTTGCACCTCGCCGAGTCGAGGTGCCTGGCGCCGAGCTCGTACGACGGCCGGTCGTCGGCGAGGATGTGCTGGAGTCGGCCCCCGGGCGTCGTCATGGTCCGACATCCTTCGTCCGCTTCGGCGTGTGTCCAGCGTCGCGAAGGGCGACGAGGAAGGCCTCCTCCGCGCCGGGGTCCACGAGCGCGACCGTATCGGAGAGCCTCCCGAGGAGGAACCGTCCCATGCGGGGATCGGAGGCGAGCCCGGCCAGGTCCGCGGCGTCGCGTACCTCGACCACGGCGACATGCAGGACGGCACTGCCCGACGTTGGCTCCAGGAGCGGCAGGAGGTTGTCCAAGGTCGTGCGGTTTTCGTTCATGGAATCGACGCGCGCTCCCACATCCGACCTCGCACTTTACAGGATTCCAGGGTGTCCAGACCAGGACCTGCCGCTGGTGTGGCCGCCGAGGCATAGGGCTGCCACCCGGATCGCCATCGGCATCTCCGCCAGGCGCGACGACGCAAGGCGCCGCAGGAGCGGCTCCGCGAGGGGGAGTAGAATCCCTCCACCGCGACCGCAACGGCGGCGAGCGCAACGTCGAAGGGGAACCTCACTCCCTTCTCGAACGAGAGGAGAAGCCCCTCGACGAACGACTCGACCTCGGTCCCGGTCAGTTCCCCACTCCGGAGGCTCTGACGAATCTCCGTCACCTCGGGCGTCGAGAGGAGGCCCTCGCGACAGGCGGCGGGGGTAGGGAGGAATCCCAACCCCACCTCGAAGTCCTCCGCAGCGATCCGTGCCAGCACGGGTGGTCCAGACATGTCTCGATGAAGGGTGTCAACCATTTGCTTGATGGTCTTGCAGCCCATCGGAGGGTGACGCTCTTCGGCTCTTCTGACCCCTTGGACGCCTCTGACCTGTCGTTCGCGGTGGGGCGCTCGCGCGGACCTCGTCAATGGTCTTGCCCAACCTGCGCGCCTCCTCCGCGATGAACGTCGGGAGGACCTGCGCCATCGCTCCGTCGCCGTGCCACTGCTGAACCCAGGGCTGGAGCTGGTCCAGCCCAGCGAGGAGCGGAGCCAGTTGATCGGGGCCGAACCCCTCGTGGTCACGGACGCGGACGTAGTAATCCGCGAGGGCCTTTGCCTGCTGCTCGTGGTCGTATCCCGCCCACGTCACGACGAGGGACGGATCCACGGAGCGCTCGGCACCGGGGTACGAGACGAAGCGCTCCTTCGGCACGTCGAGCTTGCCGCGGTGGCGCCAGATGTCCGAGTCGCGGAAGTCCTCGGACTCGCACTTCGGCGGGACCGTAATTTCCCCGACGAAGGTCTTCGCGTCCTCCTGCCGTTGCAGGTCCCACATGTGCTCCCACTCCTTCCGCTTGCGGAGGCCCGACTCGGTGTAGCGCAGGAGGGGAAGATACGGCACGGACTCGGCCGCGACAAGCTCCTGGACGAGGGTCTGAAGGTCGAAGGCGTCGGTCCCTCGGTAGAGATTGGCGACTCGGACGAAGTGGGCGTCGTGCCGCGCGAGGTCGGCGAGCTGTGCACAGCTTGCGAGGTTGGGTTCCCTAGGCCAGTAGGTGTCGCGCTCCAGGCGATTGCAGAGCCAGTCGTACAGTGCCTGGTTGACCATCTCGTCCCAGGGCTGCTGGTGCCAGCGGCGCTTGTGCTCGGGGCGCTCGAGGAGGCGGATGTAGGGGTGCTCCTCGATCAGGCGGATGCGTTGCTCGACGGTCTCCCTGTACTCGGGCGGCCAGTGTTCCGGCAGCTCCGTGATGGGCGTCGAGCGGTGGCGCTTGAACCAGGTGGAGTCCTCCTCGCCGGCCTGGATCCGCCGCGCGAGGACGATTTCGAACGCGCGCTGCCCCAGCTCGATGGGCGGCAGCTTCTCTAATTCGCCGCGCCATCGAGGGCAGTTCACGGCCTCCAGGACGCCGTAGGCCTCGTAGCAGAGCCAGTCGAGTTCCTCTTGTTGCGAGATCATTCGCCTGATGAGCCCCGCCGCAGTATCGCGCATGACGCCCAATGGCGTCCTCGCGAGAGGGCCGCCGGGTAGTGCGCAGGAAGGATGCGCATGAACAAGCTTCGCGCCGGAGTCGTCAAGACCTCGGGCCAATCCCAAGATGTCCGCGCTCGCTATTGCAGGCACCGGTGCCTCCTGGAGATTCGATGCGTTGTAGTTGAGGCGTTCCTCCCATGCTCGCGGCGTAACGCGCCCACCATCACCCATCTTGTCACCCCCCTTCTGGTAGCAAACCTGCCGTAGCCAGAATGCCATCGTGCTGCTGTTGAGCAGGCCGATCAGGTGGAGATGGTCTTCCTCCGTTGCTTTGGCTCTCAGCTTGATGATGGGTGACGTTCGCGTGAAGACCTTTCCACCTCGGTCGAGGATGTAGTGGTTATGCGTCGCTATAAAGGCGAAGGCGATTCGAAGAGGTGCCCTATAGCGCTCGGGGATCCAGCGATACCACTGCCACCAAGGTGGTCCATCCTCCCCTCTGGTTTTTCCACCGAAACTGATCACTCCGCGAATGACCGATCGGCGTGGCCATAGAAACTGAGAGAGTGCAGATGTGGTCAAGACTTTGAGTGGCTCGTGCGTCTCCGAATCATATGGCGCGATCGCGACCCAGGACGGCCTGACCGACCAGTCGCGAATGTCCTCGCCGACTGCAATCGGTCTCAGGAGGTTGGATGGTATGCGAAGTGTATGCTGAGCCGAGTTCGGCAGCAGAAATACATCGTCCAGCGCAGTAAAGGAGGCGGGTCCGATGTCTTCTGAGAGTGACTCCACCGTCGCATTCGTTCCGGACAAAATCATATCTCGCAAACTCGCGACCTCTCCCCCTCCCAGGCTCCAGGGATGCTTCCCGAATGTCTCGCGAGGCATGTTCGCCACGGAAAGCCACTCGGTGGTCGAACCAGGACGGGTCAGGTTCCCGACGATCGCCGCCCACACCAAGCCATTTGCAGGCTCCTCGGGCCGTGAGGGTTCGCCGCGGATCCCCAGCACGGCACGGACCGGGGTGCCCTTAAGCGGCGCTTGGTTTCGTCCGAACAGGATGACCGTGGGGGTTCCGTGGCCTGGGATATAGGCTCCGCTCGTGTCGATCACGTGGGTCAGGTCTAGCCGGGGTAGCACCCTTTCGATCAGCCTCGCGCCGAATTCGGCCTTCGTGAAGTTGTTCGAGTTGATCAGCCCGATGCACCCCGCTTTCTGCTCGTCCTTCCCTGCCACCGCCAGGTCGAAGAATCGCTCCGTGAAGGGCACCGAGAGCGTCCACCTCCCGTAGCAGGAGGCGTACTGCTTCTTCACCCGCTCCCGAACGGCTGGATCCCTGACCGCGATGTAGGGCGGGTTGCCGACCACCGCGTGGTAGCGCCGCGACAGGATAGTATTTGCCGCCTGGTACTCCCCCGGTGTCAGGTAGTCTGGCTCGAAGCCCTCATCCAAGAGCTCGCGTTGCACCCGTCCGAGAAGGAGGCTGTCTCCCGCAGCGAGGTTGAGCGGGAAGGCCGGCGCGTCGGTGATCCGCGTGCGCCCGCACGCAACGAGGGCCGCGGCCAGCAGACGGAATCGCGTGATCGCGATGGCGAACGGGTTGATGTCGATCCCGTGGACGGACGCCAGCGCCCGGCCGACCTGTTCTTCCCGCGGGAGCCCGGGCTTCTCTTGCTCCCAGCGCGCCAACAGCCTGTGGAAGGCGCCGAGCAGGAAGTGCCCGCTCCCGCAGGTCGGGTCGATCATCCGGAAGTCGACGAGGTCGAACGTCTCCAGCGCGGGATTGAGCGTGTAGTCGAGGATGAACTCCTCGACGAACTCCGGCGTCTGGAGGAGCGCGTACCGCTTGCGCGCCTCCTCGCTCAGGTCCTGGTACAGGTCCCCGAGGAACCGAGTGTCGGCGACATCGGCCGCGACGAGGTCTCGTTTCAGCTCTCCCGTGTCGGGGTCGATCTCACGCCAGAACGCGAGGAGCGCAACGGCGCCATCTCCACTCGGTGAGACCTTCCAAAGCGGGTTGCGGTCGTGCGCGAATAGGTCTCGACACGCGGGGATGCCCCTGACCTGCTCGAAGACGTGCTGGAGATACTCGAGGTCGGAGTGGGAGGGATGCTTGCCGAAGTACCGCTCCCTGCGTCGGCTCGCCCTCTCGAACTGATCGACCCCGTCCGCCCCCTTGCGCGGGCCGGCGATGAAGGGCTCATCGACCAGGTGGTTGTCCTCGAGGAAGCGAACGAAGATGCAGCCGAGGATCCAGCTCACGGCGGCCTGGGTAACCTGCTCCGCGACCCACGACTCGAACGTCGCCGCGGTTCGCTTTCCCTCGCGCAGCCTCCGGTGCTCCCCCTCCAGGGCCGCCCGCAGGTCGGCCTTCTCCTCGATGTTCTGCCGGATGTCCTTCTCCAACTTCTTCAGCAGGCGCTGGCAGTCGGACAGTAGCAGCTTCCGGTCGATCATCCCTGATGACTCGTGGAGGATCGGATATCGTCGATGAGGCCCCGCATGTCATCGATGGGGAAGAACTTCGACTCGAACTGGGTGAGGATGCTCCGGACCCGGTCCCTGTCCTGGGGGCGCTCGTTGTCGAAGCTCCCCACCACCACCAGCCGGAGCTGACCGAGTTCGCCCGGTTCCGCCGTGTGCAGCGAGTGCCCCTCAACGGCGTACTTGCTCGCCCGGGCGAGCACACCCTCATTCTGCAGCCCCTCGAAGGAGACCGGCTGGAGGAGGTTGAACATGCCGTTCTGGTACCCAAACGGCACGGTATAGGACCGACCGAAGAGCGGCACCGTCACGGGGATGTTCTTCCGCAGCTTGCCTTCGACCTTCTCCCGCGTGAAGGTCTCTTCGAGTGTCCGAACAACCCCTGCCGATCGCGTCCGGGCGCTCCTCCCACCGACCAACTTATCGAAGAGGAGCTGCAGGTCCTGCTCGGGGTCAAAGACCTTCACGGGCCGCGGAGCGGTGATCTGAACCTCATTCGCCCGCGTCGATATGAAGCGGTGAAGGTCGTCGATCGAGACGAACTGATCCCTCTCCCGTTCGATCCGCTCCTGAATGGCGGACTTGATCGCGTTGATCTGGTCCAACTCCGGCCCGCGCACGCCAAAGAACCTGCGCAGCCGGTCATTTCCGCCGGACGTGCGGGCCGCGATGAACCGGCACTCCGGAACGAAGAGCAGGACCCCCACGTTTGCGGATTCCAACCTGCCGAGGTCCGGGCAGTACTGGATCAGCGAATAGTAGCCTTTGGCGGTCGTCATGGTGTCTCCCCCGAGTCGAATCCGAGTTCCCGCTGAGGCCAGATGGTCTCGACGATGTGATCGGCGACGTACCGGGCACGATCGCAGATCAGGCGCACAAGGGCGGTCCTCGCGGAGGAATCGACGCTCCACTCCACGGGGATCGCCTCCACGATACTTCGCACCCAGGACTCTTCCAGAGCGCGGAGGTGCGTCGCCGCGACTTGAACTTCCGTGCGGTCCATCAAGGGCCAGAACTCGTCGAAGAGGCCGTAGACCCGCGCGTCATTGACGAGGTCGATGCGGCCGACAGATGGCGTCAAGTCTCGTCCGCACGTGAAGCAGTGACCGTGATCGATCGCCTTGAGGACAAGTTGGCCCGGCTTCCCTCCCTCCTGGGACAGGAATACGTTGTCTCGATTCGGCTTCCGCTGAGTCGAATCCGGGTGATGTCGGTCGCAATTCAGCGTCCAGGTGTCGAAGACGACCAGTCGATTCACGTCGGATGGGTTCGACGTCTGCTCGAGGCTCTCTCTCCGACCGCCCCACGCGATCCCGCGTTCCGCGCGGGAGATGAATGCCGGACCCGGCTCGGCCTTCTTCCCGCCCGCGAAGGGAATCTCGTCCTCCTGCGTCACCCCGATCAGGGCAAACTCCAACGTCGGCAGCCCCATCCACCGCGCCAGGTGGGTCCCCGTCCACTCGCACGCGAGGACGTGAGGGCCGCCCGCGTTTCCCAAGGCCTTTAGATACGCTTCTCCCTGGTCGGTTTCAACACGGACGACTTCCGATCCCGTCGGGAAGGACCGGATGACGCGTAGAACCGTTGTGGGTGCCCAATTGCCTGAACTCATTCTACGACGCGTTCGCTCGCAGCATATGGCCCACCCAGGCCGGGTCGATGGTCATGTACTGTCCGCTGCCGATGACCGGGACGGCGACTCCATCTATCCGGGGTAGCCTCTGCGGGTGCGTCGGCGACACGAGCAGCCAGCAGCCCGGCGGTCCCTGCCTCGTGCCGGTGGCGTCGCGCAGACGCTCGAGCAGCCCGATCCGCTGGTAGCGGGCGACGAGGCCCGCGTTCACGAGGAGGAGTGGCCTATCGCTTCGCAGCAGCTCTTCCTCTGCAGGAGGCAATGCCTTCTCGACGAGCTGCTGCAGATTCTTCCACTCCGATCCCTCTCGGCCCGCAGCGTCCGCTCGAAGGACGGTCTCCCAGTCTACCGCAAACGCCTTGGCTTGCTCTCGCATCATCGTCAGGACGAGCCGGTTCAGGTCGACCACGTTCAGTTGATGGAAGGCCCCCTGGAGGGCCTTGCGCGCAAACTGGAACGCTCGTGGGTTCTCCACCTGGATCACGAGGAACCCTCGGTCCGACAGCGACTGATCGAGCCGACGTTGGCACGCGAGCGACGACTCGTCCAGCGGCTTTCCCGCACCTCCGCCGGCGAAGAGCGACGAGCTCACGCGGTAGGGGCTCAGTTGACTCACCGAGGAGGTCTCCTCGACCTTCCGCGTGTAGGCGCCTGCTGCCTCGTTCCATTGCAGCCCAAGCCGCAGCCCATCGAGAAGAACGTCAAGCTGCGGGCGTCCCGGGAGGGGTTCGGCCGCGGGGAAGCGATCGGAGACGCGTCTTCGGACTTCCTCGGGGGTGAGCCGCTCCGCTCCGAGGAGCGCGCCACTGGCGAGCTGCAGCGCCTTCGCCGCGATCAGCATCTCGGGGTAGATCTCCTGCCGGTTGGCCGCGAGACGGGCTCGCCGACTGGTCGCGACGGCGAGACTCCGAAGCGCCTCGTCCGAGAGAGGAGGGAAGCCCTCGGGCGAGGAGATGAGTCGCAACTCCTGCAAGACGGCAGAAGGGGTGGCGGGTGGCCACTCTCCGGCCAGCCTGTCCGCGACCGCGCCAAGTTCCTGCGCGTAGGACGCCAGCTCGGGACCGGTCGCGATGAGGCAGAGGTCCTCCCGACGGTAGAGGAAGAACCTCGCGTCGGATCGCGCTTCCTCTACCGCCAGCGCCGCCCGGAGGACCGCGAGCGCGGACCGCAGGCGTTTTTCCTGGCCCACAATGACGCACTCGCGGCGCGCGAGGAGGAACTCCGCGAGCGCCTGAGCCGTCATGGCGCCGGGGCGGGACTCGAACGCCTGCGAGTAGATCTCGTCGCACAGGGCGTTCAGCGAGCTGCTCCGCTTCCAGACATTCACGTCGCGGTTCCAAGCGAGGCCGACGGCCGCGCGCGTGACCTTGAATCGCTCCGCGACCCCGTTCTGCGTCGGCCAGGGATGGCGGAGCGGGGGCGGCTCTTCGCGTCCCAGGAGCACGGGTCGGTAGTCGCGAGCCCGGCTCCGGCCGCCCAGGATCTTCTCCAGCAGGTGGTCGATCCCCGCGGCCTGTGCGCGGGAGAGCGTCGTCACGGAGAGGTCTTCGGCCTGTTGGAGCTCGGCCTCCTCGATATCCGGGAAGCGCTCCTTCAGTCGCTGTTTGATGCCGAGGATTTCGCGCTTGAGCGCAGATCCGATGCCCCGTACCGTGATGAGGTCCGCGTCCTTCAGGCGGAGGAGGTCGCGCACCTTCAGGACGTTCACGCGGTCCAGCGCGTGGTAGGTTCGGAGGGTCAGGCCAAGTTGCGAAACCGGCGTGTCGAGCGCCGCCTCGGCGATGGCCTTCTGGGAATCCACCTCTCCCGAAATGGACAACACCTGCTCGACTCCGGCGAAGAGAGCGCTCCAGGCGTGGAGCATCTCCTGCGCGTTGCCGAAGCGACGCTTGGGCTCCCGGTTGAGCGCTTTCTCGAAGAAGGCTGCGAGGTCCTCCCGGCAGGCGGAAGGGAAGAGTCCGGTCTCCAAGACGAGCTGGCTCTTCTTGTCGGCTGCGGGGTTGGAAGTCCCGTCCCCCCAGCGGGGCTGTGCCGCTGTCGTCATCTCGTAGAGGGAGACGCCCGCCGCGTACCGCTCGGCCTGGGTGTCATAAAGCGGAGGGCGACGGAGCGCGAGAAACGGGTCGAGGTAGGCTCGGGTCCCGACCTCGATGTTCTCGATTTTGGAAGTGGACAGGGAGAAGTCGAAAAGCATCAGCCGAAGTCGCGTATTGCGACCCACGCGCGTCTCAATGACCCCCATGTTGTCCGGCTTGAGATCCCGGTGGAACACGCCCTCGCGCTCGAGGTAGTCCAGGGCGCGGAGGAGGTCCTCTCCGAGGCGCTGGAGGAGGTCGAGGTGCAATCGGCCGTCCCTGCGGAGGCGTACCGCAAGGCTCTCCTGCGCGTCCTGGATCAGCAGGGCGGTGAAGCCACCAACGCGGAGGCGCTTGTATACCCGGACGATGGCGGCATCGTGTACGCGCTGTAGCGTCTGGAACTCTCGATCGAGCGTCTCCGTGTGGTCAGGCGTGCGGGCAATCTTCATCACGTAGATGTCACCCTTGGGGTCCTTCACCCGAAGGGCGAGAGCGCACGCCCCGAGGCCGAGTCGTTCCATTACGATATACCGCTCGCCCGTTTCGTCGTCGTCCAATGGGTCGTCCTTGTGGGCCTCCAGCGGGTTCTCGACGCCGCCGGTCGGGCGCGTGAGCTCCTTCCAGACGGCTTCGAGGTTCTGGGCGAAATCTTGTAGATCGCCCCGTTCCAGGGGATTCGCCCGCGTGGCCTCCAGAACCAGCGCATCCAGTGAGGGTGGAATGCCGTTCACGGCGGCGGAGAGCTTTAGGCCCCCCAGTTCGTGGAGGGTCCGCGTCAGCTCGAGGTGATTCGCGGCCGCGGCACGCCCCGCGAAGAGTCGATAGGCGATCGCCCCGAGGGAGAACACGTCGGCCTTCTCGTCCACGCGCGCGGTCTCGATGAGGGCCTCGGGCGCGATATAGGCTGTGGCCGCATCCTCCACGAGCGCGGAGACGTGGACTGTCCCGCTGGTTCCCTTGTGCCCGGGCTCGGCCGCTCGAATGGCGGATTGCCAGTTGGCGACCTGGAGACGTGGGGGGGTCCCCGCTCCTTCTCCCACAAGCACGCAACGGGGAGAGAGGGCGCGATGAACGAGGCCGTGACTGTGCGCTGCGCGGACGGCGTCGAGGAGCTGTTCGAGCAGCGTCAGATTCGTCGTGGCGTCGTTCCCGGCGGGATGCTGGAGGAGCCAGTGGTCGAGGCGGAGCAAGTTGGGTTCGTGCTCGAAGAGGAGCACGGGGCCCCGATCGGTGTTCATGTACTCGGACACGCGCGGGATGCCGGCGTGGTGGATCCCCTGCAGCACCGCGTATTCCCGCTGGGCGGCGCGTTCGAGTCGCTCGCGTTCCTCCTTGGTCGTCTGGTACGCGACGAGGTAGCACCTGGCGCGGCGCACGGAGTCCTTCAAGGTCTGGTGCTTCGCGAGCCAATCCTGGTAGCCGGGCCCTTCGTCGAGCAGTTCGCCGAAGCGGTAGTCGCCGACTCGCTCGCCCCGGGATGCGGGTTGGAGGACCTTCTGGATGAGCTGGACGAGGTTGGGGACGTCGCGGGGCGAGACCTGGCCCCTCGTGTCGGGCATCGCGCCGACGAACTTTCCCGTTCTGAGGCCCGCGACGATCCCCGTGCAGAGCCCTTTGCGGACAGCGTCGTTCTCGTCACGCGCACAGACCCAGGCGCGCGTGTCGGGGTTCAGCCCGAAGTCCAGGTCCTTCGCGCTGATGAAGACGAGGGCGCCGACGAAGGGGACCCTCGTGCCTCGGACAGCACGCCGTTCAAGGAGGGAGCGGAGCGTCTTCGCCTTCCGGTTCACCAAGAAGAGGGGGTTGTCGATCGCGCGAACGGCGGCCCTGTCGGTGAAGGTCCAGGTCTGCTGGTTCCCGCGCAGCGCGCCGGGCTGGCTCTTGATTTCGATCAGCCAGAGGCCGTTCGGGGAGAGGAGGAGGAGGTCCACCTCGTAGAGGGCCCCGGTGTCGGCGATGAATTCGAAGAGGGGCCAGGCCTCCCAGCCAGGCTCATCCGGGAGGCTCTGCCGCAGGTAATCGAGGGCCTCCTGCTCCCACGGGAACGGGGAGGTGGAGACGACGTGCCAGTGCTGGTCCGAGATCGCCATCGCGCCCCTGTCCGGAGTGACCTCTAGCGCACCGGAGCGCGCTCATTCTCTACCCCACCCCGCCTTGAGCCAAGCAGATTGAGTCCTCCGTTGAGAATGCTGGCCCCGAGCTCGCGATGGGTACGGCTCTTGCGCCTCTCCGGATCGGGCGTCGAAACCGCGCGCTCGCCGATCTCCACCGCCGCGAGGGGCGCGCGTACCAGGCGATGAAGTTCTACAGCCGCCTCCTCAAGGTCGACCCGCGGAACGTCGAGGTGTTGCGGACGCTCGGAAAGCTCTACGTCGACGAGGAGATGTGGGACCTCGCGGCGACGCACCTGATGCAGGTGATCGAGCGCGACGCCGGCGACCTCGCGAGCCACCTCATGCTCGCCGACGCGTACGTGCGCCGCGGCGAGACCGACCGCGCCGTCGCGGTCTACCGCCAGGCGAGGAAGGTCGCGCCGGATCATTGGGAGCTGGCCCTCCGCCTCTGCGGCCTGATGGAGGGGATGGAGGACCACGACGGGATCGTGGAGATCCTCCAGGAGGTCCACAAGTTCCACCCGACCAGCAAGCTGGCCCTGCCAGGCGACCCCGACATCTCGCAGCGCCTCGCGAACGCGCGGACCACGCGGATGGCGCGGCGCGTCGAGGGGCTCCGCGCGGCACTTGCGCACGACCCCGGCAACTGCCAGCTCCGCCTGGCAGAGCCAGCTTGCTGGTTCGAGCTCGCCTCCTGCATCCTCGAGCGCGGCGAGCGTGAGCTCGCGCTCGCGGAGTTCCGGCAGTCGAACCCCGCTGGCGCGATGGTGACGCGGATCGTCCCGATCCTCGAGAAGGCCGTCGACGCCGACCTCACGTGGCAGGACGGGGTCTTCTTCCTGCGCGACCTCTACCTCCAGGCCCAGGCGCCCGGGCGCGCCATCCACCTGCTGGAGGCGTACACGGAGGCGCGGAAGGACCACCTGCAGGCCGAGCTCGAGCTCGTCGACCTCTACGTCGCGACGGGTCAGGTCGACCGCGCGCTGGAGCGGATGCGCCGCGTGGTCACACGGGCCGACGCGCCGATCGGCGCCCTCATCGTGTCGTGCGAGAGGATCCTCGAGAAGGAGCCGCTGCGCGCGAGCATGCACCGCTTCCTCTCCGACCTCTACGGGCGGAAGGGAGACCTAGCGAAGGTCGCGGAGCACCTGAAGGCGTACCTCAACGTCGAGCGGAAGGACGTCGCGGGGCTCAAGGAGCTGGCCTCGACGATGGAGCACCTCGGCGACCTCGGCAGCGCGACCGTCGCGTATCGGGAGTATCTCGAGCAGAGCCCGAACGACGTCGACTCCTGGCGCGCGCTCGGGAGGCTCTACCTCGGGCAGAATCACCTCGAGAGCGCGCGCGAGGCGCTGCGCCAGAGCCTGTCGCTGATCCCGGGAGACGCGGAGGCGGCGGCGCTTGCGAGGACGGTGGAGGAGAGGATCCTCGACCGGGAGATCGAGCAGCACCTGATCTCGCTGAAGAGCGACCCGCGGCAGACGCGGATGAGGATGGCGCTTGCGGAGGCGTATCGGCGCCGCGGGCGGCTCCCGGACGCGATCGAGCAGTTCAACCTGGCGGCGGAGGACAACGACTTCGCGCTGGCGGCGCGGGTGACGCTCCTCGGCTGCTACCGCGACCTGGGCGCGGACAACCGCGTGCTGGAGTGCTACGAGCATGTCGTGAGGCAGTTCCCGCACGAGGTCTTCACGGCGCTCGGCGCCTCGAGCCTCTTCTACATCGGCGAGATGTACGAGGCGAAGGCGAAGCTGGAGAAGGCGCGCGAGGTGTTCCTGACGATCTTCACGAAGGACATGGAGTACCCGGGGCTCGCGGAGAAGCTGGAAGTGCTCAAGCCCGGCCGCACGACCCAGCAAGCTGGCTCTGCCAGTCCGCTGCCCCCGCGCTCCGAGCGCCTCCCCGAACCGCGCACGGCCGCGGCCTCTTCTCCGATCAGCCCTCCGTAGCCCGAAGGGCGAAGGAGGGTCCTCGAGCCGAGGCCGTCGGCGATCGAGTTCACCTGCCGCCGACGGCCAGGGCGGAGATCGCCTTCAGGTGCCTCTCGGCGTTCCGGCTGTCGCCCATGACGTGCTGGTAGAGCGAGGCCAGGTAGCGGTGCACCTCGACGTTCTTCGGGTCCTGCTCGAGGATCGCCTCCAGGGTCCGCACCGCCTCCGCGCTCTGCCCCGCCTGCGCCTGGGTCGTCCCGAGGTCGAAGGCGACCGCGCTGTCCTTCGGGTTCAGCGCGCAGGCCTGCTGCAAGTTCGCGATCGCCTCGGGCAGGTTCTGACGCTCCGTCTCGATCTTCGCCAGGTTTCGGAGCGCCGCGATGTGGTCGGGCTTGATGGCGAGGGCTGCGCGGATGTCCTCCTCGGCCGCATCCAACCGCCCCTCGAGGGCCCGCTCGACGCCGCGCGTCGTCAGCGCCTCGACGTACTGCGGAAAGAGCGCGAGGGCTCGCCCGAGCTCCGTCATTTCTTCATCGGTCCGGTCGAAGAGCCCATACAGGCAGGCCATCCGGAAGTGGGAGGCGGCCTCGAGGTAGCTGCCCCAGCCGGCCGTCCCTCCTCCGTCCCAAGCAGGCGGCGCGAAGGGGGCCTGCGCGCGCCGCGCGGCAATCTCCCGGTAGGGCCCGTCGCGACGGACGAACACCACGGCCACGTCGTCGCCGTAGACGAGGACCCACCGCGACGAGTGCGCCAGCTTCGCGATCAGCCCCTTCGTCTCGAGCGCCGTGTGGCGCAGGAAGATCGACTCGATCCCCGCCTCGCGCGCGACGGTGTCGAGGTCGACCCGGAGCCCGACGATCGCGCGGTAGCGCGCGCTCAGTTCGAGGCTGAGGTCGCCGTCGCCCGACATCCACGGGCGGGTGCGAGGAAAGTCCTTCCACAGGAGATAATTCGCCACGTCGCGGCTCGCGAAGGTGTTCCCGGCGATCCCCTCCGCCTGCATCCACTCAACCGCTCGGACGGGCAGGTGGTCGGGATTCAGACCCAGGCCGACGCGTTGGTGACCGCGCTCGACGGCGTTCCAGCGGCCGATCGCGACCTGGAAGGCGACGTCCCCCGCGGCGACGAGCAGCGCGGCGGAGAGGGCCACGCGCGCGACGCCTCCAGCCAGGCGCGGCCGCCATTGGCTGATACGCCTGCCGGCGTCGGCCGCGAGTCGAGCGAGGAGTGGCGCCGTCAGCGTGGCGCACATGGCGACGTTTCGCCGCACGGTGAGGGAACCGACCAGACACGCGCCGAGGAGGAGGACGTCGACGAGCCGCAGGCGACGCCACGAGACGATGGCGCAGGCCGCGAGGAGCGCAATCCAGACCTTAAAGAAGAAGACGGCGTGGGTTGGGAATACCTCGTACTCGAAGGGCGGCGCCAGCTCGGTGACGTAGCGGGCGTAGTCCGCGCGCTGGTCGCCCATATACAGCCACAGGCGGAACGGGTAGAGGGCGCCCTTCACGAAGTCGGGGTTCGCGAGGCAGGCGATCGCGCACAGGCCGGTCACTGTCGCCATCCGCCTCCATCGGGCGACGCCGCCGCCGATCAGGAAGAGGCCGCACAGCGCGACGCCGAGGGGAAAGAGCGGGTGGAAGTTGACCCAGAGCACCTGCAGGATGGGCAGGAGCCACAGCAGGCGGGTCGGCTGGCGCCGCTCACGCTCGAGGAGGAGGGCGAAGAGGGCGGCCATGGGGATCGTCACGAGCTCGGGTCGATCGGAGAACCGCTCTTCGGCCGTCAGGATCGCCAGTCCGACGCTGGCGGCAGCCGCGAGCCAGGCCCCGCCGGCCAGCCCGCGCGCGTTCGTGAAGACGAGGGTCCACAGGAGGAAGAGGGCGCCGACGCGGAAGAGAATGATGGCCGTCGTGCCGCCCAGGCGATCGAGGGCGTAGACGAGCACCTGGAAGCCCCACTTCTCCGCGTAGATCATCGGCACCTGGACGCCGGAGCAGGTCATGTCGGAGGTGGTGGGGATCCGCCCGTTCTCGACCTGGAATCGCCCCCTGCCGATGTGGTTTCCGATGTCGTAGTCGTGGACCTGGAAGACGGACATCGAGAGGAGGACGATCGCGACCGAGAGGATGGCAAGGAGGGCGACCGCCCTGGGTCCGCGGACTGGCGCGGGCGACTCGGTGCCGAACCGCTCTCTCTCGGGCATGGGTCCCCTCCGCATGGATCTTCGGCGCGATCGCGGGTGAACCTGAGCCCGAGGGAACCAGGGAGCGATAGGGGGCGATCGCCTCCTCCGCCAAGGCGTGGGACTATCCGACGCCCGCCGCGCGCATCATCTCGCGCAGCTCGTCGCCTACCGCGGACGGAAGCGTGCGGGGGATCCAACCCTCGACGTAGGCCCAGTCAAGCGTCTTGCGATTCGCGGCTCAGGATCATGTCCGCGGCACCCGCTCCCACCAGCGACCTGGGTCGTCGAGCGCGTCGAGGTCTCGCCAGATCCGCCGCCACTCCTCGATGGGCCGGGTGCGAATGATGGATTCCATGAAGTCCATCAGGTCAAGAAAGCAGGCGTACCGCTCAGACGGGGGCATGTCGCGATAGAGAGCGACCTCCTCTTCCGCCGAACGGTAGGGGTCGGTTTCGACGCCGAGCACACGCGTGTCCATCGACTCCCACTCTACATCACCGCGCGCGGCGGGTCCAGGGCTCCGACGACATGGATTCCCCACCCCCGGCGAGGTACAACAGGCGCCTATGCCGGAGCCCGTCCAGTTCCCCGTACCTCCCATCCCCGACCCCGCGAGGGAGACGGCCCTCACGCACCTGAAGATCCTCGAGGACGCCCTGCGACAGGGGCAGATCGCACCCGACCGGATCGTCGACGCCTGCCGAGGCGCGATCGCCGACAACATCTCCCCGCCCGGCCCCACCGGCCCCGTTCCCGGCGCCGCGAGCACGACTCCCGGCGGGGCAGGCACTCTTCCAGGTGCCGCCGGCACCCTCCCCGGCGCCGCGGGCACGATCGCCTCCGACTCTCTCCCAAGCGCCGCTGGCGCCGTCCCCTCCGCCGCCGGCCTGAAGAAGCGCGAAACCTCCCGCATCACCTGGGTCCCCCTCCCCGGCGCCCCCGCGCCCGAGGCCGGCCGCCAGTTCGGCCCCTACCACCTCGACGACGTGGTCGGCCGAGGCGGCATGGGCGTCGTCTACACCGCAATCGACAGCCGCATCGGCCGCAAGGTCGCCCTCAAGACCCTCACCGGCGGACACGGTCTCGACGTCAACCGCCTCGTCCGCTTCCAGCGCGAGGTCGCCATCGCCTCCAAGCTCAAGCACCCGAACATCGTGACCATCTACGACGTCGGCGTCATCGAGCAGGTCCCCTACTTCGCGATGGAGTTCCTCGAGGGCGAGGCCCTCTCGAGCGTCCTCGCCGCCGAGAAGCGCCTCCTCCCGCGCGTCGCCGCGCGCATCGTCCGCGACGTCGCACGCGCCCTCGCCTACGCCCACGAGCACGACGTCGTCCACCGCGACGTGAAGCCGCAGAACGTCATGGTCGAGCCCGGCACCCCCGACGCCTCCGCGACCATCACGAGCCTCGCCACCCCCGCCGACACCTCGCTCAAACTCTCCACGGGCCGAGTCTCGACGACGTACCGGGTCGTCCTCACCGACTTCGGCCTCGCGCGCGAGCTGTCCGAGCAGTCGAGCCTCACCCGCACCGGCGAGGTCATGGGCACGCCGCTCTACATGTCGCCCGAGCAGGCCCAGGGCGACCACAAGCGCGTCGGCCCCCTCTCCGACGTCTACTCCGCGGGGGCCGTCCTCTACGAGGCGCTCACCGGCCGCCCGCCGTTCGAGGCGCCGACCATCCCCGAGATCCTCCACAAGCTCGTCCTCGACGACCCCATTCCCCCGTCGCGTCTCGTGCCGCACCTCTCCGCCGACCTCGAGGTGATCTGCCTCAAGGCGCTGCACAAGGACCCCTCGCGCCGCTACCCGAGCGCGCGCGAGCTGGCCGAGGACCTCGACCGGTTCCTCCAGGGGGCCGCGATCCACGCGCGGCCGCCGACGCGCGCCGAGCGGGCCGCGCGCTGGGTCCGGCGCCACCCGACCGCCGCGGCCGTCTCCGCGGTGCTCGTCGTCGTCGCGCTCGTCGGCTCGTCGTGGACGGGCGTACGGACGCTCCGCTCCGCCTGGCGCCTCTCCGCGTGCCGCGCCGCCGCGGAGAAGGCGATCGCCGCCGGCGACTTCGCCTCCGCGACCGCGTCGCTCTCCGAGGCGATCGAGATCGCCCCGACCGACGCCTCGCTTGCGGCCCTCCTCGGTCGCGTCCATGCCGAAGAGTGCGTCGCCGCGAGCGACCGGCTCATGGGCGATCGCAACGCAGCGCTCGCCGAGGCCGTGCGCCTCCGTGGCGAGGCGGAGGCGGCGATGAAGGAGGTGAAGACGTTCGACCCGGTCGAGCGGAAGCGCGCGGCCTGGGCCCTCGAGGACCGCGCCCGCGAGGCGGAGAGCCGCGCCCTGGACCTCCTCTCCCGCGCGCGCCAGGAGCTCGCGCGCGCGATCGGCTACTCGCGCGACCACGAGGGGGCGCGAACGCGGCTGCGCGACCTCCACATGAAGGACTTCGAGCGCGCCTGGGAGGCGGGCGACGCGATCGCGATGCGCGAAGCGCGGAGCTACGTCGAGCTGTACGACACGGACGGGCGGATGACGGGGGAATTCGAGAAGCCCGGCGTCGTCGCGATCGCGAGCGACCCGCCCGGCGCCGACGTCTTCGTCCTCCGCTACGAGGAGGTCGAGCGGCGCCTCGTGGCGTGCGCGTTCGACGTCCGCACGGGCGAGAGTCTCCCGCCGACCGCGGAGGTCCCCTCGGCCCCCGGCAACGCGAGCGACCTCTGCGAGGAGGCGATCCGCCTCGCGCGGCTCGGGCAGACGCCGGAGGCGGTCTCCTGCGCGATCGACGCCGACGCGACGGTGACTCGGATCGACGAGGCGATCGCCTGCATCCTCGCCGCGGAGGGAAAGACGGGCCGCGCCTTCGACGCGCTCGAGGAGGCGCTCCGCATCGGGTGGAAGGGGACCGACTTCCTCGAGAAGGAGCCCTCGATTGCGGTACTCCGCAACGAGCCGCGGTTCTCCGCGCTCCTCGCGATGGCGCACGGGAAGCTCGACCCGACGCACATCCGCGTGCAGGAGGTCCGCGCGGGGTCGCCCGCCGAGGCCGCGGGCATTCGCGCGTGGGACGTCGTTCTGGAGCTCGACGGGAAGCTCTTCAAGCGGGTGCGGGCGCTTGGCGAGGCGCTCTACCAATCGGGGCCGGAGGGGACCGTGTCGCTTGGCGTGTGGCGCGCGGGCGAGCGGATCGCCGTCACGCTGCCGAAGGGGAACGACCCGGGCCTGCGGCTCGACCAGGTCGACTTCGCGACGGTCCCCGAGAACGACCCTGGGGCGATCCAACGGCGGAAGGCTTGGCGCGCGCGACGGCATCCGGGGCAGCCGCTCGAGATCCACGAGACGAGCCGAATCGGCGCGACGCCCGGCGAATTCCGCCTCCGTCCCGGCAGCTACCTCCTGGTGCTACGCGCGGCGGGGCGGCCCGAGGTCCGGTATCCGGTCGTCGTCGACCGCGGCGGGCGGTGGGAGGGGACCGTGCGATTGCCACGGGAGGAGGACTACCCGCCCGTCCCGCCTGGCGCCTGGACGGACGACCCGATCGCATACTGGCGCCTCGTGCCGGCCGGGCCGTTCACGATGGGGAACGATCCCGAGTCGGACCACCCGAACGACCGGAAGGGGCTCGAGGTCGACGACTTCTTCATCGGCCGTTTCGAGGTCGGCTGGTTGGAGTACCAGCGGTTCTTCCTCGACATGCAGGTCTCCTCGCCGGAGGAGCAGGGGAAGGTGATCCACGACATCGAGACGCTCGACAACCTGATGCGGATCGGCGCCTCGTCGTCGAGGCGGGCGGCGGCGCCGGCATTCGGTGTGTACTGGCCGGCGGCGGAGGCGCACGCGGCGTGGCTCGACGGGACGATCGGCGCGGCGAGGGGGGTGCGGTTCTTTCTCCCGACGGAGGCGGACTGGGAGAAGGCGGCGCGCGGTGTGGACGGGCGGTACTTCCCGTGGGGGAACCGTTTCGACTGGTCGTTCTGCCACGGCGCGCTCTCGCGACCGACGGAGGCGCCCTGGGAGCCGTTCGGTCTCTTCCCCGCGGACGAGAGCCCCTACGGCGTGCGCGACATGGCGGGGGGGCTCTGCGAGTGGTGTCGGATCCTGAAGCCGACGAAGCCCGACCAGCGACCGCTTCGCGGTGGGGCGTTCATGCACAGCGCGACGACCGCGTTCCGCGCGGCGACGCGCTACTCGGGCGACCGTCACACCTCGCAGGGGCACATCGGGTACCGATTCGTCGCGCGGCCGCGGTGACATGGGGAGGCGCGCGTGAGGACGCGGTGGCGGCCCGGGCTCAGCTTAGGGCCTGTCACGAAACTATGTATCCAGTTGAACGAGACCCATCGTCGGAACTGTGCAGTACGCGTGCTCGTCGCCCCCGAAGGGGGCAAGAGAATGTAGCCAGGGCCTTCGGCCCGGGCTACATTCTGACGCGCCTTCGGCGCTGGTCTGCAGAAATTGGGTTCCTGCGAACACCCCAGAGTGGACATGTTGTTTCGTGACAGGTTCTTAGACTGAGCGTCCCCCGACGGAAGTGCAGCGTCAACGTCGAAGCCACGGAGGATAGGAATTCCATGCCGAGCAGAGACTCCCCGGATACGAACCGCGCTGGGACTCTGCGACCCCCGAGCTCAACGGATCCCGAGTAGACGGCAAGCCGCACCGTGCTTCCATCGGCAAGTCGGAAGTGCTGGAATCCCTCCTTCCTCACCCGGAGTCGACGGAGGAGTGCCGGAGGCACCGATACACTGCCGTTGAACCCTGTGTCGACTACGAATGACATTCCCCTGCGGGCACCGAGGCGCAGCGTTCCCCTGCGAATGGTGGTCTTGACGAGGGGATCGAGATTGCGGATCAGACCGCGGAGGATCGTGACTTGCCGACGCCGTGCCGCTGGTAGGCGAACGGGGACCCCACGCGGAGGAAGTACAAGGGCGCCTTGGGAATTTCCGCGCGCGCCTTCGCCAGCGCGTCGAGCAGGGTCCGCCCGATGAAGTACCGACCTGTCCGGGGATCGACGGCAACAATCCTACCCCGATAGCGCGGACGCAGGGTGCGCTGGAGATCCTCTTCCATCTGGCGGATCCGGCGATGGGGATGTGCGCGTTGCATGTCCGGAGTATATCCCACCCCATGGGCGTGCACAATTTGGAACGACGTCGCGCGCTGCCGCCCTCGGGGTCGTTCGATCAGGCGATCATCAGCCCGGGCAACAGGACCAGGCATACGGCCGCAGAGAGGAAGGCGAGCGCCACGAGCACGTGGCCCGTTGCGCGAACGCGCGATACCGACTTCGCAGGCGGCGACACCTGCTCATCTCGAGTAACGGCCTCCTTCGGGCATGGCCCGCGACCGGGTCGAGCAGTAGACTGTCGGAGGGAGGACAGTCGATGAAGAGGGCCTGCGCAGCCTTGCTCGTTGCGGCAGTGTTGGTCACGCTCGCGCTGGCCCATGGGCGACGCATAGCAAGCACTCCACGGCCCGCGGTGCGGCCGTCCGCTAGAATCGAGCCACCCCCCGCCCGCGTTCGCGCAGATCCGGTTCCTCAGGAGCCGGCGCCCTCACCCGTCGCCTACGCCGCGCCGGAGCGGTTGCCCGGCTTCGAGCAGATGTGCTCCGTCCTCGCGAGGAGGCCGTACGATCCCCGCGATGCGGTTCCGCATCTCATCAACCTGATCAAGGAGGGGCAGTACCGCGCGAACGACGTTGTCGCCAAGCGCCTAAGTGCTGCGTGGTTCGAGGCCGCCATCCCCATCGAGGCGCGCTACCTCATTCCCGCCCTGCTGGTCGCCTTGCCAGGCGGCGAGGAGGCGCTGCATGGGCTTGTCCTGCGGGAGCGCGAGGGGGAGGCGCTGGCCGTGAAGGGCCTCGTCACGGGGTTGCAGCACCTGGATGCGGGGGCTGGCAAGGAGTGGGAGTCGGAGACGTTCTGGACGGGGTACTTCCTCTGCCACGCGCAGGACCTCGGTTTCGACTTCTACAACGACTGGCTCAGGGAACGCGCGCGCGCCGCGGCCGCGCTGGCAGGCCGTCGGTTCGACGTAAATGACGTGGAGAGCTGGGCCGGGCGCTCGGGGCACCCGGTGCAGTTCCCGGGATACTCCACGGGGTTCCATGTCATCGCGAGTCGAGCGATCATCGCCTGGCTCGTGGAGGGGTTCCACGGGGAAGAGCGATACGCGGTGGTCCAGCCCCTGCTCTACTGGACCGGGAAGGATGATCCCGCCAACGGCAGCTTCGACCTCGCCGTGGCGTTCTACCGCGACTCGAAGACGGCTTCGGTTAGGCTCTGCGCGTTGAGAGCGATGTCGTACATCGACAACGCGACGAGCGAGGCGGCCTTCCGCGAGGTGCTGGCGGACCCGCCGAACCAGGAGTGGGCCTACGTGGCTCTGCAGAACCGGTACGTCTCGGACTCGCAGGACCCAACGCTGGTCCCGCTCATCCTCGGATGCTACCGCAGGTATGGTCCGCAGGATCGGATGGACATCTACATCATCGCGCTGGCGGAGAAGGACTCCGGAGAGGCATATGACCTGCTCGACCGGATCTTCGACGGAAAGGAGACGCGCTCCGACTATCAGGAGACCCTCGTGAGTTTTCTCCCAAGGGATCCAGCTCTCGGCATCCGCGATCGAGTGCGCGGCCTGCTCCTGAGGGGAATCGGATCCGAGAATGGACGGGTGCGCGAAGTCGCGTTGCGCGTCTGTCTCGACAAGGACCCCAACGAAGCCATATCCCTGCTCAATAGCGTTGCGATTGGATCGAGCCTTCCGGAAGTCCGTGAGTGGGCGATGGAGAAGAGGAAGCACCTTCCTTCGTCGAAGTAGCGGACGTAGCGCCGGCTCGCTCACGAGAGCCTTTCCATGCTCGCGGAGGCCTTGACGGCGCGTCGGCACGGCACCGCTTCGGAGTCACATCCCTCAACGGATGTTCAACACGACCTCGCGACGTCGAGGGTTGATCACCAGCGAACTCGCCACGTCCTCGATGAACTGCATCCCCAGGAGCGGGTCGCCCTCCGAGGAGATGATTTCCACAGGGCATGTCTTCCCGCCCAGGACAACCGCCCCCTCGTAGACGCTGGCCACGACCGCCGAACCATCCGCAAGGATGTAGGGCTCGGCGCCGACTTCATCCAGACGGAGCCGACGAAGGAGACTCGGAGGAAGAGCGATTGCGCCGGTGAACCCCGTGTCGACGACCAAGCGGATGCGCTGCGGGCCGCCGATGACGAGGCGTCCGCCGCTGATTCGCGCAGGGACGCTGGGCTCATGAGATCGGATGCGCCCGCGGACTCGCATTAGCGCCTGGCTCTGATCGGACCGGCGTGCCAGTGAACGGCCGGACTGCCGACGCGAATGAAGAAGAACTTGTGGTGCGGGTCGCCGAGCTCGCGACGGCCCTCGCGCGCGGCGTCGAGGACGCTGCGCCCGAGGAAGTAGCGATCGCTCGCGATGTCGACCGCCACGATCATCCCGATTGCACGTCGACCGAGCCTGCGCTCGATCAGACGGATCCGTTCGGCGCTGGGGGGGGCGACGGCAAGACGGCGAGACGCCTTCCGTGTGGGACTGTGCAATGATTGACGCTGCGTCTTCATGCTTTTCAAGCGTAACACCTTCCCCGCCCTCTCTCAACATCGAATCCTCGCGGCCTTGACGGTACCGCCGCAGGGCGGTATAGGGAGAGGTCCGGCGCGAGGGAAATGCCCATGCGGAGAGCGAACGAGGGGAAGATCGGCATCGTGACGATCGTCGTCTTCGCGGCGGTCGTCTACGCCTGCTGGCAGTGGGGCGTGCCGTGGGCCGATGCGAACTTCTTCAAGAAGCCCCCGCCCACGCAGAACCATGACGCCGACGGCATCCCGGACGCCACGCCCACCGCCCCCGCGCCGAAGAAAACCGCGGCGCCGACGACCCACACACCGAGCGAGCCCACCGCCACGACCGGGACGCAGACTCCCCCCGCGCAGCCCGCCGGCCCGCAAGCGGGCATCCCCGCCGACCCCCGCGAGGTCGCCGCGAAGAGGCTCCTCGACGAGGCGAGGAACTATGCCCTGAACGGAATGCGCGAGACCGCGGAGGCGAAGTACGCTGAGCTGATCGAGGTCTACAAGGGGACGCAGGCGGCCGAGGAGGGGAAGGCCTGTCTGAAGACCCTCCAGTCGAAGTAGCGATGCCCCTCCACCTCGCAGTCTGGGTCGTCGTCGCAGGGTTCCTCGCGGGCAGCAGGGCGGTCCCCGCGGCCTCGAGGGTCGCCTTCGTCACCTATGGCTTCGCCCTGATCGCCTTTGTTCTTCTTTCGGTCACGTTCTCGTGCGGCCCGCTCGGGAGACGCGGCGGCAGCGCACTGTGGAAGGCCCTCCTCGCGCGACAGCGCGCCCTCGGCGTCTACTCGTTCCTGGTGATCGCCTCGCACATCGCCTGCCTCTGGAACTTCAAGTACCAGTGGTCGTTCGCGAAGGCGACCGGCGACGGCTTCCACTGGATCGCCTTCACCCTCCTCCACGCCGCATTCCTCGTCCTCTTCGCGATGTTCCTCACCTCGAACGACGCAGCCGTGCGGGCGCTCGGCCCGGGCTGGAAGCGCCTCCACCGCCTTGGACTCCTCGCCTATGCCGTGATCGCGCTCGGCGTCCTCGGCGCCACCGCGAAGACCCCCTCGCTCCGCCTGCTCTTCCCCGTCTGCCTCGCGCTCGCCCTGGGCGTCCTCGCCGCCCGCCTGTCCGAGAGGAAATCCCATGCCCGTGGATGAGCCCCGCTTCGACCTCGCGCGATGCCTCGAGCGCTTCGACGTCGTCGCCGTCCTGCGGGTGACCGAGGTCGAGCGCCTCCCCCCGCCGATGCTCACGACCAACGCGAAGAGCCGCGTCGTCCTTCCGCTGAAGGGCGTGGCGAAGGACGCCTCGATCCCGTGGATGAGCCTCGGCGACTTCTGGTTTCCGCAGCGCGGGAGCGAGTGCCTCTGCGCGCTGCAGGCCGCGCAGGGAAATACGCCGTTCGTCCTCCGAGAGTGGGCGCAGGCGGAGGTCATCGCACGCGTTCCCTCGGCCCCCGATCCGCTCGCCGAGTGGGCCCGCGGGGAGATGGCACCCGTCCCCTGCGCGCAGTGCGAGGCGACGATCGCGATCCGCAATCGATCGGGCCTCGCGCGCGACGTAATGCGGGGGCTCGTCTTCTGCCCGCGGCACGTCCCGGGCCTCCACGTCCACATCGCGGAGGTGATCCAGGGGACCTGCGGCCAGGGAGCGCCGCCCGGCCCGCAAGCGGGCACCCCCCCGCCGCCCGGCACGCGCATCGCCGTCGACCTCGGCCTCGCGCGGCGCGGCGTCTTTCCGCGCGCCGACGCGCCGACCGTCTCCTACGAGATCGACGGTCAGGGGAAGCGCTCGGCGGTCGGTCTCCTCCCGATGCCGACCTACACCGACGCCGCCGGCGTCCCCCTCAAGCGCTCCCGGCGCTGCCCGCAGTGCGGAGGGACGTATGGCTCCGTCCGCCCGCTCGGGATCTGTCCCTCGTGCGGGAAGAAGTTCCTCGCCGACCTCCCCGACCTGCTTGATTAGTCCTACAACGCTACTTCAGCCCCGAAGGGGCGACGTCAAGACAGCCAGGGGCGCAGCCCCTGGGGCTTTCCCGACCAGGGCGTTTGGAGCCCTGAAAGGGCGACACATTTCATGGGCCGCCCTTTCAGGGCTCACGTCACGATGCATGCGTGGAAACCAGGGGCTGCGCCCAATGGCACTAAACGAACGGCTCTTCGAGGCGTCCGCCGTCAACAGGTGGTAGGGCTCGGCCCAACGTACCCCAACAGGTCGCCCCGGCCCCGGCAAATTCGGCGTT